>ENA-UESH01002217-UESH01002217.1-human-gut-metagenome-genome-assembly--contig:-NODE-2217-length-11675-cov-2.840576_pt1 | contig 11675 bp, 10 predicted proteins | sample MGYA00243001_ERZ508002 | MGnify/ENA primary metagenome ERZ508002 (study PRJEB26167, sample SAMN06115447) | human gut metagenome | host: Homo sapiens | place: China:Anhui | collected 2015-08-07... | reverse complement strand
CACGGGTTCGATTCCCGTACAGACTACTTGAAAAGTTGAATTTTTATATTTTTAGAGATGGCAAATCATAAATCATCAGAAAAAAGAATCAGACAGACTGCAACTAAAAGAGAACATAATCGGTATTATGCTAAAACGACCCGTAATGCGGTGAAAAAATTACGTATGGTAACTGATCGTGCTGTAGCAGTTGAATTACTGCCGAAAGTAGTTGCTATGCTGGATAAATTGGCAAAGAAAAATATTATCCATGATAATAAAGCTGTAATTCGTTTATTCTCTAAACCGATATACAGGAGATGAGTAAAACTCATCTCCTTTCTTTGTTATCTCCCATATTTTTCGTAAATTGTTTATCTAAAACTTTTGCGTTATGGGTGATCAGTATCTACCGATGAATTCCTGGGCTGCTGATGAACTGCCTAGGGAAAAATTGCTTACAAAGGGTGTTGCTGCGCTTTCGGTCAGTGAGTTGTTCGCTATTTTGCTTCGTTCCGGTGTCGGAGGAGAGACAGCTTTGGAGTTGGCCCGGCGAATCCTCGCCGATAATAACAACGACTTGAACCAATTGGCCAGACGCTCGGTCAGGGAGTTGATAAATAAGTATAAAGGGGTAGGCATGGCTAAGGCCACTGCTATTGTTGCAGCGATAGAGATCGGACGGCGTCGGCGGCCCGAGACCAAAAGAATGAAATCGGTGATCCGCTTTAGCAGGGAGGCTTATCGGTATATCCGCTCTTTTATCGAAGACTTGGATCATGAAGAATTTTGGGTCATCTATCTGACACATTCCAACCAGGTGAAAGGATGTGAATGCTTATCGTCGGGAGGAATGGACGGAACGGTGATCGATGTCAGATTACTTTTCCGGGGGGCTTTAGACATGAAAGCCACTTATATCGTTATTGCCCATAATCATCCGGGAGGCTCTTTGGTCCCTAGCACATACGACGAGCTGATTACCCGAAAAATCTATGAGGGAGGACAACTGCTCGATATCAAGCTCTATGACCACATTATCGTCGGAGAAAATGCCTATTACAGTTTTGCCGATGAAGGCAAATTGAACTTTTCCAGGAAAAAACAATAAACAGACCGGTTTGGGTGCCACATTGTCAGCAAAAACTGCCGCATTAACAGAATGACAACCACGCCTGTCAGCGGTTTGGTATTGGCAAAGTTTTTGCTTAGTTTTGCTTTAGCAATTTTTATAGTATCCGGGGATACTCTATTTGCGTAATACTTGTTGATAAGATAGTGTAAATAATTAAAATAAACGCCATGTCTAAAGATGTAAAGGATACTGAAGCACAGGAAGAATTGAAAGATAAAGTAAACGCCGGGGATGTAAAAGAAGAGAAAGAAACCAAAGAAAAACACGCCAAAGCGAAAAAAGAAGATAAAGACCAGAAAATAGAAGAACTGGGACAAAAATTGTCTGAAATAAATGATAAATACCTGCGTTTGTCGGCTGAATTCGATAACTATCGTAAACGTACCCTTAAAGAAAGAATGGAATTGACGAAGAACGCAGGAGAACAAATTCTGGAAAAAATCCTGCCTGTTATGGACAATTTCGAAAGAGCTCTGAAAAGTATGGAAACGGCCGAAGATGTGCCGGCTTTACGCGAAGGAGTTGAATTGATCTATGCCAACTTCAGGGATTTCTTATCTCAGCAGGGAGTGAAAGAAATGGAATGCCTGCATACCGATTTCGATCCTGAATTGCAGGAAGCGGTAACGAAGATTCCGGCTCCTGCCGAAGAGTTGAAAGGAAAAGTCGTCGATTGCATTCAGAAAGGATATACCTTACATGATAAAGTAATCCGTTTTCCTAAAGTAGTTGTCGGTGAATAATAAATCCACGATTGGAACAGAAGGTGTGTCTGGAAATTCGGATTTTGGATTACAGCGGTAACCCCAAATCCGGAACCTATAATCAAATATAAAAGTAATGGCTGAAAAAAGAGATTATTACGAAGTGTTGGGGGTGGCTAAAAATGCTGAAGCGGCCGAGATAAAAAAAGCTTATCGGAAGCTCGCTTTACAATATCATCCTGACAGAAACCCGGGAGATAAAGAAGCAGAGGAAAAATTTAAAGAAGCGGCAGAGGCTTATGATGTATTGAGTAATGAAGAAAAGCGCCGTCGCTATGATCAGTTCGGACATGCCGGAATGGGGGCAGGAGCCGGAGGTTTCGGCGGGGCAGGAATGAGTATGGACGACATCTTCGCACATTTCGGAGATATTTTCGGTAGTTTCGGTGGCTTCGGTGGTTTTGGAGGCGGAGGACGTTCAGCCAGACGGGTGAATCGGGGAACCAACCTGAGAGTGAAAGTGAAGATGACCCTGGAGGAAGTGGCTACAGGCGTAGAAAAGAAAATCAAAGTAAAGAAATATGTTGCTGATACCCACTGCCACGGTACCGGAGCAAAAGACGGTAACTCTTTTTCCACCTGTTCCACTTGTCATGGTACCGGACAGATCACCCGGGTACAGAATACCATCCTGGGTGCCATGCAAACGACATCTACTTGTCCCACTTGTGAAGGAGAAGGCAAGATAATCAATGAGAAATGTTCCCATTGTAACGGAGAAGGTGTTCAGCTTTCCGAAGAAGTGATCACCTTGAATATCCCGGCCGGAGTGGCTGATGGCATGCAGTTGTCTTTGAGTGGAAAAGGAAATGCTGCCCGTCGGGGAGGAGTAAACGGTGATCTCATCATATTGATCGAAGAAATCGAACATCCCGAGTTGGTGCGCGATGGAAACGATCTGTTATATAATACCTTCATCGGTTTCCCCGAAGCTGTATTGGGCGATTCCGTCGAAATCCCGACACTCGAGGGGAAAGTAAAAGTGAAGATAGAACCCGGTACACAACCCGGAAAAATCCTGCGCTTGAAAGGGAAAGGAATTCTCGACATCAATGGGTATGGTAAAGGAGATTTGTTGGTCAAAGTGAATGTCTGGATTCCCAAAAATCTTTCTAAAGAGGATAAAAAAACGATGGAGGATTTGAAAGAACGTAGCTTCTTGAAACCGTCCAATGTCGAAAATAAAAAAGGATTTTTCCGTAAGGTAAAAGACTTTTTCGAATAAAAATCTCAAATACACGACCTGAATGATCACACTGACCCAGCTGGAATATATCGTTGCTATCGATGAATATCGTCATTTTGCTACAGCTGCAGAAAAATGTTTCGTAACCCAGCCCACTTTAAGCATGCAGATAAAAAAGCTTGAAGATGAGCTGGGAGTCATCATTTTCGACCGTTCGAGACAACCTGTCGTACCGACCGATCTCGGGGCAAAATTAATCGAACAGGCACGTATGACCTTATCCGCTACGCAACGGATAAAAGAGATCATTCAGGAAGAACAGCAAGAGGTCGAGGGAACACTGAAAATCGGAATCATACCGACACTGGCTCCTTATCTGTTACCGGTTTTCATCGGGCCCTATATCCGCAAATATCCGGCAGTAAAAGTCGAGGTCGAAGAATTGGTCTCCGAAGAGATCATTCGCCGGCTGAAACGTGATATACTCGATGTCGGCTTATTCGTTACCCCTTACCACGACGAAAAAATTGTCGAGCGTCCCGTATTCTACGAAGAGATGTTGGTATATGCACATCCTGATTGCGAATTGCTGAAGAAAAAAGAAGTCGGGCATGAAGATATCGTTACGTCTGACATTTGGATGCTGGGAAATGGCCACTGTTTCCGTAATCAGGTCGTCAACCTTTGTGAAATGTCTGCGAGCCAGCATAAGAATCTGCCTTTCGAGTTCGAAAGTAATTCCCTCGAAACGCTGATGCGGATTGTAGATGTGGAAGGAGGCTTCACTTTGATTCCTGAACTGGCCTTGCAATATATGTCGCCCGAAAAAAAGAAACAGGTCAGGTCTATTGCCAATACGAAGCCTCTGCGCGAAGTAAGTGTCATTTATTCCCGGCATTTCACCAAACAACGTTTGATAACTTTGCTTTGTGATGAGATTAAATCCGTAGTTCCTGCGCATATGTTGAAGCGGGATAGGGGAATGATCGTCGAGTGGAAAGTAGAAAAAAATGAATAATATTAAAATAGAGGGGAAAGGAAATTATGGATCTGATCAAAAATAGTTTTTTAGAAGCACAGCAGGTGCTGGAAGCTTTTATTTCCGATGAGAAAAATCTCGGACAAGTAAAAAATGCCGGAGATCTGCTGGTAGATATGTTCCGGCAAGGGGGAAAAGTGTTTAGTTGTGGCAATGGAGGGTCCTTGTGTGATGCCATGCATTTTGCCGAAGAACTCACGGGACGTTTCCGTCATGAGCGGGCTGCCCTGCCGGCCATTGCAATTGCCGATCCTTCCCATTTCACCTGTGTATCGAACGATATGAGTTTCGACTCGGTTTTCTCGAAATACCTCGAGGCTTTGGGTAATCGGGGAGATGTGCTCTTAGCGATCAGTACTTCCGGTAACTCTTCCAATATACTACAGGCCATCGACACTGCTCATGTCAAAGGAATGAAGGTGATCGGACTGACAGGAAAGACAGGAGGAGAAATGAAAGAAAAATGTGATATAACTATCGTAGTACCCTGGAATAAGTATAGCGATCGTATTCAGGAAATACACATCAAAATCATTCATATTTTGATTGAATATATCGAACAAGCATTATTTAACACCAATAAATAAATTTAACACAAAAGTAATATGGGTAATAAGATTAACGACCCGATAGCTCGTCTGATGGGATTGAGATATAAATCACATCCTTGGCATGGTTTGGAAGTAGGTGACGATGCTCCGGAAGTGGTTACTGCATTTATAGAAATGGTACCTACAGATACAGTAAAGTATGAATTGGACAAAGTCAGCGGATACATCAAGATCGACCGTCCTCAGAAGTATTCGAATGTGGTACCGGCTCTCTATGGCTTTATCCCGCAAAGTTATTGCGGTGGTTTGGTCGCCGAATATGCGATGCAGCAAACGCAGCGGACAGATATTCAGGGCGACTGTGACCCCTTGGATATTTGTGTATTGACAGAAAGAACTATCTCGCATGGAGATATCATTGCCCGGGTACGTCCGATCGGTGGCTTCCGGATGCTCGACGGTAATGAGGCAGACGATAAAATCATTGCTGTGTTGAAACACGACGCTACGTACAACGTATATAATGATATTTCCGAATTACCGCACATTGTCGTCGACCGTTTGAAACACTATTTCCTCACCTATAAAGATATGCCGGGTGAAGAAGGCCAGCGTAAGGTCGAGATTACTCATGTTTATGGCAGGGAAGAAGCTTATGAAGTGATTCGCCGGTCTCTGGAAGACTATAAAAACCATTTCGAAGGTTTGGAGGATATTTTGAGCCGGGTGTGATTTACGGCTTGCTCCTTCCTTAACTCCCCCACGATTCCCGGTCCAGGCTTCGGTATTGAATAGCCTCCGCTATATGTTGCGGCAGGATATGGTCCGAACTTGCCAGGTCGGCAATTGTCCGGGAGAGTTTGATAATCCGGTCATAAGCCCGTGCAGAAAGTCCGAATTTCTGCATCGCCATTTTTAATAAAGAAAGGCATTGTTTATCCAACGGACAAAAGCGTTTCAGCAGAGGCGGGGACATTTGGGCATTACAGTAGATACCCGGATAATCTTTAAAACGCTCCGTTTGAATGTTGCGGGCAGCGATCACCCTTGCCCGGACTACGCTACTAGGGTCGGCTTCTTGTATTCCGGCAATTTTTTCCAGTTCTACCGGGACAACCTCGATATGCATATCGATCCGGTCAAGCAGAGGACCCGAAATTTTGGATAAATAATGCTGGATCGCACTTCCCGAACAGGTACATTCTTTAGTCGGATGGTTATAATAACCACAGGGACAAGGATTCATGGAAGCGATCAGCATAAAATTGGCCGGATAATCGACACTGTAGCGGGCCCGGCTGATGGTAATTTTCCGGTCTTCCAGGGGTTGGCGCATAACTTCTAAAACATTGCGCTGAAATTCAGTGAGCTCGTCCAGGAAAAGAACACCGTTCGTAGCGAGAGAGATTTCACCGGGACGAGGAAAAGCTCCTCCGCCGATCAGGGCTATCGGAGAGATCGTATGATGGGGTGAACGGAAAGGCCGGGTCGTAATCAGCGAACAATTCCGGGATAGTTTTCCCGCGACGGAATGAATTTTTGTGGTTTCCAGCGACTCTTCGACAGTCATCGGAGGGAGTATTCCCGGTAAACGCCTCGCAAGCATCGTCTTCCCTGAGCCGGGTGCTCCTACCATCAGAAGATTGTGAGCACCGGCGGCTGCAATTTCCAAAGCCCGCTTGACGGTTTCCTGCCCTTTCACATCTTTAAAATCATAAAGAAGATCGTTGGTTACTTCCGATAGGGTCGGATCGAAGGTGAACGGTTCTGCCTGCTGTTTGCCGTTCAGAAAATCGGTGACTTCCCGGATATGGGAGAAACCATAGACGTGTATACCTTCGACTACAGCAGCTTCGTTTGCATTTTCCAACGGCACGATAATGCTTTTGAAACCCTCGCTCCTGGCATTGATAGCGATAGGAAGTACCCCTTTTACCGCCACCAAACTTCCGTCGAGTGATAATTCTCCCAACATCATAAAATTCTCCAGCCCTTCGGGCGAGAGTTGTTCGTTGGCAGCCAGAATACCGATACAGAGTGGGAGATCATAAGCAGAGCCTTCCTTTTTGACATCGGCAGGAGCCATATTGATGATTACCCGCTTGCCCGGAATCCGGGAACCGATCTCCCGCAGGGCCGAATCGATCCGTTGCTGACTTTCTTTTACCGCATTGTCCGGTAAGCCCACAATGATAAATTTAGCACCGTTCAGGATGTTAACTTCCAGAGTAATGGTTGTGGCCTCGATTCCATTGACGGCACCACTAAATATCTTCACTAACATGACACCGCAGATTTAAGATTAAGTGTATGTAAGTTAAGATAATTTTACAATAAATCAAAGTGAAAATCCTGATTTTTATCTTCGGTCTCGAGCACTACTTCCCGACCGTCGAAACTGGCGAAACTATAATAGGTGATCCAGTCCCCTGTGTTGATATAGCGGCTGCTTGGCGAAAGAGTAAAATCGATAGGCAGATGCCGGTGTCCGAAAATGAAATAATCGAAATGTTGTCCTTGCAGCACTTCCCGGCAAAAACGAACGATCTCTTCTTTTTCCGCTCCCCGGAATGCATCGGCTTCGATTTTGCCGTTTTCCAGACGGGAATGCGACGACCATTTCCGCGCAATCAGGATTCCGATATCCGGATGTAGCCATCTGAAACACCGTTGTAAAAAACGGTTGTGAAAAATACGGTAGAGGAATAGATATCCTTTATCCTGTGGGTTCAGTGCATCTCCGTGTCCGATCAGGAAACGCTTACCGGCTATCCTGAAAATTTCATTGTGAGTATGTAGGATCACGCCGCATTCTTCCGGGAGATAACCGAATGCCCAGATATCGTGATTACCCGTAAAGAAATGTACAGGTATGCCCTGGTCCGTAAACTCGCATATCTTGGCCAGAAAGCGGACATGCCCTTTGGGTACTGCCCGCTTGTATTCGAACCAGAAATCGAAGATATCCCCGAGCAGGAACAACTCGCCACAATCCGGACGGATGGTGTCGAGCCAACGGATCAGGCGGTTTTCCCGTTCCCGGTCATTATCCAATACAGGAGCACCCAGATGGACATCGGAAACGAAATAAACCTTTTTTCCAGCCTGGAGCCGGAGGGTATGCTCTGTATGGGGGATTCGCTCACTGATTTTCATCGATTCTGCCTCTTTCTCGCTCTTGGGGTGAGTAATTTTAAATTATTTTAAAAGGTCGTTCAAACGGTCTTCCAGGCGTTGGCCTGCCAGATTTTTCCCGACAATTTCAAATTTAGGGTTGATAATATAATTGGCAGGTACACGTTGTATGTTCCACATCTGAGCAGCACGGCTTTTCAAACCATCCGGATCCCAGACACAAATCCAATTGATATCCAACTGTTTTACGAGACTTTGCCAGGCAAGTTTGTTCGGATCCAGACAAACCTGATAAATCTGAACTCCCCGGTTTTTAAATTTGTTGTAGATCTTTTTCATTTCTTGAATATAGCCGACTCCGTCTTTGCTGTTCAAGACAGTAAAATCGAGCAATATATATTTCCCTTTCAGCGAACTAAGGGCAATGGTGTCCCCCTGTGCATTCGGAAGATGGATTTCCGGCAGTGATCCTTCGCTGTTGTTGATCAATTGTTTTATTTTCATGTTTTGGATCGCCTTGTTGATTTGGTCCAAATGATTCAGGATCGCTTTCGTATATTGCGATTCCGGATACATCGCTTTCATCGAAGAGGCGACGACTTTATAAGAATGCAAATCGTTATCCGGATTCAGGATGAAATTATCCTGATCGAATTTCTGATACAAGGCATAATAGGAAGCCGGCGAAATGGCATGCTTCAGGATAAAATCCTTCGAAAAGTTAATTTGTTTGTTCACGATCGAATCCCAGGCGGCTGCAATTTTTTGACGTTCGCTGGTCGCTTCGGCAGGAAGGGCGGCAAAGCTTTTCTTCAGTGAATCCATCATGACATGAGTATTGTTCAGTTGAAAATTCAGCAGCTTTACCCAAAGGGAATTTTCAGATCCGTCTACCCAGTAATTCTGGGAAAGTCCGTTCAACGTTCCGCTCAATTCGATATGATCTTCCGGTTCAGCAATGAAAGTAATAAATTCCTTCGGACCGATTTTTACATTATAGAAAGTGGGGAGGGATGTTGCTGTTTTAAAGGTGAAATGTCCGTACCGGTCGGTTTTTGTCGAGTCGATGATGACAGCTTGATCGACATTCAACTGCTCCAGGTACACTTTTTGATTTTCGGCTTCCTTGATCTCTCCGGTAATTTTAACATTATTTTTACTTGTACAGGCAGCCAATGCAAGTAATACAAATACAGACGACCGTATATTTTTTCTCAACATGATGAAAAAGGTTAGTTATTACTAGATTTTAATCGTACGAAAATACAATTTTTTTCGGCTAGGACAAAAGGAATCTATTAGTTAAAATTCTGTCAAGAATTATTTCTTTCTGTTGCTTTCTAAAGGAAAAGAATATATTTGCAAACGATGTTGAAATTGGGCAAACAGATATTGCATACGTTAGTGCTGCTTATTACCGGGATGGCATTGATTGGAGTGAATGTAACTCAGTCGGGTTGTATTCATTCGGACCGCACATATCTCGAAGTCAGAGTCCTGCCTGCAGAGAACACATGTCCTTGCGAAGAGGAATGTGGCTGTTGTCAGGAGGAACGGCAATTTTGCAAAGATTGTTGTCATGCTTCTTCCCGTCATGATTTTTATAAAGTGACCGATTCTTCATTGGTAGAGCGGGTTTTACAAATGCAACTTTCCGTATTTACCTTACCTGAATGCGGTTGGGAGATGACGATGCAGATTCTTGCTGTGCGGGACGGAAAGGATGGCTTTGCTTTTTACCGGAAGTTTCCCGGGATTCCGCCCTCGCTGGAATCGTTGTGTACTGTCCTTTGTTAAAACCTTTTGCCGGTCAGTCCTGACCATGGATTTGGATAAGGTGTGTTGTCATTTTTAATCTTCAATCATAAGGTAAATAGTGTAAAAATGAAATTGTTCAGTTTAATGGTACTGTTATGTGCCTCTCTGGGAGGATATGCCCAGGATATAAAGGGACGGGTGGTCGAGCAGGAGAATGGAAAAAAGGTCGGTTTGCCGGGGGCCAATGTCTATTGGGCCGGAACGACAGACGGTGTAGTGACGGATGCTGAAGGGCATTTTAAAATCAAATGGAATAAATCGGGGCGCTTGGTCGCCAGCTTTATCGGGTACCGGACCGATACGCTTACGGTAAAACGCACGGATAAACAGGTCGAGATCGAATTGGTGGCAGGAGAAGTACTCGATGAAGTGAAAGTGGTCACCCGGGGAAATACGACGATTATGAGTACCCGGGGGCCTCTGATCGAACAGGTGATCACCGGCGAAGAATTGTGTAAAGCAGCTTGTTGTAATCTGGGAGAGAGTTTCACTACCAATGCTTCGGTAGATGTGGCATATGCCGATGCTGTGACTGGGGCGAAACAGATCCAGTTGTTGGGGCTGACCGGTAAATACGTGCAGATGATGACGGAGAATATGCCCAATTTTCGGGGGATTTCGGCATTATACGGATTGAATTATGTCCCAGGCCCTTGGATGAGCGCTATCTCGGTTTCGAAGGGGGCCGGTTCGGTAATCAATGGCTATGAAGCGATTGCCGGACAAATCAGTGTCGATTATAAAAAGCCTGCTACGAGCGAAAAGATTTTTGTCAATGCCTATGGGAATAGTGAAGGGATGATCGAATTCAATGCCAATACAGGCATCCGTCTGAATGACAAGTGGAGCACAGCCATCCTGGCTCACGGGGATTGGCTGACCATGGAACACGATGGAAACCACGATGGCTTTTTGGATATGCCTAAAACGACCCAATACAATGTGATGAATCGCTGGCAATATAAGACCGATACTTGGTTTTTGCAATTCGGAGGGAAGCTCCTCGACGAAACCCGCCTGGGAGGGCAGAAAGGATTTAGGAAGGAAATGCGGGGTAGCTATGGAGAGGGTACTTTGTATGGGATCGGCATCGACTCTCGCCGGTATGAAGGCTTTTTGAAGTTGGGTTATCTGATGCCGCAGTACGAGAATACCAGTATGGCGATTTTGGTGAATTATACCGATCACGATCAGGATTCATATTATGGCGCCCGTGATTATCAAGCCCGTCAGCAGACTGTTTTTTCTAACTATATTTTTCAGTCTATATTCGGACAGAATGAAAATCAGAAATATTCTGCGGGGTTGTCCTTTAATTTCGATCGTTATGATGAATCCTTCAACGACTATTTAGTGGGTTCCGGTCAAAAGACGGCAACCGTAGATTTCGATCGTAACGAACGGGTAGGAGGGGCTTTTTTCCAGTATACCGGACTTTTCTGGCAAAAATTGACCGTAATGGCCGGACTGCGTTATGACTACCATAATATTTTCGGTAGTTTTGTAACTCCCCGTTTACATCTGGCTTATGCCCCCGACGATTTTACGATGTTGAAGGTGTCTGCCGGTCACGGTGCCCGGACAGCCAACATCCTGGCCGATAACAGTTATCTGTTGGCTTCTGCCAATTCGGTATACGTCAACGATAAATTGTTGGCAGCCCATCCCGAAGAATTAGATCGTTTGGATATGGAAAAAGCCTGGAATTTCGGAGTACAGTTGAACCGCAAATTTCTCTTGTTCGACCGTATACTGAATATCAACCTCGATTATTACCGGACGAACTTTACCGATCAGGTCGTGGCCGATAATGAGACTCAGGTAGGAAAAGTCAATTTTTATAACTTAGACGGTGATTCTTACTCCAATTGTTATCAGGTGGAAGTGAAATACGAATTGATCCCCCGGTTCGACGTTTTGGGTGCTTATCGTTACAATGATGTGAAGACCACGATGGGCGGCCGTCTGTTGAGGGCTCCGCTGCAAAGTAAATACAAAGGCTTGTTGAATTTGTCATATTACACCAATATGAAGAAATGGCAATTCGATTTCACCACTCAATTCAATG
>ENA-UESH01002214-UESH01002214.1-human-gut-metagenome-genome-assembly--contig:-NODE-2214-length-11687-cov-3.130577_pt1 | contig 11687 bp, 10 predicted proteins | sample MGYA00243001_ERZ508002 | MGnify/ENA primary metagenome ERZ508002 (study PRJEB26167, sample SAMN06115447) | human gut metagenome | host: Homo sapiens | place: China:Anhui | collected 2015-08-07... | reverse complement strand
AAGATTTTTTTGGATCATCTGGGTACTGAAATTCTCGGACTCAATACCACAGCGGTCAACATTCTCCAGTTTCTCAACTTAGCCGAATTGGGAATTGGAACGGCAGTTACATTTACGATTTATAAGCCTCTTTTTGAGAAAGACTATGAATCAGTAAACGAAATAGTCTCTGTCCAAGGATGGCTCTATCGTCGGATTGCATGGTGGATGATTGGAGGGGCTCTCGTGGCAATGTGCCTTTTTCCATTCATCTTCAACAAAATGGAACTTCCGTTATGGTATGCCTATGCATCTTTCGGCGTACTGCTCGTTAGTTCCTTACTGGGATATTTTGTCAACTATAAACAAATCATACTGTCCGCAGACCAATGCGAGTATGCGATCACATACAGCTACAAGGGCACACTGATCGTCAAAACGTTCTGCCAAATGGCTGCCGTCTATTATTTTCCAAACGGTTATCTATGGTGGCTTATTCTTGAATTTGTATTCGCTTTCGTCGCCTCTTGGCGGCTCAACCAAACCATCCGCAAACGAGCTCCCTTTTTGCATTCCAGCGTGTCGCTCGGACGCAAAATAAAGGGGAAATATCCGGATATCATCATAAAGATCAAACAACTATTTTTTCATAAAATCTCCGGATTCATTCTCACCGAAGTCACTCCATTGATTATTTACGGATATGCCAATTTGTCATTGGTAGCACTTTACGGAAACTATCTGGTTATTATCTCCGGAGTTAAATTAGCCGTTAGTTCTGTATTTGACAGTATCGGAGCCAGTGTAGGAAATTTAGTTGCCGAAGGGGATTCTCCCAAAATCATGACTGTATTTAACGAATTATTCAGTTCTCGATTTTTGTTTATCAATACAGCCTGTTTTTGCCTTTATATACTCACTCCTGAGTTCGTAACGTTATGGATCGGGCCACAATACGTCCTTTCCAACTCTACCCTGCTGCTTATGATCCTCACACTCTATATCCGATGTCGGAAAACAACCGTCGACGTGTATCTGAATGCATATGGTTTATTCAATGATATTTGGGCACCGATAACAGAAGCCTGTCTGAATATCGGCTTATCAATATTATTCGGTTATTTCTGGGGATTAAACGGTATTTTAGCCGGAGTATTAGCGAGTCTGTTCATCATACATTCGTGTTGGAAACCTTATTTCCTTTTCTCCAAAGGGTTGCACGTGCCTATAATAACCTATATACAAATCTATGCAAGACATATTTTAGCCGCAGCAATCGCTACGGGTCTGACTCTATGGATTTTCAGTTTTATCCATTTCCCGAGGAACGGACATTTTTCAGGATTTCTGCTGCGTGCTGCAATTACCTCCTCGATATATTTTTTGCTTCTATCGATAGGACTTTTTTGTTTCACCGTTGGTATGCGAGATTTTGTTGCCAGAATTCGAAGAATAATAAGTTGATATGAAAGGGCTGCACAAAAAAATAATTATAATTTCTACCGAATTTCCTCCGGGACCCGGAGGAATCGGCTCCCATGCCTATTCTCTAACCGAAGCCTTATCTAATAAGGGGTGGGAAATGGACGTTTTTACTTGTGGAGATTATTCTTCGAAGCAAACGATCGTCGATTTCGACAGAAAACAATCTTTCAAAATCCACCGTTTCCGGAGAAAAGGGTGGCTTACCTACTTTTATAGGCTATATGATGTCGCGCACTATATCCGTAAGCAAAGGGGGGGGGAAATTGTTATCGTATCAGGAAAATTCTCTCTTTGGATCGGGTTATGGCTCAGACTTCGTTTTTTCTACAGAGACCTGCATATTCTCGGTATCCTACACGGTTCCGAAGTGAACTTACCCGGTCTTTTGGGAAAGAAATTCACCCATCTTTCCATGATGGCCTGCAACCAATTAGTCGCAGTATCTCATTATACGGCATCGATTATTCCCGCATGGATACGGAAAAGTAAAAATATAAGCATAATTCCGAATGGAATCGACTGTCAACGAATGGATCGGAAATTAACCGAGTCTGTCCCTTTAAATTTACAAGGAAGTCCTATTTTGTTAACTGTCGGAGGAGTAACCCCTCGAAAAGGACAACATAGAGTAATACGTGCACTTCCCGAGATTATTCGGTCTTATCCCCAAGCTTGTTACCATATCGTTGGATTACCGATTTACCAAAAACAATTCGAGGAGTTAGCCATTCAGTGTGGAGTGCAGGAGCATATAGTGTTCCATGGAGTATGTCCGACTTGGGAGAAACTGACGGAATATTACAAAGCCGCGGATTTATTCATGCTTTTGAGTGAAAATCAAAAAAACGGAGATGTAGAAGGATTCGGTATCGTCGCATTGGAAGCTGGATTCTTCTCTTTACCGGTAATCGGAGCAACAGGTTGCGGAATTGATGATGCCATCGATGACGGAAGAAGCGGCATTTTGGTAAATGGAGACAATGCAACGGAAATCTGCAATGCAATGACAAAGATTCTTGCAGACAAAAGCAGCTTCAAACAGAGATCGAAAGTCTGGGCCGAACAGCATGATTGGAATATAGTCATAGAAGATTTTATCCGCATACTGCCACCTACAAAAGCATAGAATCAATGAATTATTTAGATAGTCGGAACTATTCGATTCCATTTAAATGGTTAGTATTACATATCCTGCTGGGGATTACTGTCGTATACAGTCATACGGTGGCACAATTATGGGGTATCGTAGCATTAGTCGTCGGAATCGGGCTCATTTTGAAAAATCGGAATCGAAATGAAGAAGTTGCGAGAGTTATCGTCTACCTGGCTTCGCAAGAGGTACTTCTAAAAGTATGTGATGCGCAGATAGGTAGCGAATTCATAAAATATATTGTTGTTTTATTCTGCGTGATCGGTATACTGATATCAGACGTACCATACCCTAAAAATCGTCTTTGGATACTATTCCTAATTTTGTTGATTCCATCTACAATTCTTAGTATCAATTCGATAAAGTGGTCCGATATTCACTTTCAGGAATTGTTGTATTAGCCATATCCGCATACTATTTTACGGGAAGATGTGTAGAATGGAATAATTACAAAAAGATTTTAGGCGCTATTATACTCCCGTTGATTTCCCTATCTATAGTGGTAACGCTTGAAACTCCCGACTTCTCTGCAGTGGAGTTTACAGCCACTTCCATGTTTGAAACAACCGGAGGGTTTGGTCCTGTCCATTTATCCGTGGTTTTAGGTGTAGGAATTCTAATTCTCATCACTCTTTCTTTGATTAAACAATCGTTAGTTATAAACCTACTCGGAAATTACATTGCAATATGCTTTCTGGCCTTCAGATTGTTACTCTCTTTTTCCCGAACTGGAGTCGTTGCTTTGGTTGTCTCCTTGGGAGCAATTCTGTTTTGCTTGATCATGAATAACTCGATCAAGCTGAAAAAGATATTGATTTACCTAAGTATTATCGTTATGGCTGGTATCGTCGTTTGGAACAAGGTTGACGATGTCACGCATGGAGTAGCTTCTTTTCGTTTTTCAGGTAGAAACAGCGTCGGAGATAAACTTGACGATGTAACATCTGGACGTATTGATCTTTTTACAGAAGAACTATCTATGTTTGCAGAAAATCCTATTCTCGGTATTGGAGCTGGTAATACATCTTCCGAACGACAACATCGTTTCGGTCAGATACACTCCTCTCATACAGAATATTCGCGCCTGCTTTGTGAACATGGAATATTAGGTATTGTAATGAATTTGATCTTATTGGGAGTCCCTTTATCGTTTTTAAAAAAAACACGGGGAGTGACCCGGCTTTTTTTCGTGGCATTTATCGTCTATTCTCTGCTAAGCATGGTTTCAGCCGCGACCCGGACAACTTTACCTTTGCTGATATACGGACTGGCTTTTTTACGGATAAAAGAGGATTATATCAAGAAATAATGGTCATGAAACATCTCAACTCCATAGACATTGTCCGGTCACTCAGTATGCTTTATATCTTGATATTCCACTGCGGAAATTATACCGAAGAGATCAATTTCCAGCCTTGGGGTGACTTTTTAAAAAATGGGGCGTTGGGAACATTTATGTTCATCTCAGGTTATTTGCTGGGACGAAAATACACTATTTTTCATGGGATAGATGCAGTTAAATCTTTTTTTATCAATCGAGCCATTCGTATTCTGCCATTATTTTTCCTGTCGCTACTAATATATTTGTTCATGGGATATCTTTCGGTCAAAACCGTATTATTATCTATGACAGGATTTTCCGTAATTATTCCGCCTCAGCCTCCTACGCTTTGGTTTGTTTCCATGATCATATTATTCTACTATCTTTTCCCCATCATGTCAGGACAACGAATATCCTCTGTGTTTATGATCGCAGGCTGTATTATACTCGTGGTTATGGCCGCTCAGGGGGGGGGTATGGATGTTGATCGACGTTTTTATTATTATTTTCCATGCTTCATTGTCGGGATTACAGCCGCAAGATATTTACCAAACCAATTCTCAAATTATAAATTTGGTATATTAGGGGCTATCGCATTCTCTTTGATTAGTACCGGATACTTGTGGTTAGATTTGTTTGGCAATGAACCTGCAAACTCTGTTTTTCGGATGCTAATAGCACTGTCAGGTACGATGTCATTCATATCGTTGTCTTACTATCTAACAAACTCTTCCCATATCTCTTTCTGGGCTTCTCGTATCGCCTATTCCAGTATGGCTGCATATCTATTCCATCGGCAAATATTTAGCGTTATCAGACAATATGTTTATTGGCCGGAAGATGGAACCGGAAGAGTCTTGTTTTTACTGTTTGTATGTATTCCAATCATTTTGTTAACTGGGTACATCATCCAAACCGTTTATGACTATTTCCTAAAAAAATTAGTAGTTCGGGAATAGATTGCCGTATTCCAATTAAATATCTATCTTATGAGACTTTTTATCCTACTGTTATACTACGGATTTTTGCGGTTTCTTCCCGCAACAGACAATGCCTATTGGATATTTTCTCTATTCAGAAAAACACGATCATGGGTCGGACACTTTCTATTTGACCAATGTGGAAAACAAATCAATATCGAACATGGAGCAAATTTCGGAACCGGTCGTGGAATCTCAATCGGCGACCGATCGGGAATTGGTATCCGTGCGAAAATACGGGGACCATTGCATATCGGATCGGATGTCATGATGGGACCTGATGTTATTATTCTTACTTCGACCCATGAGATATCCCGTACGGACATTCCGATGCGTGAACAGGGGGGGGGTACAGGAAAAGAAGATCGAACAGTAGTGATCGGCGATGATGTTTGGATCGGTACGCGCGTTATCATATTACCGGGGGTAAAAATAGGTTCCGGGGCCGTGATTGCCGCGGGAGCTGTGGTAAGCCGAAACGTGCCCGACTTCGCTATTGTCGGAGGAGTTCCGGCCAGAGTTATCAAAATGAGAAAATAATAAATAGTTTATGAGGATTTTATTATTGAGCACGGGAGGAAAAATCGGAGGAGAGGAAACATTCACCCGAAATCTGGCTCTGGGGCTGATAGAACGAGGCCACTATGTCGAAATGGCGGTAGGAGGGCCGGTACAACGCGAAGACGCAGAAAAAGCAGGGATTAGAATCACCGAAATCGACATAACAGGCCGATCACCCAAGCGCATCGTATGCGCCGCCCGGCAATTAGCACATTATGCAACAAAGAACCGATTCGACATAATACATGCCCAAGCCGTCGGCCCTGCAATTATGGGTATTATCGCTAAAAAGTTTTTCGGTTGCAGGATTCCCTGGATATGGCATAATCACGGTATTACGGATTTCGCATATCGCTTTATTGTTCGTCACCTGAATAGTCTGGATCGAATTATCGCCAATTCGGATTATGTAAGGGAAATGCTCACAGGTAACGGAGTGAAAAGAGATCGAATCGAGCGAATACATAACGGAATTCATATCGCCGATTATACCGTAACGGAACAGGAACGTCTCGATGCCCGGGAGGCTGTCCGCAAAGAGTTTTCGCTGTCCGCCGATTGCCGTATCATTACTTATGTCGGACGCCTTTCTCCGGAAAAAGGGGTGGAGGTTTTAGTGGATGCTTTCCGAACCCTATGTATCTCAACAGAGAATGTCGCTTGCCTGTTGGTAGGAGATGGTGTGCAGCGGGAAGAACTGCAAGCCCGAATCAACTCGTATCCGTGCAAAGAAAAAATCATTTTTGCGGGATTCCGTAGAGATATAAAGCATCTACTTGCCGGCAGCGATGTTTTCGTGTTACCCTCTCATATTGAAACATTCAGTCTTTCCATTCTCCAAGCTTTCGCAGCCGGAACTCCTTGTGTGGCCAGCGACGTGGGAGGAACCCCTGAGCAAATCTTGCCAAGACTCAACGGCCTTCTGTTTCAAGACAACGATTCGACCGAACTGGCATCCAGATTAAACGAGATATTGAATGATGAGGAATTTCGCTGTTATTTGACTCATAATGCCATCGCTCTGAGTCATTCATATCTTAACGATAACAGAATGATCGGCGATATAGAAAATCTTTACGGACGTTTGATTTCCAAATAAATATGAAAGTAGCATTTCTGACAATGGGGAAAGATATAGGAGGAGCTAAACAGGACGTACTCACTCTTTCCCAAAAAATAGCCGCACACGGACACGATGTGTTCGTGATTGCCGCTCCTGGAGTTATAGATCGGGAACTGACAGGTACACCCGTCCAATTCATTCCGGCAGAATTCTATGTTCGTCGACCTTGGGGATTATGGAAAGCTTCTCGTTATCTGCTTCGAGTCGTACGGGAAAACAATATCGAATTGGTTAACCCGCAAGGCTTTTTTACGGCAATTATTGCATGGTTGATGCGTTTCAGTCTACATCGCCCGCATATTCCCATCGTGACGACTATCCACATGTTCTCGTCGTTGAATTTCTACAAATACGCCAGATTACTCAATATTTTCTCGGATGAAATTATCACCGAATCCAATTGTGAAAGGGTCCGGCTCGAAAGCGGAGGGGCAAAACGAAATCGGATCGAAGTGATCAACAATTCGGTCGATATGCAGCGGTTTTCCCAAGAACGAACAACTCCTGTTCTGAGAACTGAATACAGTATCGAATCAAGTTGCGTAGTATTCGGAATAGTAGCAAGACTCAGTCCTGAAAAACGGCATTCGGATTATATAGAAGCAGCCAAGATCGCACATCACAGGTTCCCTGATACTCGATTTTTCATCATAGGAGACGGTCCGCTTCGAGATACGTTACAGGCACAGGCTGCTGGACACGATTATATTATTTTCACAGGGGCACGACGGGACATCCCGAATGTATTACGGAGTTTGGATTGCTTTGTTCTCTCTTCAGAAGTGGAATCTCTGCCATTATCCATTCGGGAAGCTATGAGCATGTCTCTTCCTGTAATTGCAACCGACGTAGGCGGGAATAGAGAAATCGTAGCGGAAAACATTACTGGATATCTCGTAATGCACAAAATACCCGATCAGCTTGCAGAGGCGATGTCGAATGTAATTGCTGATCGACTTAAACGCGAAGCTATGGGAAAAGCTGCACGAAAGTTCTGTGCAGATCGTTTCAATGCGGACAATTGGGCGGTGTATACAGAACAAAAATTCGAAAAAAGCATAAAACAACATTAATATGGACTTGATTGTCGGTGCAGGGATAACCGGATTATCCTACGCAGCAGCTACTTCAAACGATTATTTAGTCATCGAGAAAGAGCCGGAAATAGGAGGTTATTGCCGGACAATTCTACAAGATGGTTTTATATGGGATTACTCCGGACATTTTTTTCATTTCCGAAACAAGGATATCGAACGATTCGTGATGGATAAAATGCATAAGGATCGGGATATTATCACACTGAAAAAAATGACTCAGATTCGATATAAAAATAAGCATATCGACTACCCGTTCCAGAAAAACATTCATCAACTTGATAAAGCCGAATTTATCGATTGCCTGTATGACTTATTTGTCAACGAATATCGTGAAGGAACGACATTCAAAAGTATGCTGTATGCAAAATTCGGCAAATCCATTGCTGAAATTTTCCTCATCCCCTACAACGAAAAGTTATATGCTTGCGATCTTGACGAACTCGATCCGGATGCCATGGGACGCTTCTTCCCTTATGCAGACAAACAAGAAATTATTGCAAATTTCAAACATGCCAAGGAGAACTCGTATAACGCAACTTTCGAATATCCGAAAGGAGGTGCTTTTGAATACGTTAATTCAGTTTTCCAAAGAATAGATCCCAAGAAAGTTGCCACCGGCGAAGCTCTTGTTGAATTAGATATAGCTCGAAAGATCGCACGTACAACCCGCCGAAGCATAAAGTACGACCAGTTGATTTCTACGATCCCACTTCCGAAATTGCTCAGTTTATCCGGAATCGAGCATGATACACACCTATATTCAAGCAATAAAGTATTGGTCTTTAATCTCGGATTTGATCGTAAAGGCAACGAAAAAAGGAACCATTGGCTTTATTTTCCTGAGAAGAAATATATATTTTACAGAGTAGGTTTTTACGATAATATTTTCAACAGCGACCGCCTTTCTGCCTATGTGGAAATCGGATTCCGACAAGATGCACAAATTGACATAAATGCCTGTCTGACGCGAGTCTTGAAAGATTTGGAGACCGCAGGCATCATATCTGGACAAAAACTTGTTTCGTCACATTCCGTTATCATGGACCCTGCTTATGTCCATGTTACTTCGGCCATGGAAAAAGATAGAGCCGAAAAGATGAAAACGCTCTCTTCCTACGATGTATATTCAATCGGTCGGTACGGAGGGTGGTATTATTGTTCCATTGAAGATAATGTGGCAGAGGCACTCTCGCTGGCTCGTCGTATATCGCATGAATAAAATGAATTATCCCCTTGTTGCAATAGTCATTCCCACACTAAACGAAGCGCTTTTTATCGGGCCTTGTCTGGATTCTATTCTCGGACAGAACTATCCATTCAATCGGCTTGACATTATGGTCGTGGACGGAGGCAGCGATGACAAAACTCATGAAATAGTAAACGGTTATGCCGATAAATGGTCAAATATACGATGGATCGATAATCCTCGGAAAATTCAGTCTGCTGCTTTCAACATCGGAGTCAGTCGCTCTTCTGCTTCGATAGTGGTCAGAATGGATGCTCATGCCCGTTATGCTAGTGATTATATCTCAAAATGTATCGCCAAACTATCCACCAATCCCGAACTGGGGAATGTAGGAGGAGTGTGTAAAGTCGAAGCCGGAGCTCCCACCCTAATGGGAAAAGCAAATGCCGTTCTGAACCAAACCTCGTTCGGTATTGGAGGAGCGGCATTTCGCATCGGAACCAAAGCCTGTTTTACCGATACAGTACCTTTCGGTGCCTTTCCCCGGAAGGTACTCGATGAAATCGGACCGATGAATGAAAAACTATCTCGCGGAGAAGATAACGAATATAATGCACGCATCCGAAATGCCGGGTACAAAATCTATTTTGATCCCCAAATCATTTCGACCTATTATTCCCGACCGACCCTTACCTCTTCCGTCCATCAAATGTACCGCAACGGACGTTCGATAGGAGTATTATTGCGAACTTTTCCACGGGCCGTAGGACTTCGGCACGTCGTTCCAGCCTGTTTTGTTGTGGGAATGCTCTCCTGTCTGTTGTTCGGTTGGTGGGTTCCTATTTTATGGAACGTATTGATATGGATACTAGTAGTGTATTGGATCGCAGCTCTGGGAGCAACAGGGTTGGCATGCCTCAGATTTGGATTCGACATGGGATTCATACTGCCGATATTATTTTTTTCTGTCCACATTGCTTATGGGACAGGTACCGTATATGGATTTTTAACTAAAAAAATATAAAATTTATGCAAATACCATTTTCCCCGCCAGATATGACGGAAGCAGAAGAGATCGAAGTCGCCCAAGTCCTTCGTTCGGGATGGATCACCACAGGACCTCGCACAAAAGAATTTGAACGCCAAATTGCTTCATATTGCCATACGCCCAAAGTCGTATGCCTGAACTCTGCCACAGCCTGTATGGAAATGATTCTGCGGGTACTGGGTGTAGGGCCCGGAGATGAAGTCATTACATCGGCATATACCTATACGGCTTCGGCCAGCGTAGCCTGCCATGTGGGAGCAAAATTAGTCATGGTCGATACAGCGCCGAATTCTTTCGAAATGGATTATGAGCAACTGGCGCAGGCTATCACGTCCCGGACAAAAGTCATCATTCCGGTGGATCTGGCAGGAATCATTTGTGATTACGATCGTATTTTCTCTATTGCAAACGATAAAAAACAACTGTTCCAGCCATCCAACAAGTTGCAAAACTCTATTGGTCGAGTAATTATTCTTGCAGATGCGGCTCATGCATTTGGAGCAAAACGGAACGGTAAAATGTGTGGAGAGATTGCTGATTTTACCTCTTTTTCGTTCCATGCGGTAAAAAATCTCACCACAGCAGAAGGTGGAGCACTGACTTGGCGCTCGATTCCTGGAATCGACAACGAATGGCTTTACCAACAATTTCAACTTTTGTCCCTTCACGGCCAAAATAAGGATGCATTGGCCAAAACACAACTCGGTGCATGGGAGTACGATATTGTCGCTCCTAATTTCAAATGCAACATGACAGATATCATGGCCGGTATCGGATTGGTACAGTTGAAACGTTACCCCGAAATATTGCGCCGCCGCCAACAGATTATCAACCGTTATGATGAAGTGCTGCGAGATCAAAACCTGCAATTACTCCTCCATTACGGAGAAAATCACACTTCGAGTGGTCATCTCTATCTGGTACGCCTGATAGGACGAGAAATCGACGAGCGTAACGAGATCATAATAAAAATGGCCGAACGAGGCATTGCTTGTAATGTCCATTATAAACCTTTGCCGATGATGACGGCATATAAGAATCTCGGATTCGATATTGCGAATTATCCAAACGCTTATAATCAATATCGTAACGAAATTACACTACCATTACACACACGTCTCTCTGATGAAGAAATAGAATATGTCTTAGCTAATTTCATCAATCTCATTTCAAAATAATAGCTTCGTTGAAACGTGTCTTTGATCTTATTGTAAGCAGTCTGGGACTGCTGATTTTAAGTCCATTGCTTCTTGTATTGGCAATATGGGTTAAATGCGACTCTCCGGGGCCCATCTTCTACCGCCAACTGAGAGTCGGGCGAGGTAATCAGGATTTCTGGTTATTCAAATTTCGTTCGATGCAAGTGGAGGCAGATAAAACGGGATTGATCACCATCGGAGGACACGATCCTCGGGTAACACGTTCGGGATATTATATCCGAAAATACAAATTGGACGAATTACCTCAATTGATTAATGTGTTCCGTGGTGATATGAGTTTGGTAGGGCCGAGACCGGAAGTCCGGAAATACGTTAATTTGTACACTTCGGAACAATTAAAAGTTTTGCAGGTACGACCTGGAATAACGGACCCTGCTTCAATTCGTTATCGGAATGAAAATGAGCTATTAGCACAAGTCCCTGATCCGGAAAAATATTACCGAGAGGTAATTATGCCTGATAAATTGAAAATCAATCTAAAATATATTGCCAATATCTCTTTCAAAAACGATTTACAACTTATTCTCCATACGTTTT
>ENA-UESH01002199-UESH01002199.1-human-gut-metagenome-genome-assembly--contig:-NODE-2199-length-11764-cov-3.201420_pt1 | contig 11764 bp, 14 predicted proteins | sample MGYA00243001_ERZ508002 | MGnify/ENA primary metagenome ERZ508002 (study PRJEB26167, sample SAMN06115447) | human gut metagenome | host: Homo sapiens | place: China:Anhui | collected 2015-08-07... | reverse complement strand
GTACCTCGACGACGCGGTCGACATCGTGGAGGAAATGCCCGCAAACGTCGTCAAGCGCATCTTAAAGCACGCAGACCCCGACACACGCAAGAGCATCAACGAAATTCTCAAATACCCTGACGACAGCGCGGGCGCGCTGATGACGACGGAGTTTGTCGACTTAAAGCGCGACATGACCGTTGAAGACGCCTTAAAGCGCATTCGCCGCACCGGTACGGACAAAGAGACCATCAACGTCTGCTATGTTGTCGACCCCGCGCGCAAGCTGCAGGGCATCGTTTCACTGCGCACCATTCTCCTTGCCGAGGAGGACGATGTGATCGAGGAGATCATGGAGACGCACGTCATCTCCGTGACGACGCTTGAGCACAAAGAAGACGTCGCGAAGACCTTCCCAAAAGACGACTTCATCGCTCTTCCGGTCGTTGACCAGGAAGACCGCCTCGTCGGCATCATCACCGTTGACGACGCCATTGACGTCATGGAAGCGGAAACGACCGAGGACATCGAAAAGATGGCGGCCATGCTGCCGACGGACAAGCCCTATCTCAAAACGAGCGTCTGGGATACCTTCAAGTCCCGCATTCCCTGGCTGCTGCTCTTAATGGTCTCCGCCACCTTCACCGGTCAGATCATCGCGCGCTTTGAAGATGCGCTGAGTGCCTTTGCTATCCTGACGGCTTACATTCCCATGCTGATGGACACGGGCGGCAACTGCGGCTCGCAGGCAAGCGTTACGGTCATTCGCGGTATCTCGCTCGACGAGATCGAATTTTCCGATCTTTTCCGCGTCATCTGGAAGGAGATCCGCGTGGCGGTCATCTGCGGCGCGACGCTCGCGGCGGCAAACTTTGCAAAGCTCATGCTCGTCGACAAGATGCTCTTCGGCAACCCCATCACCGTTTCCGTCGCAGCAGTCATCTGCCTGACGCTCGTGGTCACGGTGTTCGCGGCCAAGGTTGTCGGCTGCACACTGCCGCTGCTCGCCAAGAAGATCGGCTTCGACCCCGCGGTCATGGCCTCGCCGTTCATCACCACGGTGGTGGACGCGATCTCGCTGGCCATCTACTTCCGCTTCGCCGCGCTCCTGCTGGGCATCTGAGTTTTCCGGCCTTGCCGCCGAATTTCCCCTTTCCAAGCGCGGCGGGGCGTGGTATTCTGTTCCTATGAAAAGCACCGTAGGGTAAGCATACCCGATTTTCAAGGAGGTATTTTTGTGGAAGAAAAGCTGCGCGAATACGCGTATCTGATCGTTTCCGTCGGACTGAACCTGCAAAAGGGGCAGACGCTCATTCTTTCGTCCCCCGTGGAGTGCGCGCCGTTTGCGCGGCTGTGCGTGTCCGCGGCCTACGACCTCGGCGCGGGCGAGGTCGTGCTGAACTGGACGGACGACTATATCACCCGCGAGCGCTTCCTGCGTGCGCAGGACGCCGCCTTTGAAACGCCGCGCCCGTGGCGCAGGGCGTTCTTTACCGACTACGCCAACGAGGGCGCGGCCTATCTGCGCATCGACGCGGAGGACCCCGAAACGCTGCTGGGCGTATCGCCCGCGCGGCTCGTCGCCGCGCAGCGCACCTCGTCCGCCGAGCGCGAGACTTTTGACCGGCTCCAGATGGCGAACGGCTTTCCGTGGTGCGTCGCGTGCGCGCCCATCGCCGCGTGGGCGAGGAAGGTCTTCCCCAATCGGAGCGAGGGCGACGCGGTCGCCGCGCTCTGGGACGCGATCCTGAAAACCGTGCGTGTCACCGGCGACGGAAACGCCGAGGCGCGCTGGCGCGAGCACATCGCGCTGCTGACCGCGCGCAAGGAAAAGCTCAACGCGCTGCGCTTCAAGAGCCTGCACTACACCAATTCCCTCGGCACCGACCTCACCATCGAGCTGCCGGACAATCACCTCTGGGCGGCGGGCAACTCCGAAACGCCCGCGGGCGTCGACTTCGTCGCCAATCTGCCCACCGAGGAGATCTTCACCGCACCCCTTAAAACGGGCGTCAACGGCACGGTCTGCGCGGCGCTGCCGCTGGTGAACAACGGCAGTATCATCGAAGACATCCGCTTCACCGTGAGGGAGGGCCGCATCGTTGAGGCTAAGGCCTCGCGCGGTGAGGATGTTTTGAACGCCGCCATCGCGGTGGACGACGGCGCACGCTATTTCGGCGAGGTCGCGCTGGTGCCCTACGACAGTCCCATCCGCAGCAGCGGTCTGCTGTTCTACAACACGCTCTACGACGAGAATGCCTCCTGCCACCTCGCCTTCGGCGAGGCGTACCCCGAGTGCATCGTTGGCGGTGAGCGGATGACGCGCGAGGAGCTGGACGCCCACGGGCTGAACCACTCGCTCACGCACGTCGATTTCATGGTCGGCACCGCCGACCTCTCCATCACCGGCACGACGCACGACGGCTGCGAGCTGCCGGTGTTCCGCAGCGGAAATTTTGCCCTGTAAGGGCGCAGATACAGAGAAAAACGGAGGAGAACACGATGAATTTCAAGCCCATTGAAACGGACGAGAACGTCCTTGTCATGCCCGGCGCGGTGGTCTGCGGCGATGTGACCGTTGGCGAGGGCACCGCCTTCTGGTTCAACAGCGTCTGCCGCGCGGAGCTGCAGCCCATCAAGATCGGCAAGCGCTGCAACATTCAGGACTGCGCGGTGATCCACAACCTCTGCACCCTCGGCGACGATGTATCCGTCGGTCACGGCGCCATCGTCCACGGCGCGACGGTCGGCGACCGCGTGATCGTCGGCATGGGCGCCATCGTGCTCGACGGCGCAAAGATCGGCGACGACTGCATCATTGCCGCCGGCGCGGTCGTGACCGGCAAGATGGACGCGCCTGTGGGCAGCCTGCTCGTCGGCTCTCCCGCCGTGGTCGCAAAGCCCCTGAACGACAAGCAGAAGGCGTCCTGCCTGGAAAACAGCGAGCTTTACTACCGCAAGAGCGTGGAGTACCGCGCGTTCCTTGCTCAGCAGGGCAAATAAGCGCGGACGGAGAGGAGGAAACGCCATGAAAATTCTGGTCATCAACGGCGCGAACATGAACCTGCTCGGCAAGCGCGAGCCGGATATCTACGGCCGCGAGGACTACGCCGCCCTCTGCGCCCGCATCTATGCCCACGCCCAAAGCCGCGGCATCGCGGTCGAGTGCTTCCAGTCCAACCACGAGGGAGCGATCATCGACGCCATTCAGGAGGCGGACGGGATGTTCGACGGCATCGTCATCAACCCCGGTGCTTACGCGCACTACAGCTACGCCATCCGCGACGCCATCAAGGCCATCACCATTCCGGTGGTGGAGGTCCACATCTCCGACATTGAAAAGCGCGAGGAGTTCCGCCATCTCTCCGTCACCGCGCCGGTCTGCATCGCGCAGATCCGCGGCCACGGCTTCGAGAGCTACACCATGGGCATCGACCTGCTCGCGGGCGCAAAGCAGTAAAAGCAAGATCAGAGGAGCCGTTCTCCGCCGGGGGACGGCTCCCTTTCTGCAAGGCGGTATTTAGAAATTTTTCTAAATACCGCTTGACATTCCGGCGGGATGGTGCTACTCTCTATTTAGAAATTTATCTAAATGCCATGAAAGGGGTGAGCGGCGTGGGCCTGAGTGAAACCATGAAGGCGCTGGGCGATCCCGTGCGGCGCGAGATACTGAATCTGCTCAAGGGCGGGCGCATGACCGCGGGCGACATCGCGAGCCGCTTTGACATGACGGCGGCGACGGTCTCATACCACCTCGCCCAGCTCAAGAAGGCGGGACTCATTTTTGAGAGCCGCGAGAAGAACTTTATCTACTACAGCCTCAACGCCTCCGTTTTGGAGGAGGTGCTGCTGTGGTTACAGGCTTTGAAAGGGGAGAAGGAACCATGAAGGCAAACAAAAAAGAGCTGCTGCTGACCTCGCTGGTCTGCCTGCTGCCGCTGCTGGCGGGCGTCATTCTCTATCCGCGCCTGCCCGAAACGATGGCGACGCATTGGGGCTTTGACGGAACGGCAAACGGCTGGTCATCGCGTGCCGCCACGGTGTTCGGCCTGCCGCTTTTTATTCTGGCGCTGCATCTCGTCTGCTCCTACGCCGAGAGCCGCGACACAAAGCGAAAGAATGTAAATCCGGTGCTGCGGACGGTGATGCTGTGGTTCTGTCCGGCAGTCTCGCTGCTCGGCGGAGCGCTCACACTCGGCACGGGACTGGGCTATGAGATGCACGTCGACACCGTGGCGCCGGTGTTCGCGGGACTGCTGTTTCTCATCCTCGGCAACTACCTGCCGAAGATACGGCGGAACCGCACCATGGGCATCAAGCTGCCGTGGACGCTTGCGAGCGAGGAGAACTGGACCCGCACGCACCGCGTCGCGGGCTTCACCTGGGTCGCCGCGGGACTGCTGATGCTGCTGTCTGCGCTGCTGCGCCTGCACGGGCCGACGGTGACCGTAGTTCTTCTTGCGCTGGCGGTGGGCATTCCGGTGCTGTATTCCTATCTCTACTACCGCCGCGATGAGAAGGGGGGAGCGCAATGACTGTTCCGACCTCGTCGCTCATTGCGATGGGCGCGGCTGCGGCGTTCTGCGCTCTGCTGCCCATCGGCATTCTGATTTGGTGGCGCAGGACCGAGTGTGCCCGCCTGCTGCCCGCGCTCTGGGGCGCGCTGACCTTTCTTCTCTTCGCACGGGGTCTGGAGATGGGACTGCACTACCTCTGCATCCTCTCCGACAACGCCGTTTCCCGCGCGATCCTGAGCAGCCCGTGGCTCTATATGCTCTACGGCGCGCTGACGGCGGGCATTTTCGAGGAGTGCGGCCGCTTTTGCATGTATAAGACCGTCATGCGCCGTTATGACGGGCGTGCTGCCGCCGTCACGGCGGGCATCGGCCACGGCGGCATCGAGGCGATATCCGTTTCCGCTGCGTCGATGGCGCTCTATCTTGTCTTCGCCCTCTGTTGGAATGCGGGCGATACGGACGCGCTTTTGAAGCTCGCCGGCAGTATAGAGGAGGTGCAGACCGTCGCCGCTTCCCTCGGCAAATACACCGTCGGCTACTGCCTGCTCGCCTGTCTCGAGCGCGTGAGCGCGATGCTGCTGCACATCTCGCTCTCCGTTTTTGTGTTTGCCGCGGCGCGGAGCCGCGCAAAGCGCGGCTATCTCGCCTTCGCCATCGGCCTGCACGCGATTTTCGATATGCCCGCCGCGCTCTACCAGTTCGGCTATGTCAAGCAGCTTTTCCCGGTCGAGCTGTGGCTTGCCGTCTGTGCGCTCTATGCGCTGCGCAGCGCCCGCAAATGCTATCTTGAGGAATGTGACGCATAAAGGAGGAAAGAATATGGAACCCATCAAATTAGGCCGCTACCGCCACTTCAAGGGCAACGAATACGAGGTCGTCGGCCTTGCGAAGCACAGCGAAACCTTGGAGGATATGGTCGTCTATCGCGCGCTCTACGGGGAGTTCGGCTTGTGGGTGCGCCCCGCCGCCATGTGGAACGAAACCGTCGAGCGCGACGGCAAGACCTACCGCCGATTCACCTATCTCGGGGAATGACGGACTATACGCTCGTCCGTTCACGGCGGCGAACGCTCTCGATGGAGCTGAAGCGCGACGGCACGGTGGTCGTCCACGCGCCGCTGAGGCTCGGCGTGGAGAAGATCGACGCGTTTGTCGCCGCGCATGAGGCGTGGCTCGCCCGCGCCCGCACCCGTCAGGCGGAACGCCTTGCCGCGCATCCCGAGCCGACAGAGGCCGAGCGCGAAGCGCTCCTTGCGCGCGCGAGGTCCGAGCTGCCGCAGCGCGTGGCGCATTGGAGCCGCGTGACCGGCCTTGTGCCGACCGGCGTGAAGATCACCGGCGCGAAAACGCGCTTCGGGAGCTGTAACAGCCGGAACAGCCTTTGCTTTTCCTGGCGGCTCATGCAGTACCCCGACGAGGCCATTGACCTCGTGGTGGTGCATGAGCTCTGCCACATCGCGCATCACGACCACGGCGCGGGCTTCTACGCCCTGCTCGGCAGCATCCTGCCGGATCACCGCGAGCGCATGAAGCTGCTGCGCGGGTGAGCGCTTTTTGTGCATATTACCCCATGCGCTTGGGTGCGGCTTTGGATGGGGATGATTCGGTAGTCTTGACTTTGAGCGGTGAGTACGGTACAATAAATGAGACGGAATATATAGCTTGAAGGAGCGTGAGTGCATGAAAAAATTGATAGCAGTGCTTTTAGCATTGGTTTGTGTGCTTGGGTCGGCAGGCTGTAATGCCACACCGAGCAGCGTTGATAAATTATCCGAAGCGGAAAATACAATCGGTGAAGCAAACCCTAAAATTGTTACTGCTGACGCGGTAACTCCGATAGCTCTTGAGGATAACTGGCTTATGCCACTTGATTTGTTTATTGATAGTGGCAATATCGAAAATAATACCGGACTGAGTGTGTCCAAAAAGCTGAATAAGGACAACGGAAAATATGTTGGTTTGTATGTAGAAAACAAGGGAAGCGGTCCCGTTGTGGCAACCATCAATGGCCGGAGTGAGGAAACCTTCGAGAAGGGTGAAAGCGGACATATTTATGTTGAAGTGACTCAAGGCCGGTTTGGTGCGGACAAAGAATATGAATTTAAAGTAGTGCCCGGCACCAATGGCGGAATGATCAATATTCACTACGAGATTGCTCAGCGAGAGTCTCGGTGATATTTTGAAGGCGGCAGGGGCAGCGCCGCTCTATGGGTAAGGACCACCGCGAACGCATGAAACTGCTGAAAGAATAAAGAGGTTGGAAAGCCATTCCTCAAGGAGACGAAGACCCGCCGTGGCGGAGACGGGCAGGGTGAAGCAGATGGACTTCGCCTTGCTCGCCATGCCCGCGTCGCGCATGATGGCGGACATGATCTCGTTGCGCTTGTCGCGGTGGACGACGATGTAGATCATTTCCTTTTCAGCGGCAAGGGAAATGCCGAGGAATTTTTCCGCGCCCTCCATGCCGGTGCCCTTGGCGTGGATGACCGTGCCGCCCGCCGCGCCCGCGCCGCGGGCCGCGTCCATGATCAGCTCGCTGTAGCCGTGGTTGGCGATGACGACCAGAAGCTCGTATTTCGTGTCCTTCATGGTGGATTCCTCCCCCTTTTGGTAGTTTTGGTGCTCGGTCAGGAATTGCAGCTCGCGCCGCCCGCCGATGGAGCTGAGCGGGACCGTAAAGGCGATGCCCATGCCGGGCACGTCGATCTGCAGCTCGCGGCGCAGGCCGCGGCGCAGCTCCTCCCATTTCTCGTCGGTGACGAAGCTCGCGAACACGCATTTGTCGCTGCGCTCGAGACCGAGGTAATTGAGCGTTTCGTTGCTCGCCGTGCCGAGAGCCAGCGAGATGAACTGCACCGGCACCTGCCGCTCGCGGTAAAACGAGAGGAAGGTCGTGAGCTTGCTGCGCTCGGTGATGGTGACCATCAGATTCAATTCACTCATGCGCTGCCCTCCTTACAGGTCGATGATGGCAAGGTCATCCAAGGCGAACGCATCGCCGGAGACCGCGGGGGCGGGAGCCACCGCACCGTGCTTTGTGCGCAGACGGTAAATGAGACCCAAGCCCTGAATGGTGATGAGCGGCGTCATGGCGACCATGGCGACCACGCCAAAGGCGTCGGTGACGATATTGCCGCCGACCGCCGAGCACGCGCCCATCGCAAAGGGCAGCAGGAAGGTCGTCGCCATGGGGCCCGAGGCCACGCCGCCGGAGTCGAACGCGATGGCGGTGAAGAGCTTCGGCACGAAGAACGAGAGTACGATGGCGACGGCGTAGCCCGGCACGAGCAGGTAAAAGATGGAAATGCCGGTCAGCACGCGGATCATCGCAAGACCGACCGAGACGGCTACGCCGATGGAGAGCGAATGCTTCATCGCGCTGCCGGGGATCGCGCCGTCGGTCAGCTCCTCGACCTGCCGCATGAGAACGTAGACCGCAGGCTCGGCCATGACGATGAAGTAGCCGATAAGCATGCCGATGGGAATGATGATCCAGTTGCAGGAAAGTCCCGCGATGACGCTGCCGAGGTAGTTGCCCGCGGGCATGAAGCCGACGTTCACGCCGGTGAGGAAAATGACGAGCCCGAGGTATGTATACGCAAGGCCCACGCCGATGCGGATGAGCTGCTTGCGCTCGAGATGCAGGGAGACAAGATCGAACACCGCGAAGAACGCCGCGATGGGGAGAAGCGAGACGGCGATCTCCTTGAAATACGTCGGGAAGGCGACGAAGAAGAGCTGCCAGAGCGCGGCGCTGTCGCCGATCTCGGGGATGACGACGGGGGTGTAGCTGCCGCCGTCCGGCCGGAAGATGAGACTCAGAATGAGCACCGCGAGGATGGGGCCGATGGAGCAGAGCGCGACAAGACCGAAGCTGTCGTTCGCGCTGTGCTTATCGCTTCGGATGGCGGAGACGCCGACACCCATCGCCATGATGAACGGCACGGTCATCGGGCCGGTCGTCACGCCGCCGGAGTCGAACGCTACGGCAAGGAAATCTTTGGGCACGAACATGGCGAGAACAAAGACCACGATGTAGAAGCCCACCAGCATCGTGTTGAGCGGGACGGAGAGCAGCATACGCAGCATGGCGAAGCAGAGAAACAATCCCACGCCGACCGCCACGGTGACGATGAGCACCATATTCGGCACGGCCTGCACCTGATTGGCGAGCACCTGCAGGTCCGGCTCGGAAATGGTGATGAGAAAGCCCAGCAGAAAGCCGAGCGTCAGCATGATGCCGACCCTGCGCGTCTTGGTGATGCACGCGCCCACGCGCTCGCCCATCGGCGACATGGCCAGCTCCGCGCCGAGGGAGAAGAACATCATGCCCACCACCAGCAGCACCGCGCCGAAGAGAAACGCCATCAGCACGCTCGTCGGGAGCGGGGCGATGGTGAAGCTCAGGATCAGCACGATGGCGAGGATGGGCAGCACCGCGGCAAGCGATTCCTGTAATTTTTCGTTGAGTTTGCTGCGATACAAGGCAAAAGCTCCTTTCCGGATATAGTCCTATCATACCGTAGTATAGCATGGAAAAGTGTTACAATTGTGTTAAGATTGGCCGCTTTGGGCATTTCGCCGCGGCTGCATAAAACGCCCGCCTTCGCGCGAAGGGCGCAGAAACCGGAAATTGTCAATACCCAATCGAACATTTTTTGAAAAATTTTAGAGGGAATTGACGTGGGCGTCGAATAGCTCCTGCGCGGTATGGTAGTCAAGGATTTTACGGTGCATGGCGTTCATGCGCTCGGCGACGGCATCACATTGGGCTTGCGTGACATGGTAGAGAGATTTACCCTTGCGGAAGTAGCGGCGTATGATTGTGTTCTCGTACTCGTTTGAGCCGCGCTCGGAGGAACAAAACGGATGGCAGTAATAGACAGGGAGCGGCAGCTGGTAGGCTGATGCAAATGCCGAGCCGTTATCGACGGTGATAGAGCGAAATGTGCCTTGCGGGTATTTTGAAAGTGTAGATTCAACGATGCGGTTGACGTTGGCTGCGGTTTTCTGCGAGAGCTTGAAAATGAGTTCATAGCGCGTGAGCCGTTCGGTGAGGACGAGCAGGGCCTGACGCTTGCCCTTAGCTTTAGCGATGACGCAATCCATCTCCCAATGACCAAACGAGGAGCGAGCGCTGACCTCATAGGGGCGAAGCTCGATAGAAACACCGACAGGAGCGCGCTTGGCCTTACGCACCTTGCGATAGCGACGCTTGTAGCGAAGGCACGGCAAATCCGCATTGGTGACGTTCGGGATATAGCCCCTGTCAATATAGCGATAAAGCGTGGATGTAGAAACCGTCCACGCTTTTTCTTTTCGCAGGCTGCCGCAAATGGCATCGGGAGACTCCCCGTTTTGGATGCGGGCAGAGATGGAGGCTGCATAGGCGTGGTTTTTACCGATAGCAAGAGGGCGGCCATGAGCGCTATGGTTATACTCAGCGTCCTCATGGGCGATCTGAGCAGAGTAACGCTTTTGCATGAGCCATGTGCTTCCATCAAGATGCTCATACAAGCCGCGCTTTATTTCCCGATGAATGGATGATACCGAACGATGCAGATAGGACGCGATGGAGCGGTAGGACGCGCCGGAGTTGAATAGCTTCTCGATGGTAAGGCGCTCCGTGTAGGTCATGCGACGATACTTTTTCATGTTCTTTCCCCTCTCTGTCTCTCTTTGAAAGTGCATAGTCAAAAGCCCTTATAGATGGAGCAAGCACCGGACTACGGATAGTAGCTCGGTGCTTTTCTGTTTCTATGAGGTATCGCTGCGCGATGATTGGATTTGTAACACAGTCAGAAAAAAGCGTCAAGGGTTTTCCCGCATGAACTTTTTATAAACTCCTTGCGGACTTTACAAAAACTTCATACGGTTTGCCCCTGTGACGATTTTTTCCGTCTGTGCTTCACTTGTAGACAAGTGAAGCGAGCGAGCGGCGTCGCCGCTTGTCGCTTCACTCATTATGAGAGCGCCGTCCAAAGTGGTAGGAACACTGAGGACGGCAGAAAGGGGGGTGAGAGGATGTACACAGAGTACGGCTACATACGCGATGGCGTAGAGTATGCGACGGTCGATGAAGCATACGACAGCGAGTAGCGTTCCACGCTCCCCTGTTGGCGGTCAGGGTTACCAAAACCGCCAGCACCTACAGAATACAGGAGAGAACGACGAAAGTCAAGAGAGGATATAGAGACATGAAGGAGACAACGAAAATGAGCCGCGCGGTCGGTCAGTTAGAGAAGATGTACAACACGCTCAACCTCGACTTGTGGGGCGGGCAGCTGCCGACGCCTATCATCACGGTGCAGAGCAAGCCGGGGACATACGGTCATTGCAGCGTGGGGAAGGTGTGGAAGCGCAAGGACGGAGATACCTACGAGATGAACATAGCCGCCGAAGCGCTGGATGTGGAGATCGAGGAGGTGCTGGACACGCTTATACATGAAATGGTGCATCTCTACTGCCGCGAGAACGGGATACAAGAGGTCAGCCGAGGGGGCAAGTACCACAACGGGAAGTTCAAGGAGATTGCCGAGGAGCATTTGCTGATGTGCTACAAGGCGGGCATTTACGGCTGGAACACACAGGGCAAGGACAACGACAGGTTGACGGCGTATGCACTGGAAAAGGGCTGGAACGAAATACGGATAGCACGGAGCAGCTTCACGGGCTTCCGAGGGATCGCAGGGAGCGGAGCGGCAAGCAGCACACCGACAGCGCAAAACGGAGAACGCAGACCGAGCAGCACCCGAAAGCTGATTTGCCCGAAGTGCGGGAACAGCGTCCGAGCGACAAAGGAGGTCCGTATCATGTGCATGGACTGCATGGAGCAGATGCGGGAGGCGTGAGCATGGTCGAGGTGCTTATGGCCGCTTCTATCAGCTGGTGCTTATGCGGCATTATCTTTGCGATAGATAAGACGGATTGAAAGTGTAGATTCAAAAGCTGACCTAACGGCTATACGGGGAGAAAGGACAAAGCAGATGGATTACAACACTATGAACGCTACCGTCAAAGGAACGACCTGCGACGGCAAGCCTTTTACCGAAAATCTTACATTTACCCTCGTTCCTCCTGCCGACAACAAACACTATGGCACAGGCTACTATATGACAGTCAAGATGCCAACGCAAACGCTGTTAATTGATGTACGCTACGAGCGCACCACTGACATTGAAATCCTTGCCGATAGATGGATCAAGGGCTACTACGGAAGAAACGCGCAGGACATCATCAAAGAGTTCTGAGATAAAAACAGATTGAAA
>ENA-UESH01002194-UESH01002194.1-human-gut-metagenome-genome-assembly--contig:-NODE-2194-length-11789-cov-6.804133_pt1 | contig 11789 bp, 9 predicted proteins | sample MGYA00243001_ERZ508002 | MGnify/ENA primary metagenome ERZ508002 (study PRJEB26167, sample SAMN06115447) | human gut metagenome | host: Homo sapiens | place: China:Anhui | collected 2015-08-07 | study... | reverse complement strand
CATGCCTCATATAGCATCATCATATCGCTATCAATTTCACAAAGAAGGATATCTTGTCCATAGCGAAACTTCATGAAGCTGTTCAATGCCGCAACATAAGTTTCTGATGTCCGTATTTTGTTCAATAATCTTAATTGTTTGATGATGCCCTGCATAAAATAAAAAAATGACTGTTCATCCACCCTGTATTGAAAGGCAACTATAATATCATCTGCCGTATATCCGGCTTTCCGGTTATTCAGTTGTCGGATAATCATGTCCAGCCGCTTCAGGTCCCATTCCATGCGTTCCTGCAAGGAAAGGAGCAGATTGCTTCGTTCCGAACTACCGACAATAATACAGCTTCCAACTTCGTTCCATTCATTAGTAAATATCCGGTAATCCGTCTTTAACTGACGGATTACACGGTTCTGGATAATCTGATAATAGACGGTACCTTCCTTTCCATCTATGGTGGAAGGTCTGAATTTCACTTTCACACTGGCCATAGGCTTACTTTTTAGGTTCGTCTGTAATAGACTTGTCCTTGATGGACTTCGCCTTGCTGTCCAGTTCTCTCGCGGCCTGTTCTTTCATCCGTGCCTGTTCGGTAAGAGCGGCCTGTCTCTGTACTGCTTCCTCATAGGTTTCCACGTCCTCACGTATCTGCCTGATCAGTCTGTTATCCTGATTCGGCCCAAAGATATTCTCAAGTTCCACGAGTTGCTCGGGGGTAGCCTCCCCTTTCATCTTGACATAACGGTACTTCAAATCATTATCGGCCTGCTCGTTATCTGTTCTCGTCGAAAAATAGAGAACCACGGACAGAATCACGATTGTCACGAACATCACGAAAAAACTCCCAAGAGTGTACGGGGATTCTACACTCAGGCTGAAATGATGGTTGATGTTGCTTGTCTTAATTGAATTCTTCCTGATTGTGTCATGTATCTCACAAAACATGGCTTCCACTTTCTCCTGATCCTGCCGTTGTTCATTACGCATTTCCGACAAAACCTGTCCAAGTCTTTCCTGTGCCGAGTTTTTCCTGTCCATAGACACTATATCGTTCTTGATGGCGGCAAGACCTTCGTACACGCGAGCCAACAATTTGCGAAATGTCTCATGATCATTCCGGACTTCATTCAGCACGGACTCATCCTTTTCCTTTCCATTATTTCCTGTTGGGCTATTACCCTCCGGCAAAGGGACGGACAACCCGTTGATTTTGTTTTCGATTCTTTCCAGGCATCCGAAGATGCTCTCGATATATTCCTCCAATTTCATATTCCTGCAATTTTAATGTTCATGAATAATTTGAATGGGAAAGGACGGACTACAATCCGAATCCTTTCCTCTTTTGTTTCTTCTTCCTGCGTCTGCGCAAGAGTTCTTCCTGAGGTAACGGCTCTTCGGAGGCGGTGCCGTTTGTCGGACTGAACAATCCCGGTCCCGTATTTTCGAGGAGATGACCTCCGTCCGGTATCCTTTGCTGCACCTTTCGTTCGGATTCCTGTTGAGATTCCGAGAGCTTCCAGCTCAACCGGGCATTCAGCCTGGCAAAGCTGAACTCCCGGCTGATTTGCGAAGCCTTGAAGGTCTGCCCGTCCTTGGTTAACCGCATTCCCTGTATGTCCTCCGGCCTTTTTATCTCTCTGGTACGTTTTACAAATTCCAGCCTGATGCCCCGGCGAAGCAGGTAATCGTTGAACTCTTTCCATGTTTTGGAATGCTTCAAAGCTGCCTTGACGGCATTGAAGATTTCGTATTTCACACGCTCCGAAGCATGGAGTTTCTCCACATTAGTCTTGCCCTTGCCCTCGGCGTATTTCAGTCCGTACTTATCCTTAAGCAATTTTGTGGCGATTTCATTACGCTTGTAATCGCTTTGGGAAGAGATTACCTTGCCTTCATATCCGATGCGGTTATAGACCAGGTGGCAGTGCGGATTGTCCGTGTTATGGTGTCTTACCAGAATAAACTGAGTGTTTTTTATCCCCATCAGCTCCATGTATTCCCGGGCTATTTTAGCCATAAACTCATCCGTCAACAATGCCTTATCCTCAGGTTTGAAGCTCAATGCAATGTGTCCGACAGGCTGTTTGATCTTCGGATTAAGCTCACGCTGGTAGTTAAAACTGTCCGTTATTTCCCGGATATTTCCCAGCAATACACCGTCTGAGTCGATGATTTCCGCATTGTCCTTGCCCATCACGTAGCGGATACAGCCACCGAAGGATTTCCCTTTCTTGATCTTGCCAATCATGATTGCCTCCTTTCTCCTTGCCTGTACCAGACGATAATCTCCTTGAGTTTCTGCAGGAGTTCCATCACCGTCCTTTGGGTACGGTGGAATCCGGCCTGATGGGACAGACGGGTCAGCTGGTTCAGGTTGTTTGCCATACCCGTAAGACTGCGTATGACGGCAGTTTCCTCGGCAGAGTGCCTAGCTGTTATCGTCGCCTCAAAAGCTGATACGCGGAGAAATTCTGTCAGCGTGAGGTTGGCCTGCCTGCTGCGTCGGCACAACCGTTCATAGTCTATCTTGGAGAATTTCACTGTAACGGCTTTGCTGAGTTTGCACACTCCGCTTACTTTGGGGCGTCCCCTCGGCCTGTTTTTCTTTCTGTCATTCATATTTTCTCTGTTTGATTTTTGATTATTCTTTTTCTCACAATCTGCGACCACTGGGAGCGGATTGTCTCCACTCTTCGGGAGTGGAGCGAGGTTTTCGGGATGCCCGAAAGATAACCTCGCTAACTCCCAAAACTGAAGTTTTGTCCGTTACCCCCTCAGGGCGGCTACTGACTGTCTGAATACTGTAATGACTGGAGTCAGTAAGCAAGTCAGTCATTCTGGAAAATGTCACAACTTTCTCCACTGTTCGAAGTCTTCCGAGTAGATCTCGAGATGCTGCCGAGCGATGTTTTCAAGCAGTCCTGAAACGCTCATTTTACGTCCTCCCAACCTGCGGACAAATTCGTCCAGCCTGTCACGTACCTCGCCGCTGACAAACACGGGCTTGCGGTCTTCGATTCTCGGGACCTGAAGAAAGGCTTTCCTATATTCCTCCAGAGAAAGCTTTCTCTGCCTGCTGCTTATACGGCGTTGAGATGCGGGAACTGCTTCCTCTTTTCCAGTTGACGGTTGCTGGCTCTCGGATGTAGCGTCGGTCTGTTCTACCGTTCCTTCTGACTTCTCTTTTCCTATATCATTCAAGGATGATTCCCTGGCAGTCTCAATGCTGCCATCTGACGGGAGTATGAGTGACATATCCGTACCTGTCATAGCCTCCCATTCTTCTTTGGTCAATTTCTTTTTTGTTACCATACATTTTTGATTTTAATCGGTTTACTCACTGATCTCGGTGCGCACCTTGACTCGTTGTCGTGAGCAAAGGAAATGTGTATAGTGAACAGAATCAAGCAAATGGAGATACCGTGGCAATTATGTTACCTTGTGCACTGCATAGATTGGGCGGTCAGTGCTGTCTGCCGTGATTTGCCTGAGTGATTTCTATATACCGGATTGTTCAAGCAGATTCCGTTTATAAAGAAGGCTCATTGTATGCAGTTGAGATGTAACATGATGTCATTTCTGGCAACGCATCGTCACCGGTCTGAAAATCCATTGCAGTGTGATTTCTACTGATTTTATTTGCAGTGGAAACAGGATAAAACGGTCACATTTCCTACCGAGAATAGGACGATGATACATGATGGAATATCGGATGTAAAAGACCTGTTCTGTTCCGGAATTATGATTATATGTTTAACTGAAAATAATGAAGACAATGGAAATCATCAGCTTTGAAAAAAAGACTTTTGAGGAGATTTCTGCCAAGTTGGATCGCTTCGTACAGCAGGTGGAAAATCTGTGCCGTGAACACGGCGGGAAGGAAACAAGTGAATGGATGGACAATCACGAGGTCTGCCGCAGGTTACGTATCAGCCCGAGAACCTTGCAGACCTTGAGGGATAATGGAACGCTTGCCTTTACCAAAATCGGAAACCGGACTTACTACCGTCCCGATGATGTAGAGCGTGTGGTCAGTAATGTTGAGGAGAAACGTAAGGAAGCCCGTTGGAAAGGAAAGAGCATTTGAACGAGTTTCCCAAATAATGTATAACCAATATCAAACGCGTATGAGTAATGAAATCAGAGAAAAGGACCACGAGTGGGTAAAGGCGTTCCACTCGAATTTCGACAGGCTGCTGGCCCTGCTCGAAAAGTTGTTGGAAAAACGGCAACCGTCTGCCTATGGCGATGAACTGCTGACAGACAAGGAAGTGGCATACCTGCTGAAAGTGAGCCGGAGAACCTTGCAGGACTACCGCAACAACGGCATTCTGCCTTACACACAGGTAGGCGGCAAGATTCTCTACCGGGCTTCCGACATAGAAAAGACACTGATGAAAGGGTACAAGGAAGCGTATAGGAAATAATGGATATGTTTGTCTTGCTCTATAATCTGCATCATTTGTCTATGGAAATGGTGCAGATTTTTGCTATAGCTCATATTGTATATAAATCACCTTTATAGACTTATTTGTCTATATTCTACGATTATAGGTTATTTGGTCTATAATTTGGCGGAATAAAAGAAAATTCATACCTTTGTTATCAAATCAATGGACAATAATATGTTTGCAACAATTTCAGCGGATATAGTTTCATCCACTTCCTTGTCCGTGAATGAAACTATAGGATTAAAGCAAAGGATAGAATCATTATTTAGCTTGTTAAAAGTGAGTTATCCTGATTTTGAAGGTCGCCAAATAAAAGGGGACTATATAGAGTGTGTAATGCAAAATGTATCAAACGTATTCCGGATAGCCTTTATAATCAAATCCTGCATCAAATCTTTTTCCACAGCTAAAAATGAAAAGACGAAAAATTTCCATACATACGGAATACGAATGGCCATTGGTATTGGAGATATGAGAATAGTGAATACCGAACAAGGCATTTGGGATGGTGAGGCCATATATCTGTCAGGACGCGCGCTTGAAGAAATGAGTTCCCTGAATAAGGGAACGATGTCTGTTCATACAAGTAAAAAACAATTATCAGCCCCATTGCAAACTATAGCCCTATTGACCGATGCCATATTAAATGATATGACTGTGCGCCAAAGTGAAGTCGTTTACTATAAACTGCTTAGTTTTAAAGAGGCAGACATTGCCAAGAAACTGGGTATATCCCAAGCCAGTGTAAATAATGCTTCTACAGCTACAAAATGGTATTGTATAGAAGAATCCATAAAGTATTTTGAACAGATAAATTTTGAAGGATATGAATAGTTGGTTGTTTTTAAGTCTGATATTGGCACATGTTATAGGTGATTTTTACCTGCAAAATGATAAATACTGTGCACAGAAAGAGGAAAGGAAGTTCAAAAGCTGGTTTCTGTATGTGCATTCGCTTATTATCGGTGTGGTATCATGGGCAGTTGTTCCTGTTTATGAATTCAGATTTTATGCCCTTGCCATTGCTTTTTCTCATCTGGTGATAGATGTTATCAAAACATATAGCTCCAAAGGATTATGGAATTTTATGATTGACCAGGTTGCTCATTTGGCGATATTGATTATAGTGACATTTTTCTTTGACACTACAGCAAAGTTGCCAATCCAATCAATGGACTGCAATGGTACCTACTCTATACCTCTGTTCATATTGGCGTTACTGTTGTGCATCAAGCCTGCAAACATCCTGATCAAGCTTGTCTTGAAAAAATATCAAGTTGGAGAGACACAATCTTGTGAAAATATCAAAAATGCAGGAGCGTTGATCGGGAATTTAGAGCGCATTCTTACAATCATATTCGTTATCATTGGACAATATGAATCAATCGGTTTTATCATAGCGGCAAAATCCATACTTCGATTCAAAGACACGGATACAGCAAAAACAGAATATGTCCTTGCCGGAACGTTTCTGAGTTTTGGAATTGCATTGCTGTGTGGTTTAATGGCAACAAAATAACAGATGGACAGTTTTCAAGAGAAATACAATGCGCTTGTCATTAAATACAATGCTCTGCTTGCCGAAAATGAAAAACTGAAGTCAATACTTTCACAGCATGGTATAGTGTATTCCTCCATCAAACGTGCTGATGAAAGTGCAGCATTTTCTTCCATAACATATCCTCCAATCAAACTCTCTCTTGATGAGAAAATTGCATTGTTCCGTAACTTTTTCAAGGGACGGGATGATGTATTTGCACGACGATGGTTCAACAAAACCACAGAAAAGGGTGGTTACCAACCTGTATGTATCAACGAATGGCGCAGAGGAATATGTGACAAGAAAAAGCATAAATGTGCAGAGTGTCCCAATCGCAATTTTGCCCCGTTGACCAATCAAGACATATACCGGCATCTGGAAGGTAAAGATGAGAACGGATGCGATGTCATCGGTCTGTACGTAGTTACTTCGGATAATAAATGTTCTTTCCTGTGTACTGATTTTGATGACAAGAATTGTACCCATGGATATAAGAACGATGTGTTGGCATTTATTTCCATTTGCAGAGAGTGGAGAATTCCATTCGGCATAGAACGTTCACGCTCCGGTAAAGGTGCACATGTGTGGACTTTCTTTGATCAACCCATACCTGCCTATAAAGCAAGGAAATTAGGCAATACAATTCTTACGGAAGCCATGAAACGTAACGGGCGGATGACATTCGACTCATACGATCGTTTCTTTCCCAATCAGGATAGAGTACCGGAAGGCGGGTTCGGCAATCTCATTGCATTGCCATTGCAGGGAAAAGCCAGGAAAGCAGGAAACAGCGTTTTTGTAGATGATCAGTTTCTTCCGTTCCGGGATCAATGGGCATACCTGTACAATGTAAGAAAAATAGATGAAAGTACCGTAGATGCATTATTGACACAGCATCAGCAGGAAGATTTTGGAACATTGGCCACATCTTCGGAAAATAAACCGTGGGAAATACCGGTCATACAAGATGTGACCCAGGAAGACTTTAACGGCAGACTTATAATACATAAATCAGACAGGATATATATTCCTTTAAAATCCATTTCAGATAAGGTTGCCAATCACCTGAAACGTATTGCGGCGTTTAAAAATCCTGAATTTTACAGCAAACAGGCGATGCGTATTTCCACATATAACATTCCTCGTATTATCTGCCGTGCAGATTTTACCGATGAATATCTTGCAATGCCCCGGGGGTGCGAGGATGCCATTATCAACATGTTGTGTTCCCTCAAAATTGATTATGAAATAGTTGATAATACAAATCATGGTAAACCTATTGGCGTAACATTCAAAGGAAAGGAACGCGATGAACAGCTGGACGCCATCAATGCCCTCATGCCATTTTCCAACGGTGTGTTGTCTGCAACGACAGCCTTTGGAAAGACTGTTACAGCCGCGGCTCTGATTGCCCGAAGAAAGACAAATACGCTTATTCTGGTACATTCCAAGGCATTGCTTATGCAATGGCATGAACGTCTGTCTGAATTTCTTGGCATAGATTTTACAGAAGATGAGATTTCCAAGAAACGAGGCAGGAAGAAGGCTTTTTCTCCGGTCGGGTGTCTTGATTCTACCTCTAACACGTTGCATGGTGTTATTGATATAGCCCTTATGCAGTCGTGTTTTGAAAATGACGAAGTCAAGCCTTTTGTAAAAGGATACGGGATGGTCATTGTAGATGAGTGTCATCACGTATCTTCCATAACATTTGAGAATGTATTAAAACACGTTACGGCACATTATGTCTATGGACTTACTGCCACTCCAATCCGTAAAGATGGTTTGCGGCCTATTATCTTCATGCAATGCGGTCCGATTCGTTTTTCTGCCGATGCTAAAGCACAGATACAGAAGCAGTCGTTCCGGCGTTATCTTGTGCCGAGATTTACATCTTACAGGCCTGTTACCGATGACAAACAATCGTTTACGGCACTATCACAATTCCTCGCTGAATCGGAAATACGGAATAATCTTATAATAGAGGATGTCCTAAATGTCGTGACTTCAGGACGGACACCTATAATACTTACTGCCAGAACTTCCCATGTAGAATTGCTTGCCGGAATGTTGGAGCAGCATGTAGCCAACATCATACGACTCACAGGAGAAGGAACTGCGAAAAACAAGAAAGAAACGCTGCAAAAGTTACAGGATATACCCAAAGATGCGCCTCTAGTAATAGTAGCCACGGGAAAATATGTAGGAGAGGGATTTGACTATCCACGACTTGATACACTGTTTTTGGCACTGCCAATCTCATGGAAAGGATTGGTGGCACAATATGCCGGACGTTTGCACCGTGAGAATGAGGGAAAGAAAGATGTTCGTATTTATGACTATATTGATATACACGAACCTGTTTGTGAGAATATGTATCGTAAACGCCTAAAAGGATACTCTGCCATCGGTTATCGTGTACTGTCAAAAGATACTCAGACACTGTTTGATAATACAGATGACTTACAAACATCATCATATGAAGGACAGATTTTCAATGGTAACACATTCCGTTTGGCATTTATGCAAAATTTGAAAAGTTCAAGACAATCTATTGTCATATCCTCTCCAAAACTCTATCATACAGAACGAAACACATTTGTTAAAATGCTCAGAGAGCTTCATGCAAGTGGTGTTCAAGTTGCAATTCTTACATCAGAGGAAAGCAGTCAGACGAATTATCTAAAAAGTTTGGGATTATATGTAAAGATTGTACCTAAACTATCTTTATCCTCGTGTATCATAGATAGGTCCACGGTCTGGTATGGCAGTATCAATATACTTGGCTATGTAACAGAGGAAGATAACATTATTAAAATCACAGATATGAAACTTGCAAATGAGCTACTTGATGTTATTTACAATAGTGGAAAATAGAAAAAACAAATTAGTGAGAAAAAATCATCATTTTACTCTCGCATAACAGTATCCTAAAAGTGATGACTCTTGCCGAACAGATGCGAATAACAGCCAAAGCCGCAGAAAATAAAAATTGATTTTTCTGGAGGGAGCGCAGTTTACCGTCTGCCCACTTTATTGTATTTCTAAAAAATATCCTTCTTAAGTAATGGGAACAGCATATAGAAATAGAATCGGATGTGATTTAATTTCCATCTATATGCTGTTTTATATTTTTCTTCTGACTTTTCCGTCAGTCGCTTGTTTCCGCTGCCGTCGACGTCCATTGTACAGACGTGAAAGGGAAAAGGTTTTCGGGCTGAATACGCTCTGAAGGAGGAAGATTCTGCCCGAAACGGCAAAGCCGTCAGACCTTTTCGCTTTCAATAGAGTCTGTACTAACTTCTATGGACGGCGAGGAAATGGGCGACTGTCCGGGATTGTTCTTTTGCTCTTGTCTTCGTTTAATCAGCTTGTCCATGTCCTCGGATATTTTATCATCGGTTACTTTGGCATATCCTTGTGTCGTTTTAATACTCGTGTGTCCCATCATTTTACTTATACTTTCTATCGGGACACCTGCAGAAAGCATCAAAGTGCCGAACGAATGCCTGCTGGCGTGATAGCTCAAATTCTCCTTTATACCGGCCACGATGCCTATTTCATGTATGCAGTACCATAACATGTCACGTTTTGGCAATGGGAATATGGGGTTGCTTTCATCCGTTGTGTTATACATAGCCAATATCTGTTCAGCTATGGGATGAAGAGGTATGAATGACTCCACATCCGTTTTTTTACGGTTGATACGGATGTACTTTCTTCCGTCTAAAGTCGTTTCAATATGTGAAGGATAGAGCCGTTTAACATCAACGTAAGACAATCCGGTGAAACAGGAAAATATGAAAGCCCTGCGGGTAAGTTCCTGCAATCTTTCCGGCATAGGCTGCTCCATAATCCTTTGCAACTCAGCCCTGCTTATATGTTTCAATTTACCTGTAGGCTTTTTCTCGTAAGGTACATCCGCAAGCGGGTTGAAACGGAGAACCTCCCTGTCAACGGCAATATATATCAGTCTGTTCAGCCATGTAAGACAGTGGTTGATGTGACTCGCACCGCAACCTTTACCCTTCAGATATAGTTTGTATTCCCAACCGAAATCTTCTGTAATGTCTTCAAAAGCTATGTCATTCATCCCCATAGAAAGCAGGTATTCGTGCAGGTATGCCTGAGTAGACTTGGACTGACGGTAAGATGAGGTAGAATTTATCGCTACGGAACGGATTCTCAACCTTTCGCGTTCTTCTTCTCCGGTTTTCAAAAGAGTTACAGGAACAGTCCCTACACATGTTATTTCGTTTTTCAGCATTTCAGCAGTTATCATACCCGTTTCCTTTAACAGGTTCATGTAAGAAGTTTCAAGCCTTGCCCGTAGGTTCGCAAGAAGACCGTTTGTCCTGCCATCTTTTACCGTTCCGTTTTTGGTATTCCAGCATTCAGGATTGCAATAATATCCGGTAGTAAATACACTGCTCTTGCCGTCAATCGTGATACGGCACATGATGGCTGTTGTCCAGTCGGCTTTGACCTTGCCTCGGTTAATATAATAGAGAATTGAAAATGTACTTCGCATTGTTTAAATATTTTAAGAGTTATAGAATCAGTTTCAGGTCTTTTGTCGCCTCGATATATTTGTCCATGTCCTCAAAAAGTTTTTTGGGAGTCACACGGGCATATACTTGGGTTGTACCTATATCCGCATGTCCCAGCATCCTGCTGACAGTTTCAATCGGCACACCGTTTTCCAATGTCATAAGGGTCGAGAACGAATGTCTCCCCATGTGGTATGACAAACGGCCTTTTATCCCGACTTTCATTTTGATGCTTGTAAGACACCACTTCAAAGCCTGGTAGGGGATGACAGGAAACAAGGTAGCCCTTGTCTCATCCTTGTACTTTTCAATAAGAACCACGGCTTCCGGCAACAGCTTGACACGGCACAGTTGTCCGTTTTTGCCTCTTCGGTACTTCAACCATGGCGCTCCCTGATCATCCTTGGATAGGTTATCAGGGGTAATTGCAACTACATCAACATATGAAGTTCCGGTGTAGCAGGCGAAAAGAAACATATCCCTGACTATAGAGTGTTCGGGGCGGCAGCCGGTAAGCTCTACATCTCTTATTTTTTCGAAATCATCCTTGCTCAATGCTCTCGGTGGTGTCTCTTTCTGTTTTGGCAGCTGGTAGTGTTCAAAATAGGACTTGTCCGAATGTCCTTCCTTGAATGCGATACGGCAAATCTTTTTCAGTATGGCCAGATAGTGACGTACAGTTTGGACTCCCAGTCGTTTCTCAATTACAACATATTCCTGAAATTCACGTATAAACAGCTCATTAAGCTGGCAAAAGGCAAGGTCTGACACCTTGAATCTGCAATTTATGAATTCTGCAAGACGGTTACGGGTATAAATATAGTTTGGAAGTGTACGGTGGGATATGTCTATCCCCACACGGGACTTCACTTCCTCGATATGCCTGTCGAACAGCTTGAGCAATGTCATTTGGGTATCTTTGCTGCCTTGAAGCATTTCTTTTACATCCGTTGCATTAAAATCATTTTTCCGCTCCACGAGAGAATCAAAGGCAGAGTTTACAGCCAATAGCAACCTGTCGATTTTTGCATTGGTTTCCACCGCTTCTTTACTTTTCCCATTCAACCGACTCTCACGTGAATTCCATAACTCTGGAGTACATGACAGCTTGCAACTGAATTGCGCCATCGTGTTGTTCACCGTTATTCGTCCCATAATTGGAGCCTTTCCGAACTTGTCAAGACCGCTCTTTTTCAGGTAGAGCAACACCTTGAATTTTTCTACTTTCATACGCTTATTCTTTAATGGCAA
>ENA-UESH01002193-UESH01002193.1-human-gut-metagenome-genome-assembly--contig:-NODE-2193-length-11792-cov-5.282032_pt1 | contig 11792 bp, 6 predicted proteins | sample MGYA00243001_ERZ508002 | MGnify/ENA primary metagenome ERZ508002 (study PRJEB26167, sample SAMN06115447) | human gut metagenome | host: Homo sapiens | place: China:Anhui | collected 2015-08-07 | study... | reverse complement strand
TTTGCCCTTGGCTCTTTTTTATGTTTTTATTGCGCGACAGTCGGAGCGCGTCCCGAAAATGCCTGAGCATTTTTGGGACCTCCGCTCGTAGCCTATCCGACGGCGATGAAAATTATTGCGCGACAGTGAAAAAAATAAAAAAGTACTTGCAATTGTCGGTGATTTGTTGTATAGTATACGTTGCACTATTGTGGTGCAGTGGCATTTTTATGCAATTTTTTAAATGATGCAAATTTGTCAATAGGTAAATTACACTAAAATGCATTCGCAAATATGTGCACAAGAGAAAAACCACAAGATATAGTAACTGGGGTGGTTTTTGAATCATTATCTAGATACTTGCTAGATTAAAATAAAAACGAGAGGTGAAACGTCAATGGAGAAAAACAGAATACGTCCGGTCACATCCGGAAAAAGCATGCGTATGAGTTACTCAAGACAAAAAGAGGTTCTGCAGATGCCAAATCTGATTGAGGTCCAGAAGGATTCTTATCAGTGGTTCTTAGACGAAGGTCTCAAGGAAGCTTTTGCGGATATCTCTCCAATCACAGATTACAGCGGAAAGCTTAGTCTTGATTTTGTAGATTTTACATTATGCGAAGATGATGTAAAGTATACAATTCCTGAGTGCAAGGAAAGAGATGCAACATACGCAGCTCCTTTAAAGGTTAAAGTCAGACTTCACAACAAAGAGACAGATGAGATTAATGAGCATGAAATTTTCATGGGTGATCTGCCTTTAATGACAGAGACCGGTACATTCGTAATCAACGGTGCAGAGCGAGTTATTGTCAGTCAGTTAGTTCGTTCTCCTGGTATTTATTACGGAATTGCTCATGATAAGCTCGGAAAGACCCTGTATTCTTGTACTGTTATTCCAAACCGTGGTGCATGGCTTGAGTATGAGACAGACTCTAACGACGTTTTTTATGTAAGAGTAGACAGAACACGTAAGGTACCTATCACAGTACTTTTACGTGCACTTGGAGTAGGTACAAACCAGGCTATTCTCGATATGTTCGGAGATGAGCCAAAGATCCAGGCATCATTCAGCAAGGACCCTGCAATCACAGAGCGTGAGCCACAGGGAAGCTATGAGGCTGGTTTATTAGAGTTATATAAGAAGATTCGTCCGGGCGAGCCACTTTCAGTTGAGAGTGCAGAGAGCCTTATCACAGCAATGTTCTTCGATCCTAGAAGATATGACCTTGCCAAGGTAGGACGTTATAAGTTTAATAAGAAGCTTGCTTTAAAGAACCGTATCAGTGGACAGGTTTTAGCTGAGGACGTAGTGGATCCTTCTACAGGTGAGGTTATCGCTGAGGCAGGTACTGTTGTTGACCGTGCGCTTGCTACACAGATCCAGAACGCTGCTGTTCCTGCTTTATGGATTCAGACAGAGACAAGAAATGTCAAGATTCTTTCTTCTATGATGGTTGACATCAGAAGCTGGATTCCTGAGCTTGAGGATCCTAAGTCTATCGGTGTTACTGAGCTTGTTTACTATCCGGTACTCGCTCAGATTCTCGAGGAGTATGATTCCCTTGAGGACAGAATCGAGGCTATAAAGAGAGATATATCTGACCTTATTCCAAAGCATATTACTAAAGAGGATATCTTCGCAACTATCAACTACAATATGCACTTAGAGTGGGGCGCAGGAACAGATGACGATATCGATCATCTTGGAAACAGACGTATCCGTGCGGTTGGAGAGCTGTTACAGAACCAGTACCGTATCGGTCTCTCAAGACTGGAGCGTGTTGTTCGTGAAAGAATGACTACACAGGACTTAGAGGGAATTTCACCTCAGTCACTTATCAATATAAAGCCTGTAACTGCCGCTGTTAAAGAATTCTTCGGTTCTTCACAGCTTTCACAGTTCATGGATCAGAACAACCCTCTTGGAGAGCTTACTCACAAGAGACGTTTATCAGCACTTGGACCTGGTGGTCTTTCAAGAGACCGTGCCGGATTCGAGGTTCGAGATGTACATTACACTCACTACGGCCGTATGTGTCCTGTAGAGACTCCTGAGGGACCAAACATCGGTCTTATCAACTCACTTGCATGCTATGCGAGAATCAATGAGTATGGCTTCGTAGAGGCTCCATACCGTAAGATTGACAAGACTGATCCTAAGAACCCGGTAGTCACAGAAGAGGTTGTATACATGACAGCCGACGAGGAGGACAACTACCACGTAGCACAGGCTAATGAGAAGCTTGATGCCGAAGGACATTTCATACGTAACTCAGTTTCAGGTCGTTACAGAGAGGAAACTCAGGAGTACGATAAGTCAGCATTTGATTATATGGATGTATCTCCAAAGATGGTATTCTCAGTAGCTACAGCGCTGATTCCGTTCTTGCAGAACGATGACCCTACACGTGCCCTCATGGGATCAAACATGCAGCGTCAGGCCGTTCCGCTTCTGACCACAGAGGCTCCTGTAGTTGGTACAGGTATTGAGACAAAGGCCGCAGTTGACTCAGGTGTCTGCGTAGTTGCAAAGGCAGACGGAGAGGTATTATCTTCAGAGTCAAACCGCATTATCATAAAAGAGACTGACGGAAACAAGAGAGAGTATATCCTTACAAAGTTCTCTCGTTCTAACCAGTCAAACTGCTACAACCAGAGACCTATCGTATTTAAGGGTGACAAGGTTAAGGCAGGCGATGTTATCGCAGACGGTCCTTCAACAAGTCAGGGAGAGCTTGCTCTTGGAAAGAACCCGCTTATCGGATTCATGACATGGGAAGGATACAACTACGAGGATGCAGTTCTTCTTTCAGAGCGTCTCGTAGAGTATGATGTGTATACATCAGTTCATATCGAGGAATATGAGGTAGAGTCACGTGATACAAAGCTCGGACCTGAGGAAATTACACGTGATGTCCCTGGTGTCGGCGACGACGCACTCAAGGACCTTGATGAGAGAGGTATCATCCGTGTAGGTGCAGAGGTTCGTGCCGGTGATATCCTTGTAGGAAAGGTTACACCAAAGGGTGAGACAGAGCTTACAGCAGAGGAGAGACTTCTTCGTGCCATCTTCGGTGAGAAGGCAAGAGAGGTTCGTGATACATCACTTAAGGTGCCTCATGGTGCATACGGTATCATTGTTGATGCCAAGGTATTTACAAGAGAGAACGGCGATGAGCTTTCTCCGGGAGTAAACCAGTCAGTACGTATCTACATTGCACAGAAGAGAAAGATTTCTGTCGGTGATAAGATGGCCGGACGTCACGGTAACAAGGGTGTCGTTTCCCGTGTGCTTCCTGTTGAGGATATGCCATTCCTTCCAAACGGACGTCCACTGGATATCGTACTTAACCCACTCGGTGTTCCTTCACGAATGAACATCGGTCAGGTCCTTGAGATTCACCTGAGTCTCGCTGCAAAGGCACTTGGCTTCAATATCTCAACTCCTGTATTTGACGGAGCAAACGAGGTAGATATCGAGGATACACTTGAGCTTGCAAATGATTACGTAAATCTTCCGTTCGATAAGGAAGAGCTTGAAAAGGATTTACAGGCTGAGCATCCATACTGGAGCGCAGATGCTGAAATCTTCTATGATAAATATGTTGATACACTCCGTGAGGACGTTATGGAATACCTTTCAACAAACAGAGCTCACAGAAGCTTATGGAAGGGCGTTCCGATTTCAAAGGATGGAAAGGTACAGCTTCGTGATGGTAGAACAGGTGAGTGCTTCGATGGAAAGACAACTATCGGACACATGCATTACCTTAAGCTGCATCATCTTGTTGACGATAAGATCCATGCACGTTCAACAGGTCCTTACTCATTAGTAACACAGCAGCCACTCGGTGGTAAGGCACAGTTCGGTGGACAGCGTTTCGGAGAGATGGAGGTTTGGGCTCTTGAGGCATATGGTGCTGCATATACACTTCAGGAGATCCTTACAATGAAGTCCGATGATGTTGTTGGCCGTGTCAAGACCTACGAGGCTATCATCAAGGGTGAGAATATCCCTGAGCCTGGTATTCCAGAGTCATTCAAGGTACTTCTCAAAGAGCTTCAGGCACTTGGTCTGGATGTCAAGGTACTTGATGAGAACAGAGAAGAGGTTGAGCTTATCGAGACAAGTGAGTACGGTAATACAGATATCAACTCAATTATCGGAAACGATAAGGACTATGCATTCGAGGACAGTGAGTCATTCGCAGAGCATGGTTTCTCAAAGAAAGAATTTGATGACAACGAAGAGCTTGTTGACATAGAAGAGGAAGAGTCTCCTGAGACAGCGGATGACGATATTTTTGCTGATGAAGTTCTTGCTGACGAAGAATAATTAGAAGGGAGTGCCAAAATGCCAGAAACAAATAATATAGAAAATAATCAGGCAATGCAGTTTGATGCGATTCAGATTGGATTAGCATCTCCTGAAAAAATCAGAGAGTGGTCACATGGCGAGGTTAAAAAGCCTGAGACTATTAACTATAGAACATTAAAGCCTGAAAAAGACGGTCTTTTCTGCGAGAAGATTTTCGGACCAACGAAGGACTGGGAGTGTCATTGTGGTAAATACAAGAAGATACGTTATAAGGGTGTTGTCTGCGACCGATGTGGCGTAGAAATCACAAAGTCAAGCGTTCGTAGAGAGCGTATGGGACACATCGAGCTTGCTGCTCCTGTATCTCATATCTGGTATTTCAAGGGTATCCCATCACGTATGGGACTCATCCTTGACTTATCTCCACGTGTACTTGAGAGAGTACTGTACTTTGCTTCATATATTGTGCTTGACCCGGGTGAGACAAAGCTTGCATACAAGCAGATTCTCAACGAGTCAGAGTACCAGGAGGCATGCGATACTTATGGCCGCTCAGCATTCCGTGTAGGAATGGGTGCTGAGTCTATCCATGAGCTTTTAGCAGCAATCGATCTTGAGAAGGATTCGGCAGAGCTTAAGGCTGAGCTTGAGAATGCTACAGGCCAGAAGCGTGCACGTATCATCAAGAGACTTGAGGTTGTAGAGGCTTTCCGTGAGTCAGGAAATAAGCCTGAGTGGATGATTATGACAGTTATTCCTGTTATTCCACCGGATCTTCGTCCAATGGTTCAGCTCGATGGAGGACGTTTCGCAACAAGTGATCTTAACGACCTTTACAGACGAATCATCAACCGTAACAACCGTCTTAGAAGACTTCTTGATCTTGGAGCACCGGATATCATCGTTCGTAACGAGAAACGTATGCTTCAGGAGGCTGTCGATGCACTTATCGACAACGGCCGTCGTGGACGTCCTGTTACAGGTCCCGGAAACAGAGCTCTTAAGTCTCTTTCAGACATGCTCAAGGGAAAGGGAGGACGTTTCCGTCAGAACCTTCTCGGAAAGCGAGTTGACTACTCAGGACGTTCAGTTATCTGTGTAGAGCCAAAGCTTAAGATTTATCAGTGTGGTCTTCCAAAGGAGATGGCTATCGAGCTTTTCAAGCCATTCGTTATGAAGGAGCTTGCCGCTAACGGAACCGCACACAACATAAAGAGTGCAAAGAAGATGGTTGAGAGACTTCAGCCGGAGGTATGGGATGTCCTTGAGGACGTCATCAAAGAGCATCCGGTTATGCTTAACCGAGCTCCTACACTCCACAGACTTGGAATCCAGGCCTTCGAGCCAATCCTTGTAGAGGGTAAGGCAATCAAACTTCATCCACTCGTATGTACAGCGTTCAACGCCGACTTCGATGGAGACCAGATGGCTGTACATCTTCCACTGACTGCTGAGGCACAGGCTGAGTGCAGATTCATGCTTCTGTCACCTAACAACCTGCTTAAGCCTTCTGATGGTGGACTTGTAGCCGTTCCTTCACAGGATATGATCCTTGGAGTTTACTACCTCACAATGAGAAAGCTCGCTGATTACAAGGATGATCCAAAGATGGTTGCACAGGTGTCATCAGACACTGTATACAATGATGTTGATGAGCTTAGAAAGCTCACAACTCCTGATGAAAATACAGGAAAGGCTGAGCTTGGCTTATATGACCTCATCTGGTTTGAGGATGTCACAGACGGAAATCGTCGTGTGCTTTGCAGACCGATAGATCTTCTCGGCCGTTACTATGGAAGTGTTAATCTTGCAATGCTCGCTTACGAGAACAAGGAGATTACTCTTCACCAGAATATTTTTGTACACCGTACAGTAAAGCTTCCTGACGGCACAGAGGTTTCAGGTTTTACAGAGACAACAGTAGGTCTTTTGATATTCAATGAGAACATTCCACAGGATCTTGGTTTTATAGACAGATCAAAGGCTGAGAATGCACTCAAGTTTGAGGTTGAGTTCCACGTTGGTAAGAAACAGATCAAGCAGATCCTTGAGAAGGTTATCAACACACACGGAGCTACAACAACAGCAGAGGTTCTTGATAATGTCAAGGCTATGGGATACAAGTATTCAACCCAGGCTGCCATGACAGTTTCAATTTCAGATATGACAGTGCCACCACAGAAGCCACAGATGATCGCTGATGCACAGGACACTGTAGATAAGATTACAAGACAGTACAAGCGTGGACTTATCACTGATGAGGAGCGTTACAAAGAGGTTATCGAGACATGGAAGGATACAGATGATGCCCTTACAAAGGCACTTCTTACAGGTCTTGATAAGTACAACAACATCTTCATGATGGCAGATTCCGGAGCCCGTGGATCTGATAAGCAGATCAAACAGCTTGCAGGTATGCGAGGACTCATGGCTGATACAACAGGTCGTACAATCGAGCTTCCTATCAAGTCATGTTTCCGTGAGGGTCTTGACGTACTCGAGTACTTCATGTCAGCACATGGAGCTCGTAAGGGACTTTCAGATACAGCGCTTCGTACAGCCGATTCAGGATACCTTACAAGACGTCTCGTAGATGTTTCACAGCATATGATCGTTCGTGAGACAGACTGCTGTGCAGGCACAGGACGTGAGATTCCGGGAATGGTTGTAAAGGCATTCATGGAGGGTCGAGAGGAAATCGAGAGCCTTCAGGAGAGAATTACAGGTCGTTTCTCTTGCAATACAATCTGCGATAAGGATGGCAATGTAATCGTTAAGGCCAACCATATGATTACACCAAAGCGTGCAGCAAAGGTTATGGCAGAGGGTGTTGACGAGAATGGTAATCCAATCACACAGGTTAAGATCCGTACAGTGCTTACCTGCCGTTCACACATGGGAGTATGTGCTAAGTGTTACGGTTCAAACCTTGCAACAGGTCAGGCAGTACAGGTTGGTGAAGCAATCGGTATCATCGCAGCACAGTCAATCGGTGAGCCTGGTACACAGCTTACCATGAGAACCTTCCATACAGGTGGTGTTGCCGGTGGAGATATCACACAGGGTCTTCCTCGAGTAGAGGAGATTTTCGAGGCACGTAAGCCTAAGGGACTCGCTATTATCACAGAGTTCGGCGGAACTGCCACAATCAAGGATACAAAGAAGAAGCGTGAGGTTATCGTTACAAACAACGAGACAGGCGAGACAAAGGCTTACCTCATTCCTTACGGCTCACGTATCAAGGTTGTAGACGGACAGGAGCTTGAGGCAGGCGATGAGCTTACAGAGGGTTCTGTAAATCCACACGATATCCTCAAGATTAAGGGCGTTCGTGCGGTTCAGGATTACATGCTCCGCGAGGTACAGCGTGTTTACCGTTTACAGGGTGTTGAGATTAACGATAAGCATGTCGAGGTTATAGTTCGTCAGTGCTTACAGAAGATCCGCGTAGAGGAGCCGGGAGATTCAGATTTACTTCCGGGCAGCATGGTTGATGCCCTTGACTTCTTAGAGCTCAACGAGAAGCTTGAGGAAGAGGGCAAGGAGCTTGCAGTTGGCTCACAGGTATTACTTGGAATCACAAAGGCATCTCTTGCAACCAACTCATTCCTGTCAGCAGCTTCATTCCAGGAGACCACAAAGGTTCTTACTGAGGCAGCAATTAAGGGCAAGGTTGATCCACTTATCGGTATGAAGGAGAACGTAATTATCGGTAAGCTCATCCCGGCAGGAACAGGTATGAAGATTTATCGTAACATCAAGCTTGACAGCGATGTAAACGATGACGATACACTTGATTTTGATGATGATGATTTCGCGGATTTCGCAGAGGAAGAGGCAGTCGGAGTCATTGATACAGATGCTGAATCAGTTGATGAGGAATAATTACTGATGTTTGTACTTAAGCTACAGAAGCTGTTACAAACCAAAAACAAAGAAGTCCGGGGGAACCGGGCTTCTTTATTGTATTATATTGAAAACGTAAAGTATTATATTGAAAACAAAATTGGTCTTGACAAAACAGACAAGGATTTGTATAATATTTTAGCGTGCATAAGATTGCACTGCTTAAAATAAAACAGGAGGTGAAAATAATGCCAACATTTAACCAGTTAGTAAGAAAAGGACGTCAGACATCTGTAAAGAAGTCTACAGCACCAGCTCTTCAGAGAAGCTTTAACTCTCTCCAGAAGAAGCCAATCAACACTTCTTCTCCACAGAAGCGTGGTGTATGTACAGCTGTTAAGACAGCTACTCCTAAGAAGCCTAACTCAGCTCTTAGAAAGATCGCCAGAGTTCGTCTTTCAAACGGAATCGAAGTAACTTCATACATTCCTGGTGAGGGACACAACTTACAGGAGCATAGCGTTGTCCTGATTCGTGGTGGCCGTGTTAAGGATTTACCAGGTACACGTTACCATATCATCCGTGGTACATTAGATACTGCAGGTGTTGCAAACAGAAAACAGGCCCGCTCTAAGTACGGCGCAAAGAGACCAAAAGCTGCTAAATAATTTAGCAACATTGTGTATCACAAACAGAACTAAAGTAGGTTAGTGTTGGGATTAGACCTGCAGATGCAGGATTTCACTTTATGAATACAATTCCGCACGAACACATTAGAGAGACACATGTGAGTACCGATGAATTAATCCACAAATATCATGATTAAGGAGGGAAGTAACGTGCCACGTAAAGGACATACTCAGAAAAGAGACGTATTAGCAGATCCAATGTACAACAGCAAAGTAGTTACAAAGCTTGTTAACAGCATTATGTTAGACGGTAAGAAAGGCGTAGCTCAGAAGATTGTATACGGAGCATTTGCTACAGTAGAAGAGAAGACAGGAAGACCAGCTCTTGAAGTATTCGAAGAGGCTATGAACAATGTAATGCCAGCTCTCGAAGTAAAAGCAAGACGTATCGGTGGTGCCACATATCAGGTACCAATCGAGGTTCGCCCTGATCGTCGTCAGGCTTTAGGCCTTCGTTGGTTAACAGCATTCTCACGTGCCAGAGGAGAGAAAACTCAGGCTGAGAGATTAGCTAACGAGATCATGGATGCAGCTAACAACACAGGCGCATCTGTTAAGAGAAAAGAAGATATGCACAAGATGGCAGAGGCAAACAAGGCATTCGCACATTACAGATTCTAGTTTCTGTAAGAAGCTTACAGCTTTGCTTTTGATTCATGCAGCGGACCGGATTTGTAACAGAGTCCGGTTGTGCATAGGACACTAAATATAGGAGGAAAAAACCTTGGCTGGAAGAGAATATCCACTTGAGAGAACCAGAAATATTGGAATCATGGCTCATATCGATGCTGGTAAAACAACACTGACAGAGCGTATTCTTTATTATACTGGTATTAACTATAAAATCGGTGATACTCATGAAGGTACTGCTACCATGGACTGGATGGAGCAGGAGCAGGAAAGAGGTATTACAATTACTTCTGCCGCTACAACATGTCATTGGACACTTGAAGAGTTCACTAAACCAAAGCCAGGAGCACTTGAGCATCGTATCAATATCATCGATACACCGGGCCACGTTGACTTCACAGTAGAAGTTGAGCGTTCACTCCGTGTACTTGATGGCGCAGTTGGTGTGTTCTGTGCAAAGGGTGGTGTTGAGCCTCAGTCAGAGAACGTTTGGCGTCAGGCGGACACATACAATGTACCTCGTATGGCATTCATCAATAAGATGGATATCTTAGGTGCAAACTTCTACGGAGCTGTTGACCAGATCCGTACAAGATTAGGAAAAAATGCTATCGTACTTCAGTTACCAATCGGTAAAGAGGACGATTTCAAAGGAATTATCGACCTTTTCGAGATGAAGGCTTATATCTACAATGATGAGAAGGGTGACGATATCACAGTTACTGATGATCTTGGAGATATGGCTGATCAGGCTGCAGAGTATCGTACAGAGCTTATTGAGAAAATCTGTGAGTTAGATGACGATCTCATGATGCAGTATCTTGAGGGTGAGGAGCCATCTGTAGAGGATATGAAGAAGGTTCTTCGTAAAGCAACATGTGAGTGTACAGCAGTACCTGTATGTTGTGGTTCTGCATACCGTAACAAGGGTGTACAGAAGTTACTTGACGCTATTGTTGAGTACATGCCAGCTCCTACAGATATCCCTTCAATCAAGGGAACAGATCTTGAGGGAAATGAGATTGAGAGACATTCATCAGATGAGGAGCCATTCTCAGCACTTGCATTCAAGATCATGGCAGATCCATTCGTAGGAAAGCTTGCATTCTTCCGTGTTTACTCAGGAAAATGTAAGGCAGGTTCTTATGTATTAAATGCAACAAAGGATAAGAAAGAGCGTATCGGACGTATTCTTCAGATGCATGCAAATAAGAGACAGGAATTGGACGAGGTTTACTCAGGTGATATCGCTGCTGCTGTTGGATTTAAATTCACAACAACAGGTGATACAATCTGTGATGAGCAGCATCCGGTTATCCTTGAGTCTATGGAGTTCCCAGAGCCAGTTATCGAGCTCGCTATCGAGCCTAAGACAAAAGCTGGACAGGGTAAGTTAGGTGAGGCTCTTGCAAAGCTTGCAGAGGAGGATCCTACATTCCGTGCTCATACTGATCAGGAAACAGGTCAGACAATCATCGCTGGTATGGGTGAGCTTCACCTTGAGATCATCGTTGACCGTCTTCTCCGTGAGTTCAAGGTTGAGGCAAACGTTGGTGCACCTCAGGTTGCTTACAAGGAGACATTTACAAAGGCTGTTGATCAGGAATACAAATATGCTAAGCAGTCAGGTGGACGTGGACAGTACGGACACTGTAAGGTTCGCTTCGAGCCAATGGATGCCAATGGAGAAGAACTTTTCAAGTTCGATTCAGAGGTTGTCGGTGGTGCTATTCCAAAGGAGTACATCCCATCAATCGGCGAAGGTATCGAGGAGGCTACAAAGGCCGGCTCTCTTGGTGGATTCCCAGTAGTTGGTATCCATGCAACAGTATACGATGGATCTTACCATGAGGTCGATTCATCAGAGATGGCATTCCATATTGCCGGATCTATGTGTTTCAAAGAGGCTATGGCAAAGGCTTCACCTGTATTACTTGAGCCTATCATGAAGGTAGAGGTTACAATGCCTGAGGAGTACATGGGAGACGTTATCGGTGATGTTAACTCTCGTCGTGGACGTATCGAGGGTATGGACGATCTCGGCGGTGGAAAGATTGTACATGCATATGTACCACTTGCAGAGATGTTCGGTTACTCTACAGACCTTCGTTCTAAGACACAGGGACGTGGAAACTACTCAATGTTCTTCGACAGATATGAGCCGGTTCCAAAGAATGTACAGGACAAGGTTCTTGCTAACCACGCAAAATAATTGCCAATTAGCAAACAATTTATAGTACAAATGATGAAATATATACTATAGATGGTATAAAAATCAAAAATAAAGGCATTTCCCCTTGAAAAAGGGGGATTTGCCATAAAATTTA
>ENA-UESH01002176-UESH01002176.1-human-gut-metagenome-genome-assembly--contig:-NODE-2176-length-11867-cov-14.342833_pt1 | contig 11867 bp, 10 predicted proteins | sample MGYA00243001_ERZ508002 | MGnify/ENA primary metagenome ERZ508002 (study PRJEB26167, sample SAMN06115447) | human gut metagenome | host: Homo sapiens | place: China:Anhui | collected 2015-08-07... | reverse complement strand
CTTCAAACGAGAATTTGACAAAAAGCGCGAAAATGGCGGCGTTTTGGCAAGGTTCGTTTTATTCTTGGCTGGCATACCGTAGGTTGGTATGAACAAGGCGCGCAAACTGCTCCGCGTTGGTACGAAAGCACCGAATGGGGTTATTCCTACGACAAATATTTCGACCCGTTCGCCCATATCGTCAATCGTGAATATTTAGACAAATTCCCGAAATATAAGTATTCCGCCGTAAATCTCTACAATGGCGTTGACGTTCTGAAATATCTACGCTTTTACGAGAAATATCCGCAAATCGAAAACATTACGAAAGCAGGATTTACTCATTATATGTTTTCGACTCAGATTCTGCAAAAAGTCGGTAACGATAAACGCTTTGCAAAATGGCTTATGAAAAATCGTGAAGAACTAAGCAAAAACAAATATTATATCGACGTTATTATTCGTTCTTTCAGAACGGGCAAACCGCTTGCGGATTTACAATCATATCGTAAATACCGTATGCAATTATCGAAAGATTCGGATTTGAAAGAATTACGAACGCTTTTCAAAACCGAATCGGAAAAATTCGTATTTTATCTCATCAAACAAAACACGAATCCGTATTCGTATCGGGATTATCTTTACGCTTGCAATTATCTCGGCTTGAGTATGAACGAAGATAAAAACCGTTATCCCCACAATTTCAAACGTTGGCACGATATCCGTATCGACGAATACACCACCGCAAAGGCTATGAAAGACGCAGAAGAACGCAAAGCCCTTTACAAGAAATTCGCCGCCGTTGCAAGCAAGTATTTATGGCTTGAATACGATAAGAAGTCGGTCTATATAGCGATTATTGCGCAAAATCCGTCCGACCTTATACGCGAAGGCGAGTTACTTCATCACTGCGTAGGACGTATGGGTTACGACCAAAAATTTGCGAGAGAAGAATCGCTTATATTTTTTATCCGCACGAAGGAGCAGCCCGATGTTCCTTTCGTTACGGTTGAGTATTCGCCGAAACAAAAACGAGTGCTTCAATGTTACGGCGACAACGACACTAAACCCGACAACGGCGTAATAGAGTTCGTTCATAAGAAATGGCTACCTTACGCCAACAGAAAAATATCGATACTAAACCGCAATATAAATCTTGCATCGACTGTTGTCGATTACAACGTAAACGTTGCGGTTTAGCGATGTAATTCAATCAAAAATATCCTTGCAAGCAAATATTTTTGATTAAAAATTATTAAACCATTAGCGGCATATCCGCAAAGGGCAACGAGACATTGCTTCTAAATAAATTACAGGAGATTTTAACTATGGACAACAATTATTATCGCATTACTGCATACAACAAAGATTCGGACGTTTGCCTGATTGCCGACAGCAACGGTAAATTTGAAAAACTCTGGCAATTTTCATCTTTCTTCGTGTGCAAAGACTTTGAATTATTGCTGTAAGCAAAGAAGAAAAATTTTCCCTCGGCAATATTCCAAAAGCAAACCCCGACAGAAATAACATTCTAATTCGTGCATGCGGAAAAGGCAGACCGTCTATCGAAAATAACGTAATAGAAATACGCGACAAAAGTTATTCCTTAATTAGATAAATTTATCAATTTGACGATAAAACGTGCGCTTGTCTTGAAACAAGTCGGCTTCGCTTTCACCCCACAAACTCACTCGCTACGCTCGTGCTTTTGCGGGGAACCCCGATGCGCTCGCCGAAGACAAGCGCACGTTGCACAATCCACTTACCCCAAAAAATCAAATCGGAGCGCGGCGTTCTCCGCTGAACCGCTTGTGAACCGCCGCGCTTTCCCGATTATTATTCGTTTATCGAAATTTATTCTTTTTCAATCTCTTTATTACATTCTCCTATCCATGTCGCAGACGACCCGTCCAATCCGTCGAATAACATTTTGCAATTCGTACTCGGTACACAATCGTATCGGGTCGAGAGTTGAGAAATATTATCTTTCATTATCAAATAATTTTCAGCGGTGATTTTTTTCATTATGGCTGACCTTTGTTTTTCGGTAGCCTTATAAGCCTCTACTCCGGTCAATCTATGTATTATAGCCGCATTCGCCGTTTTTGAATTGTTTTTTAATTTTATTTCACCGAAATGAGATAATATTACTTGCATAGTACAAGGGTTAGCGTAGTATACAACCTTTTTTGCCGATTTGTTTCCGTGAAATTCGTCTATAGAGTTTTTTAACGATAGGAATTGTGTGTAAGGTTCTTTTTCGGTATCACAAAATACTACAATCAATTCGTAGTTCCCGTTTTGGTAATGATATTGATAATGTGCAATGATAGCGTCTATCGACTTTGCATTTATTACCTTTACGCTTATATCTCGACTCCAGACGCTACATTCTTTAAGTCTATTGAGATAATCTTCCTCTTCGCTTCCTTCACAGATAATCAAAATACGCTTGCCGGTATTTATAGGCGGTATTTTTTTACTCATGCCCGACACCGTCCTCGTTTACATCGGATAGTAATACCGAAATAAGATCCGGTTCTGGAATCGCTCCCAATACTCCTGAGTTATATCTCTCGAATAGATCCGTTTCCGCCCTGATTTTATCTTCAACTGCGGTAAAATCATCAAGAGAATACAAATAAACGTTTTCACTGTCTTTCGATGCAAACCATATCTGATCTTTCCTGAATAATTTTTTACAATCCAACAACGTTACGTCGTGAGCGGTAAAGATTAACTGTGCATCTTTATTTAATTTATTATTAAACAGCGCAACGATCGCACGCGTCAATTTAAAATGCAAACTACTGTCTAATTCGTCTATAACAAGCATTTTCCCATTAACGATAGCGTCAACCACGTAACTTGCCAATGCGACGACTTTTTTAGTACCCGTCGAATCGAAAGATATGCTCTGTACCGCCTTACCTTTATGAACGGACGTAAGTCTGAACATATCTTCGACGGAAATTATGCTTTTTAATATTTCCTCCTGCGGGTTCGGGATATCAGGTTCATTGGACGCCGCCGTCGAGCCACTTTTTTCATACTTAAAATCATCGATATCCAAATCTGCGAGTTTTATCAATTCGACGGTTTTTGCCCGAATTTTTTCGTTGTTCTTTAATACTTTTATCGTCTTATCCAACGGTATGTTATTCATATCGAGAATATCGATCCTGGCAGCAAATTCGCGTAGTACAACTTTATAATTCTCAACTATCGGATATTTATTCGTATTGATCGTATATATCAGAATATTATCGCTTGATACAAGCCCTAACACTTTAGACAATTCTTTATCCGCCGCAAAATTGTAGACGTTATTATCCACGTCGCGAATAAATAATTCTTTTTCCGAACAATTCCCGTATTTATCGATAAATAATTCTTTAAGACATTCATACGTAAAACCGCGTCTATAATTGTTTACGATAAGCGAATCGTACCTGAAATCGTAAGCAAATGCTCTTCCGTTTTCAATAAACGATATACCGAAAGAACATGCCGTATTCTCAGTAAAAATATTGATTGGAACTTCTGCAACCAAACCTAAAAGCACGTTCCTTATAGAATTTATGGCTCGGATCATACATGTTTTTCCCGAATTATTAGCGCCGTATATGCATAAGGATTTTAACACGTTAAATTTATTTTCGATAAAAACGTTATCGGCAAATTTTTTAATATGCATATCCGCTTTCAGCGACAACTCTACTTCATTAGAATAAACGAGAAAATTATTTACGCGAACACTTAAGATCATATCTCATCCCTCAATATTAAGTTCCTATTTACTACATTATAGCCAATATTTATTTTTTATGCAACTATTTTGCAGAAAAAATAATTTATTTCAATATTTAATCATAAATTGATTTATTTTATGCTAAAATTTTATTTAATTGCATTTCGGCATTTGCTTTATCGTATCGATACCGACCTTGCCTACTATACACCCGTCATCTATGCAGTTAAAGTCGTCGTATAAAAGTAATTTTTTGTCTTCCTGCCCTATTTTCGTGACAACGTCGCCGCTCATTACGTCGGATATAAAATATTGCGGCAACCCCCGCGAGTATACTATTCTTTCTCCGCTTTTTTCTATGTATTTAAGAACAGTCCTATTCCGCAGAGTTATCTCAAAAAGTAAAACGCGGCAGAGAAGTCAGTCAGGATAAAGGCAATTTTACAGGCGGTCAAGTAGTTTTCGGATATAAATCCGTAGGCAATAAAGCAAACGGTTTCAAACTTGTTCCCGTGGAAGAACAGGCTCAGATTATAAAAAACGTATTTAACGAATACGCCGGCGGCAAACAATTACCGGATATTCTCGACGAATTAAACGCTCGCGGTATTACTCATCATGTTAAAAAATGAAAAATACATAGGAATAACGGAAATTAAAGGCAAAAAATATTACAATATTTACCCTAAAATCATATCGGAAAATATCTTTGAAATAGTTCGTACGAGATTTGCTCAAAACCAGTTCGGCAAACATTCTAAAGACCCTTACTTATTGCGTTTCAAAGTAACCTGCGGTTATTGCGGTAAACCCGTCAGTTCGGATACAGGTACGGCGCGAAACGGCGATATCGTAAGATATTATAAATGTATCGGCAGAAAAATCTATCATAAATGTGATAACACCCCAATTAAAAAGGGCGCATTTGAAAATCTTGTCATAAACGCCGTAACGGAAGTCTTAACCGCTCCAGACACCATCGAATATCTTGCCGAAGAAATTATGCGGGAACACTTGAAACGCGTCGAAAAACAATCTATGATAAAATATCTCGAAAGCGAACTGTCTCATACCGAAAAAGCGATTTCTAATCTAATTGCCTGCATGGAACAAGGTATCGTTACCGATTCCACAAAACGACGACTCGAAGAATTAGAACTCAGAAAAGACGAATTGACGCACCAAATCATCGCGGAAAAAGTAAAAAACAGAATAGACGTTACGAAAAACGGTATTAAGGACTATATGACGCAGGCGCTTACCAAGGTCCCGCAACTTATGATAAATCTTTTAGTAAAAAACATCGTTCTCTATAAAGACAAAATCGAAATTACTCTTAATTATACAGACAACAAAAGACCCGACGGCGACGACAACCGAAAGGTCTTTTCTTTTTATACGTATAATTCCGAAATCTACGTAAACACGTCAAAAAAACAAAATTACAAAATCGAATTCTTAATTTAACGTTATTTATAGTTTTAGGATGTTTTTGAATCCCATTGTTTAATATTCAACGCTTATCTATATAAAACAACCTAAAACCGGTTCAATTTAGCAATTTTCAGTAGCTCCATATTCAACTCAGTTAAACCTTTCCGGCTTGACTGAGTTCTTTTTTTGTTTGACGTTTACCGTTATTATCGGGATAAAGACGACGACATAATCGTTTTGCAGGATGCCAGCCAAGAATAAAACGAACCGTGGTCTGACGACGTATTTTTGACTAATACGTCGTTGCGCTCGCGGCTTATACGTCTAGTATTAACCCGTTCGCGCGCCTTGTCTTATCCTAAAAATCCGCCGTCAGACTTGCTAGCAACCAAAACGCCGATATTTTTGATGATTTTTGGTAAAGGCGAGTGCAGACGTACTAGACGTACTTCAAACGAGAATTTGACAAAAAGCGCGAAAATAGCGGCGTTTTGGCACGGTTCGTTTTATTCTTGGCTGGCATACCGAAAACGTGTTCAACACCCTTTTACAATTCAAAAATTACACTAAAAATACGCCGTATTCCGACGTATTGTTTGAACTCGATATTAAAAAATTATTCGTGCAGATTCTTTTATGCTCCGAAAAAGTCGGAACGTGCAACACATACAATCTGTACGTCAATAAAGCCCTCAGATATATAAAACAAAACTTTAATCGCGACATATCAACCGACGACGTGGCAGCGTATTTAGGAATTTCGGCAGCATATTTTCAAAAGATATTCCATTCCGCCACGGACGAAAAATTCAACAGATATCTTAATAAACAGCGAATAAATTACGCCGTCAACCTGTTGCAGAATACGAATTATTCGCTTAAAAAAATCGCGGCGATGGTGGGCTATAACAGTTTACAGAACTTTATCGGGAACTTCAAACGCATTATGCAAACTTCGCCGTCCGAATACAAAAACGGAGTTTTCGACGGTTTCAAAACGAGCAACGACAGTTATATAAACGAAATCTACCGCGAAACCGTATTCAAATCTCAATAGTGGCCGGTCAAGAATTAGAAGAGCCCGGTTAAACTTCCAAGTTCAGCCGAGTCCTTTTTCGTGTATAAAACAAGGCGGTCGGGCATCTGCCCGACCGCCTTGTTTTATTTCGTAAAGTTCGTATCTACGAATTCGCAGAAATCGACGTATTTCATCGGCTTTGCGAAATAATATCCCTGAATGACGTCGCACCCGAAACCTTCGAGCATTATCATGTCGTCGCGGGTTTCCACGCCTTCCTGCGTGACTTTCGCGCCGAGTTTTTTCAGCATGCCGATAACGCTTTTGAGAAGTGTCTTGTCCCTATCGTCCGAAATGCCCTTGCCGAGGAAGAATTTATCGAGTTTGATCTCGTCCATTTCGATAGTTTTGAGAATGTTATAAGACGAATACCCCGTACCGAAGTCGTCTATCGAACATAAAAGTCCGTTTTCGTGAAGTTTCGAAACGATGTCTCTAAGAAATTCATAATTTTCATAGGCAAAACTCTCGGTGAATTCAAGAGTAATAAACCCGTCTTTTATATTGAACTTCTTCTTTATTCTGATATAGTAATCGACGAAGTCGGGCTGAATGGCGGTTACTCTGGATACGTTTACCGAAACAGGATAGCATATCTTTCTTTCGGCTATCCTGCCGGCGATATTCTCGCACGCCTTAAAGAAGACGAACCTGTCGAGTTTGGATATGAACCCGTCTTCTTCAAAAACCGACAGGAACTCGTTAGGACCTCTGTACTTGCCGATTTTCGGATCGTACCATCTGATGAGGATTTCCGCGCCGTCCATATTCTTTGCCCTTAAATTATACTTGGGCTGATAAAACAGGTGGAATTCGTTGCCCGCCAGCGCGCTTTCCATACGGCTTTCGATTTCGGCTTTTCTGACGTAATTTTCGCGTAATATGTCCTCATAAAAAGTTATGCTGAACGCCCCGACGGTTACCGCGGCGGCTTTTTTGACCATGCGCAGTTTATCTATCATCGACGCGACGGACTGTCTGACGCCCTTTTCGACCTCATATACGGCGAATGCTACGTTGACCCTGTAATCGTCCCCCAAGCCGTCGAACGAACGAAGTCTTAAATACGGACCGTTAAGTCTCTCGGTAAACGCCTGACGGTCGCGGTAGTGCAGGAAGAGATAGAACTCTCCGTCGCCGGCATAAGCGAAAGTTTCCTCGGCAAACAAACCTCTGCGAACGGCTGCCGAACAATATTTGGCAAGTTCTTCGCCGGCATTGTCGCCGTATTTTTCGTTGACGTAGCCGAAGTTATTGATTTTAAGCGATACGATTGCGAAATTCGCCCCGCCGTGACGTTTCATTATACCTTCGACGTCTTTTTCAAATTTCCCGGTAGTCGGGCAATTCAGCGCGGCGTTATAAGATTCCGACATATATTCGCGGCGTTTCGATGCGGACATATTGATAAACGTAGCGGCGACCGCCACGACCATACACACGGCAAGCCCCGAAAGCGCGCTCAGTACGCTGCTCATCATCGCGCTGCTTTCGCCGCTTATTTTATCCGCCGAATACACGCATGCGAGCGACATGTTGCCGTTTTCGCTGCCGAAAGAATTTATCGTAAGAACGTAATACTTTGAATTTTTCGAAAACACAAACGACGAATTTTTACCACCCGTCAACGCATCGACGGCGGATTGCAATTTCGCCCCGTCGGAAAAAATCGTCGCGAAGATACCGCTTTGCACGGATTCGTTGCCGATAGTAAACGTATCGGTGTTTTCGTCGCGATCGACGATTTTACCGTCGTGTTTTATAAGCAGAGAAAATTCGGCGAGCGCGACGCTGTTTATCTTTTCGCCGTCGTCACCTGTCTTATAATTTTCGATCGAAACCGCCGCACGCTCGAAAACAAGCACTATACCGTCGAGCTCGGTCGAGTTTTCAACGTTTTCGGCAATCGCAATCGACATTTTGGTATTATCGTACTGAAACGCCCTTGATATTGTGCCGACGGCGTTCACAGATTCGCGTATTTCGGCATAAGACGATAACGCGCTGCCGTTCCAGTCGGTTATCGCATCGCCTTTATAGTACCCTATATCGACAAGGTATTCGTTTCGCCATTCCGCAAGAAAGGCGTCTTTTACCTGCGATACCGTCGCCCCGCCTTCGGTCGCGGACAATTTATCCGCAAGGAACTTCGTCTCGCGTTTGAGATCGTCGCACTGCGCGGCGATATAACGCGATTGTTCGAGCGCGTAAAATTCTGCCTGATCGGAAATTCTCTTATTGAGCGAATTTCTGTAATCCGATACCAACGCGGTGATATGTACGAAAAAGAATACGCATATTACGGTCGCTATCGCCATCAGAATTTCGCCGATATATTTTGAAAAGAATTTTTTCATTCGCCGTCGCGTCTCCTTTTTTCGTCTTCCTGTTTAAGCCGTTCCACTTCTTCGTCTATACGCCGCCTGATTTCGGCGTCTTTTTCGTTTTCCGCTTTATCGTCGTCGCGCAGAGCGTGTACGATTTCCGGTATATAAACGAATGCGCATGCGCCGATAAACGTCGCCGCGATAAGTATAAGCCCTATCGGAGAGGCAAACACCCGCCCGAAAAACGTGAATACGGGCAAATTTTTTACATAGACCGCAACCACGGCGTCTTCCGTGACGACAAGCCTGTCTGCGGCGGGGTTAGCGTCGCCTTTCGTAACGTATCCGTTTTCTTCGACAACGGTTATTCTGTGCGTGACAAGATTGCCGTATACGGGCGAGGTTTCATCTTTGCACATATATGTCACAACCGTACCGACACCGAGGTTTTTACCGTCGGACTTTCTGACGAGTATATAACTTTTTGCGGGAATAGCCGTCTCCATACTGCCCGTTTCCACCCGCATTACGGCATAGCCGAAGATAAAAGTCGGAGAATTGCTCTTTTTATTGACGAGCGCGGTAATCACCGCCGCGATTATCAGCGCGGCGATTATGACGAGCGACGCCCACGTTATTATTTTTTTTAATAAAGCAAATCCTTTTTTCATCCGATACCCGCGCAAAACTTCAACGGTTTATTCTTCGTGTTCCTGTTCGTCGCGGATAAAGTCCGCGCTGTCGTCGACGCCGTATTTTGACGGCTCCGAATAATCCCTGCCCGGTCTGACGATCTTCTCTATCTTTTCGGCGGTACGCAACGCGCTTTCGGAAATCTCTTCGGTTCCGACGGATTGCGGCGTCGCGGGTATTCCGCTCAATATCGTCTCGCCCTCGGCGACGGAAATTTTCTCCGCGGTCGCGGCGGCAACCTCGCCAAAATCGCTGCGTCTGACGCCGAAAGACGGCAGTTCGTCGAAGACAAACCCCGCAGGCGGTTTTCTTGTCGTAACCGTATTGCGTATCCAGCCCTTCGACACCATTTCCTCAAACGGAACGGCGGCATAATCTTCGGCTTTTATCTCTGCGGGCGGAGTCTTCCTCGGTCTGAGACCGTTTTCGTCCGCAATCATATTTATGAGTTCGACGGCGTACTTCACGCCCCTGTCGCTCTTTATCCTAATTTTCGACGGAGTATCCGCAAGTCGTCTGACGTCGGACACGTCCTCGATGCCGAATTTTTTATCGGGCAAAGCAGGATTCAATGCCAGATAGACTTTAAGCGATTTTTCGTTTACTGATATTCGGGTCAGAATTTTTCTGCCCGCATTGAAAGTCGCAAACCTGCGGCTTATACGCATTCTGACTTTATCGTAAGAAAGCAACGCATTCGCGACTGCGGCAAAACGCACTTTGTTTTTCTCGTCAGCCATACGGATTCTTGCGTCGAACGAAGTCGTTTTTCTGACGTACGCGGTTTCTTTTTCGGTTTCGTCCGCCGCGAGCGCGACGGCAAGCGCGAATGCGATTTTATCGTCGTCGTCGATTTCGTCGGTTACGGTCTCGGCAAAATCTTCGTTTATCGCCCCGTGCGAAAAATCTTTTACGACCGAATAATTCGGGCGGACGAAAGAGATGTTTTCCTCTTCGCCGTAACCGTCTTCGGCGTGACGGCGGAAAGCGATATATTGAGCCGTCGACCACTCGTAAATTTCTTTAAGGTGTTCGTCGGAAACGTCTTTAAGCGTTTCGCTTACGGTTATACCGTACCCGGCATCGTCGTAACTCTCTATGAATTCCCACAGCGCGAGACATTCGCGGAAATATTTGTTTTTGATAATCGCGTTCGTTCGCATTATCGGCGGACGGACGAAATTTCTGTCCATCGATTTGCAGAACGACGAATTGACGTAGCCTGTGACTATATCGTTAAGTCTCTCTACCCTTTTCCATACGCCGGTATCGAAGACGGTGTTTTTCACGTCCGCGCCGTCGCTGCGTTTAGCGTATTCGATTACAAGTTTTATTCTGCCCTTACCGTCGCCGTCGGTAAAGTTGTTTTCAAATTCGAGCGTCTCGGTCTCTTCGTCGACGCCTTTCGTCTTAGCCACGTTATAGCGGCGGCTGACGAACATATACAATCTGTTTACGAGCGTGTTGAGAAACTTATTTTCATACGTCATGAGCGAATCTTCGCGGAAGACGTTAAGCATCTTCATAGGCGTGACTTCGCCGTTGTCGTTCATGCGGATCATGTCCGTATGTCTGCCGAGATGAGTTATAGACCTGCCCGAAATTTTCTTTGTAAGTTCTATCGGCAGAACCTCTTCGGTTTCGGCGATATAGTGCCTCGGATTACGGATAAGCGCGTCGATCGAATTAAGACAGTCTTCTATAGCCTTAACCCATATTTCGTCGATAGACCGCAACATGTATTTTTTCGACAGTCTGACCGAACCTTCGCCCTCGCTTATAGCCGTAAGAGCGTTCGCCCAGACGTTTTCGGCAGACAAAAGGTCATTGACCTTTTTAAGCGTCTCGTCGTAATCGTTTACGCGGGCGGCATTGACGCGATTTTCGTTATGATTTTCGGACTTTACTTCGCCGATTTCGGGTGCGGGCTTAACGTCTTTACGGACTACCCTTATAAGTCCCCTCGCGACGAGGTTGTCGAACGAATCGTGTTTGAAATGTTCGGCAAGAACGGGAAGTTGTTCGTCGGTTCTCTTTTTTAATCCCAGATTTTCGGCGGCTGTTCCGATAAGCCTTAAAGCATGACGTTTCGCGCCTTCGCTGCGGATATAAAGCAACGTCGGAGTAGTCGCGCGACTCTTTACGTTTGCGGCGTTTTTCGCCTTATATCTGCCGTTTTCGACCGTTTCGGGGTCGAGCGCAAGGTAAACGCGCAACGATTTTCCGACTATGGTTATATATGCAATGCGACTTCTGCCCGCCGAAAACGTAACGCCCGACCAGACCGTTCTGGCGCGAACTTTTTCAAACGACAAAAGCGCGGTGGCTATATCGGCGTAATATTCTTTGACGTTCTGATCGGATAAAAGAAGTTTAGCCGTAAAGGAGCGATCGAATTTAAGTTTAAGCGTCCAATCGGAAAAAGCGGCGGAAGTCTTTTCTTCCGTCGCGGCAGTTTTTCCGCTTAAACGTTCTTTGATGTTTAACATTTTCGCTCCTGTAAAATATAATCGTAATTACCTTACGGAAATTCACCCTGCCGGGAGTAGGCTCTCCCGATGAAACGGGAGAGGTGGCACGCGCAGCGTGACGGTTTTTTCTGTCT
>ENA-UESH01002168-UESH01002168.1-human-gut-metagenome-genome-assembly--contig:-NODE-2168-length-11887-cov-2.926842_pt1 | contig 11887 bp, 10 predicted proteins | sample MGYA00243001_ERZ508002 | MGnify/ENA primary metagenome ERZ508002 (study PRJEB26167, sample SAMN06115447) | human gut metagenome | host: Homo sapiens | place: China:Anhui | collected 2015-08-07... | reverse complement strand
TTCAAGAGCAGCATCTGGATCGAAAAAGACGAGAGACGCGTGAACGCCAAGAGCCTTCTCGGTGTTTTGTCGCTTGGCATCGTCAAGGGCACGACGGTCACCCTCGTGGCGGACGGCGCAGACGAGCAGGAGGCGATCGACACCCTGACGGCGCTGATCAATTCCGATTTCTCCGAGTGAACCCAACAACATGAAACCGAAACAGGGGCGTGTCTACAGCACGCCCCTGTTTTCCTGACCGCAGATTTTTCGGCACAGCAGGAGAACGCTATGGAAAAACTCCGACCCGAACAGCTGCGCGAAAAGGCCAATATGCTCCCGCTGCTGCCGGGCGTGTACATCATGCTTGACGAGCACGGCGAGGTCATCTACATCGGCAAGGCGAAAGCGCTCAAAAACCGCGTCACGAGCTATTTTCGCGGTGAGCACCTGCCGAAGGTGGCGGCCATGGTCGCGCACGTTGCGGATTTCAATGTCATTGTCGTGCAGTCCGAATTCGAGGCGCTCGTGCTCGAAAACTCGCTCATCAAGCTGCACAAGCCAAAATACAACATCCTGCTCAAGGACGACAAGGGCTATCCCTTTGTGCGTCTGGATGTGACGCAGCCGTACCCGACGTTTTCGCTCGTCAACCGCACGGAGAAGGACGGCGCGAAATACTTCGGCCCCTACGGCGGACGGAGCATGACGGCGGAGATCATCGATACCATGTGCAAAACGCTGCGCCTGCCGACGTGCACGCGCCGTTTCCCGCGCGATATCGGGCGTGCCCGCCCGTGCCTGAATTACCACATGGGCACCTGCGCAGGCTATTGCCTGAAGGATGCCACGCGCGCGCAGTACCTGCAGGCCATCCGCGAGGCGGAGATGATCCTCGACGGGCGCACGGCGGAGCTGACCGCTGAGCTGACTGAGCAGATGCAGGCCGCGGCCGAGGCGCTGCGGTTTGAATATGCGGCGTCGCTGCGCGACCGGCTGCGCGCCATCGAGGGGCTGAAAAACCACCAGCGCGTCATCGCCACGGCTTACGCCGACACGGACGCCGTCGGCTTTGCGCGCGGGGCGAAGTGCTGCTTCACCGTGCTGCACTTTACCGACGGCAGCCTCACGGACAAGGACAAATCCTTCCTTGACGAGCCGATGGAGCCCGACGGTGAGGCGCTTGCCGCGCTCGTGCAGCAGTATTACGAGAGCCGCGGCGCGTATCCGCGGCAGGTGCTGCTGCCGTGCCCGCTCGAGGGGCAGGATGCGCTCGAGCGGCTGCTCACCGAGGCAGCGGGGCACAAGGTCACGCTCGCCGTGCCGCAGCGCGGCGACAAGTGCCGCCTGACGGAGATGGCGGCCAGAAACGCGCGTGAGGAGATCCTCATCGCAACGACCAAGGCGCAGCGCAGCCTCAAAACGCTCGAATGGCTGCAGCGCGCGCTCGAGCTTGACGCGCCGCCCGAGCGCATCGAGGCGTTCGACATCTCCAACCTCGGCGACAGCGGCATCGTCGCCGGCATGACCGTGTTCCAGCACGGGCGGCCGCGAAAATCCGACTACCGGAAGTTTCGCATCCGCACGACAGACGGGCAGAACGACTACGGCGCCATGCACGAAGCGCTCACGCGCCGCTTTCAGCACTATCTCGACGGTGATCCGGGCTTTTGCCCGCTGCCGGATCTGCTGCTGATCGACGGCGGCGCGGAGCACGCGGGCGTTGCGCAGGCGGTGCTCGACGGCTTCGGCCTGTCCGTGCCGGTGTTCGGCATGGTCAAGGACGACCGCCACCGCACGCGCGCGCTCATCACGCCCGGCGGGCACGAGATCGGCATCGCCGCAAATCCGGCGGTCTTTTCCTTCATCGGCACGATCCAGGAGGAGACGCACCGTTTTTCCATCGACTATCAGCGCCGGCTGCGGCGCGAGAGCCTTGCGTCCGAGCTCGATCAGATCCCCGGCGTGGGCGAGAAGCGGCGCAACGCGCTGCTGCGCGAATTCCGCAGCGTCAAGGCCATCCGCGCGGCCTCGTATGAGGCACTGTGCGCGGCCGTTCCGGCGGGCGTCGCCCGCGCGGTCTACGATCACTATCACCCGAAAGGAGAATCGCCATGCGTGTGATCACAGGTACGGCGCGCGGCCGCAAGCTGCGTGAGCCGGAGGGGATGGCTTCCCGTCCCACGACCGATAATGTCAAGGAGTCCATGTTCAACCTCATCCAGTTCGACATCGAGGGACGGCACGTGCTTGACCTCTTTGCCGGCACCGGTCAGCTCGGCATCGAGGCGCTCAGCCGCGGTGCACGCAGCGCCGTGTTCGTCGATGAGAGCCGTGCGGCCGTGCAGCTCGTGCGCACCAACCTCGCGCATTGCCGCCTGCAGGGCGATGTCGTGCAGGGGGAGGCGCTCGGCTACCTGCGCACGTGCGGAAAATTCGACCTGATCTTTCTCGATCCGCCGTATGATACGGGATTACTTGACAAAGCACTTGCAAATGTTGTACAGTTTGATATATTAGCTGAGGGCGGCATCATCGTGTGTGAAAGCCGCCGTGAAAAGGAGCTCCCGCAGCTCCCTCAGCCATATTATCTGCTTACGGAGCGCAGCTACGGCAAGATCAAGCTCACGCTCTACGGAAAGGGAACCCACGCATGAAAACAGCGATTTACCCCGGCAGCTTTGACCCCATCACCCTCGGTCACCTGAACATCATCCGCCGCGCATCCACGATTTTTGACCGCGTCGTCGTGTGCATCATGCCCAACGCCGGGAAACTGCACCCCATGTTTACGCGCGAGGAGCGGGTGGCGCTGGCGCACCGCGTCATCGGCCGTTTCCCGAATGTGGCGGTGGACACGTTTGACGGCCTGCTCGCCGAGTACGCCAAGACTTTCCCGGAGGGCGCGGTGATCGTCAAGGGCCTGCGCGCCAATACGGATTTTGAAAACGAATTCCAGATGGCACTCATCAATAAGAAGATCAATCCGGAGCTCGACACCATGTTCCTGACGGCCAGCCAGAAGTACACGTTTCTCAGTTCGTCGGTCGTCAAGGAGCTTGCCGGTTACGGTGCGGATCTGACACCGTTTGTACCGTGTGAGATCATCGAGGACGTGCGTGCGCGCGCCATGCGCAGCGAATGATCGGATCCGGGAAGTTTTGACCGGCTCTGCCGGAAACACGCTTTGGGAGGAAACAAAATGGACAACGAAGTCATGGAACTGATTGACCAGCTTTATACCATGGTGTCGGAGGCATGGGGCGTGCCGCTCGGCAACGAAAAGTGCATCGTCGAGCGCGACCAGGTTCTCGAGATCCTCGATGAGATCAAGACCGCCATGCCGGTCGAGCTTTCCGAGGCGAAGCGTCTGGTCTCCGCCCGCGACGAATTCATCAACAACGCCACACGCGAGGCCGAGGGCATCCGTAATCAGGCAGAGGAGCGCGCCCGCGCGCTCGTGAACGATCAGGAGATCGTGCGCATTGCCAAGGCACGCAGCAACGAGATGCTCGCCTCCACGCAGGCCAAGGCCGATGCACTGCGTCAGGCCTCGAGCCAGTTTTGCGTGGACGCGCTGCGCCGCACGGAGGAGGCGATCTCCGCCGCGTTCGGCAGCGTGCAGCAGGCACACGCCGCGTTTCAGGGCGTCGCCGGCAGCACGGCCGCGCCCGCAGCGCCCGCTGCAGCACCCGCTGCGCGTCAGCCCGAGATCCACTTCGAGGACGATGCGCCGCTGGATGAGGAAGTCAACTGACTGCCGCTTAACCGCACACATGAACCGCCGCCGGAGCATCCGGCGGCGGTTTTGCGTTTTGCCGAAATTTTTTCCCACACAATGCGCTCCCGGCGTTCCCGGCGGGCGCTTTTTCCCGGTTTGGCGGCATATCTTGTGCCGCCATTTCCTTTTTTCGGCGCGAAACGCAAAGCCTTGTGACCGGGAAAACAACGGTCGAATCGCCAGAAATGTCGGAAATTGCAAGAAATGGGCGGGAATTTCTCCTTGCAATTTTTCCGCCTTGCCACTATAATGAGGATACCGTGTGGGGCGAAGTGGTTTAAAAGGGCACAAAACCCCACGCAAGAGGTGCGTAGGTGCACGATTCCGGAGAAGGGGGGGATGCAGCATGACCGGTATCTATCAGCACACGCTGGACGCCAAAGGCCGTCTGTTCATCCCGGCCAAGCTCCGCGAAGAACTCGGCGAAACGTTTTATGTGACGATCTCGCCCGAGAAGTGCCTGTCTGCTTACAGCCAGGAAAACTGGGACGACGTCGCCCGCAGGGTGGCGGCCATGACCAATGTGCAGCAGCGCAAGATGCGTCCGCTGTTCGCGTATGCCGCACGCTGTGAGCTGGACGGGCAGGGGCGTATCCTCCTGCCGCAGCACCTGCGTGAATTTGCGGGTCTCACCAAGAGCGTCACCGTGGTCGGCAGCAACAACCACGCGGAATTCTGGGACAGCGCGCGCTGGGACGAGATCTGCCCGCTTGAGGCGCTGCCGGAGAACATCGCCGCCGTGATGGAGGAGTTGGATTTCTGATGGACGCCCTGCATGTCTCCGTGCTGCTGCACGAGTGTATTGAAAATCTGAACATCCGGCCGGACGGCATCTATGTTGACGGCACGCTCGGCATGGGCGGCCACTCCGAGCAGATCGCCGCGCGCCTCACGACCGGAAAGCTCATCGGCATTGACCGCGATGAGACGGCCATCGAGCGCGCCGGTGCGCGTCTGGCGCCGTTTGGAGACCGTGTGCAGCTCGTGCACGGCAACTTCCGCGACACGGCCGCCATTCTTGACCGCCTCGGCATCGACGCCGTGGACGGTATGCTCTTTGACCTCGGTGTTTCCTCGCCGCAGCTCGACGAGTCGGAGCGCGGCTTTTCCTACATGCACGACGCGCCGCTCGATATGCGCATGGACGCGACCGAGGGGCTGAGCGCATGGAACGTTGTCAACGAGTGGCCGGAGGGTGAACTCAAGCGCATTTTGTATGAATATGGCGAGGAGCGCTACGCGCCTCGCATCGCCGGGGCGATCGTTCGCGCCCGGGCGCAGCAGCCGATCGCGACCACGATGGAGCTGGTCGACGTGATCCGCTCGGCCATGCCGGGCGCGGCGCTGCGCGAAAAGCAGCATCCCGCCAAGCGCAGCTTTCAGGCGATCCGCATCGCCGTGAACGATGAGCTGGCGGCGGTGCGCGAGATGATGGACACCGTGCCCGACAAGCTTCGCACCGGCGGGCGGCTGTGCGTCATCAGCTTCCATTCCCTCGAGGACCGGATCGTCAAGGCCGGCATCGCCCGGCGGGAGCACGGCTGCACCTGCCCGCGCGAGGCACCGGTGTGCACCTGCGGCTTTGTGCAGACGCTGCGCAGCGTCTCCCGCAAGCCGATCCTGCCCGGTGAGGAGGAACTCGCATCCAACCCCCGCGCCCGCAGCGCGAAACTTCGTGTCGCGGAGCGCGTCTGAGAAAGGAACCCGTCATGGCATCTCCCGCTTCGAGAAAACGGAATACAGCGCGCATGGACGGCAATGCGGCGTATGACCTGCGCAGCACGGCTGCGGAGGAGTACCTGTACAGTACCGCTCCGGTAGATCTGCCGCATGCACCCCGGCCGACGGAGACCGTCGTCCCGGAGTCCGCACCGAGGCCCAAGCAGGCGATCGCCCCGATGGCGGTGCTCGGCTTTGCCATTGCCGCCGTGCTGATCGTCTTTTCGCTCGTCGCGCGCGTGCAGCTCTCGCAGGCGTCGGCGCAGGTGTCGGCGCTGGAGGATCAGTATGCCCAGCTGCAGGAGCAGCAGACGCGCCTGCGCATCGACTATGAGAGCGCGTTCAACCTCACGGAGATCGAGGACTACGCTATCCATGAGCTCGGCATGCAAAAGCCGCGCAGCGATCAGCTCTACTACATCAGCAGCAGCGACGCCGCGGATACGGCGGTGGTTCTGGACCAGACCGCGGCAGAGCCGCTGAGTCTTGCTGACCGTTTCGGCGATTTCCTCACCTCCATTGTGGAATATTTTCGATGAGCCAGCCTGTATGATAGTACCATCCCCGCAGAAACAAGGAGACAGACATGGCGAATGAAACTTCCGGGCGCCGGGATAACCGCGTGCCCTTTCGAGCAAGTACCAAAACACCGAATATCATGATGCTCCGCCGCACACGCCTGCTTTTGATTGTGTGCGGCATCCTTGCATTTGCTGTCCTTGGTATCAAGCTGTTCAGCGTCATGATCATACACCATGACGAGTATGAAAAAATGGCGATCGACCAACAGGTGCGCGAGACGGAGATCACGGCCTCGCGCGGTGCGATCTATGACACGAACGGCAAGATCCTGGCCATGAACGCCTCGGTCGACACGATCTTCATCAGCCCGGCCGAGATCGCAAAGAACAACGAGGACCCGCAGCTGATCGCGCGCGAACTTTCTGAGATTCTCGCCGTCGATTATGATAAGATCCTGAGCATGACGAAAAATACCGATCGCTGGTATGAGGTCGTCAAGCGCAAGGTCGAGCCGGACGTGTCGGAAAAGGTGCGTGCGTTCAAAAAAGAGAAGAAGCTCATCGGCGTCAAGATCGAGCCGGATACCAAGCGGTACTATCCCTACGGCAGTCTGGCCGCGCACGTCATCGGCTTCGTCGGGCAGGACAACGAGGGACGCTACGGCCTTGAGCAGCGCTATGACAGCTACCTCACCGGCAGCACCGGCCGCATCATCCGCGCAACGGACAACCGCGGCACGGATATGCTCTTTGTCAACTACGAGGATTATTACGACGAGACGAAGGGCAACGACATGAACCTGACCATCGACGCGACCATTCAGTATTACCTCGAAAAGCACCTGCAGCAGGCGGTCGAGGACTACGACGTGCAAAACGGCGCGGCCGCCATTGCCATGGACCCGAGCACCGGTGCGATCCTCGGCATGGTCTCGCTCGGGAATTTCGACCTGAACAACTACCAGAAGGTCAGCGACAGGGATCAGGAGGCCATTGACGCCGAGACCGATCCCGATAAGCGCTCGGAGCTGCTGACTGCCGCGCAGCAAAAGCAGTGGCGCAACAAGGCGCTCTCGGACACCTACGAGCCCGGCTCGACGTTCAAGATCGTCACGCTGGCCATGGCGCTCGAGGAGGGCGTGGTCAGCGAGAGCTCGTCGTTTTACTGCGGCGGCAGCATCCCCGTGCTCGGCCGTACCGATCCGGTCAAGTGCTGGAAGACGGCCGGTCACGGCAGCCAGACGCTCACGCAGGCCATGCAGCACTCGTGCAACGTCGCGCTCGTGCAGATCGGTCAGCTTGTCGGCGCGCGCACGTTCTACAAATACGCCGAAGCGTTCGGCTTCCTGAATCTGACCAACAACGTCGACAGCAGCCTCACCGCCAAGACCGGCATCGACCTGTCCGGCGAGAGCGGCAGCATCTGGTGGAGCCAGAACACGTTCTATGACCCAGAAAACTTCTCGCAGCTCGCGGCGGCTTCGTTCGGCCAGACGTTTACGATCACGCCGCTGCAGCTCATCACGGCGGTCAGCGCCTGCGTCAACGGCGGCTATCTCATGAAGCCGTATGTGGTCAAGAGCATCGTCAACGGCGACGGGGAAGCGGTCGTGTCCAATTCGCCGACCGTGGTGCGTCAGGTCGTCAGTGAGCAGACGAGTGCCACCGTGCGCCAGATCCTGGAGCAGGTCGTCGGCGATCCCGTCGACGGCACCGGCAAGAACGCCTATGTCGCCGGGTACCGCATCGGCGGCAAGACCGGCACATCGGAAAAGGTCGCGCAGGATGCGGCCGGCGGCGCGAAGGAATACATCGTCTCGTTCATCGGCTTTGCTCCGGCGGACGATCCGCAGATCGTTATCCTCGTGCTGCTCGATACGCCGAGCAGCAGCACCGGCATCTACATCAGCGGCGGCCAGATGGCTGCACCCACCGTCGGCAAAATGATGGCGGACATCCTGCCGTACCTCGGCGTGGAGCCGTCGTATTCCGAGACGGAAAAGACGTACATGGATAAGACCGTGCCGAACGTGACCGGCCTGTCCGTCGAGCAGGCGAAGGCCGCGCTCGAGGAGGTCGGCCTGCAGGCGCGCGTCTACGGCGAGGGCGGCACGGTCACGGCGCAGCTTCCGGGCAGCGGCGCGGTCGTTGCCAGCGGCAGCACCATCCTGCTCTATGCGGGCAAGGAGCCCTCGGCCGACAAGGAGACCATGCCCGACCTGACCAATCTCAGCTATCAGACGGCCCGCGACCGCATGGCCGCGCTGGGCCTGTATATCAAGACCAACAGCTCCATCACGGACACCGCACAGATCGTCTCCGGCCAGACCGTGGCAGCCGGCACGCAGCTGGATCACGGCACGGTCGTGGAGGTCACGCTCGTGACGAGTGATTCGAGTATGCTGGGCAGATACTGACGAACAAACGGAGGTACCCTTATGAAACTCAAGCGACTGCTGTCCGTTCTGGACGTGTGCGAATGCACCGCCGATCCGGAGCTGGACGTTCGGGATATCAGCTTTGACTCGCGTACCACGCAGCCCGGCGACCTGTTTGCCGCCGTCTGCGGGTATGAGTCCGACGGCCACCGCTTCATCGGCGCAGCCGTCGCGCGCGGCGCTGCCGTCGTGCTCTGCCAGAAGAAGCCGGAGGTCGATATCCCGTATATCCGCGTGGCCGACAGCCGTCTTGCGCTGTCACGCATCTGCTGCGAATTTTTCGGCAACCCGTCGCGTGAGCTGACCATGATCGGCGTGACCGGCACAAACGGCAAGACCACCGTCACCACGCTCATCAAGCACATGCTCGAGCAGTGCCTGCACACGAAGGTCGGCCTGATCGGCACGAATGCGAACATCATCGGCGACGAGGTGCTGCACACCGAGCACACCACGCCGGACACATATGAGCTGCAAAAGCTCCTGCGCCGGATGGTCGATGCCGGCTGTACGCATGCGGTCATGGAGGTGTCGTCGCACTCGCTCGTGCTGCACCGCGTGGAGGGCATCCGCTTCCGCGTGGGCATCTTCACGAACCTGTCGCAGGATCATCTGGATTTCCATAAGACCATGGAGGCCTACGCCGAGGCCAAGGCGCTGCTGTTTGCGCAGAGTGACATCGGCATCGTCAACGCCGACGATGATTGGGCGCGCGTCATGCTCGCGCGCGCCAAGTGCCCGATGCAGACCTACTCCGCCAAGCGCAACGACGCAGACCTTGTGGCCAAGGATATCCGCCTGAGCGCGTCCGGCGTGCGCTTTGTCGCCATGAGCGGCGATGCGATCGCGCGCATGCGCCTCGGCATCCCCGGCATGTTCTCTGTTTACAACGCGCTGAGCGTTATTGCCTGTGCGCGCGCGCTCGGCATCTCGCTCGATGACTGCGCGGCTGCGCTCGATACGGCAAAGCCCGTCAAGGGGCGTGCCGAGCCGCTCGAGACCGACGGGGACTACACCATCCTCATCGACTACGCCGTCACGCCCGACGCCATCGACAACATCCTCACGACGGTGCGCGAGTTTGCGCCCGCGCGGCTGGTGTTCCTCTTCGGCTGCGGCGGCGACCGTGACCGCGGCAAGCGCCCGAAGATGGGGCACATCGCGGGTCAGAAGGCGGATTTCGTCATCGTCACGAGCGACAACCCGCGCACGGAAGATCCGGAGGCGATCATCGCCGACATTCTCCCCGGTCTCAAGGAGACGCACACGCCCTATGTCGTGCGCCCCGACCGGCGTGAGGCCATCGCCTATGCGATCGAAAACCACTGCCCGGGCGATGTGATCATTCTCTGCGGCAAAGGGCACGAGGATTACCAGATCATCGGCAAGACGAAGGTGCACATGGATGAGCGCGAGATCGTCGCCGAAATACTCGACAAGAGGAAGAGAGAGAAAGAAAAATGACACTGAAGCTGATACTGGCGTTCGTCATCGCGTTTGCGGTGTCGGCCGTCGTCGGATTTTTCCTGGTCCCATATCTCAAACGGATCAAGGCGGGGCAGAGCATTAAGGAAAACGGTCCCACATGGCATATGTCCAAGCAGGGCACGCCCACCATGGGCGGACTGATGTTCATCGCCGCGATCGCGGTCGTGTGCCTGTCGGTCGGCTTTGATTGCATGGCCGAGGGCGAATACGGCCACCTGTTTTGTCTGGCGTTCGCGCTCGTGTTCGGCGCGATCGGCTTTCTGGACGACTATGAAAAGCTCAAGAAAAAGCAGAATCTCGGCCTGACGGCCGGCAAGAAGATCCTGCTGCAGCTGGCGGCGGCCGTGGCGTTCATTTTTCTCATGCGCCGCTTCGGATATGTCGCGCTCGACAGTCTCTACATCCCGTTCTGGAACGAGACCGTGCCGATCTCCGAGCCGCTGTATGTGATCTTCGCCGCCTTCGTCATCGTCGGCACGGTCAACTCCGTGAACCTCACCGACGGCGTGGATGGCCTCGCCGCGAGCACGACGATGCCGGTGTGCATCTTTTTTGCCGTGCTGTCCATTCTCTGGGGCGAGCGATTTTTGTCCCTCGGCGTGTTCGCCTCCGGCATTGCCGGCGGCCTGCTGGGCTTTTTGATCTATAACTTCAATCCGGCCAAGGTGTTCATGGGCGACACCGGCTCGCTCTTTCTCGGCGGCGCGGTCGCGGCGCTGGCCTTCGCCTACGATATGCCGCTCATCCTCGTGACGGTCGGCATCATGTACATCGTCGAGGCGCTCTCGGACATCATTCAGGTCGGCTATTTCAAGCTCACGCACGGCAAGCGCGTGTTTAAGATGTCCCCGTTCCACCACCATCTGGAGATGGGCGGCTGGACGGGCCACAAGTGGAAGGAAAAGCAGATCGTGGCGCTGTTTACCGGCGTGACGGTGCTGTTTGCAGTTTTGTCGTTTATCGGCGTGTTCCACCGCTTCGGTGCGTGAGCGCGCCGCGGCGCAGGGAGGTGCGTTCATGAATATATCTGGTCTGAGACTTCCTGCGCGCCGGACAGGGGCGGCTGCCGGGGCAAAGCGCGGCAGCTTTGACCTGCCATTTTTCGTGCTCACGCTGCTGCTGCTGGCGATCGGCGTCATCATGGTGCTCTCGTCGAGCTTTGCCCGCGCCTATGCGCAGGGTAAGTCGCCGACGTATTATTTCGTTCGGCAGGCGGGCTTCGCCGTTGCCGGCGTCGTGGGTATGATCCTGTTTTCCCACGTGCGCATGGCGACGTACCGCCGCTGGTCGCTGCTGCTTTTGGGCGTGAGTATTTTCCTGCTCGCCATCGTCTGGATCCCGCACATCGGCGTGGTCGGCGGCGGCGCGCGCCGGTGGCTGAGTCTCGGCTTTACGACGTTTCAGCCGTCGGAGATCGCAAAGATCGCGGTCGTGCTGTTTTTCTCGAGCATGATCTGCACATACAAAGACCAGATGCAGACGATCCGCTACGGCGTTGTGCCGTTTATGGTCATCACCGGCGGCATCGTCATCCTGCTCATGCTCGAGCCGCATCTGTCGGCGTCGATCATCATCATGGCGCTGGCGATCGTGATGATGTTTGTCGGCGGCATCAAGCTCTCGTACCTGCTCATCGGCATGGGCGGCGCGGGCGCGCTGCTGCTGATTGCGGGCAAGTTCGTGCCGTATGTGCACAAGCGCATCGTGTCGTGGCGCGATCCGTTCGCCGACACGAGCGCTGCCGGATATCAGATCGTGCAGTCGCTGTATTCCATCGGTTCGGGCGGTTTTCTCGGGCTCGGCCTCGGCCAGAGCCGGCAGAAGTATCTCTACCTGCCGGAGGAGCACAACGACTACATCTTTTCCATCGTCTGTGAGGAGCTTGGCTATGTCGGCGCGGTTGCGATTCTGATCATGTTCTCGCTGCTCATCTGCCGCGGCTATTGGATCGCCGCGCACTC
>ENA-UESH01002164-UESH01002164.1-human-gut-metagenome-genome-assembly--contig:-NODE-2164-length-11920-cov-3.135016_pt1 | contig 11920 bp, 8 predicted proteins | sample MGYA00243001_ERZ508002 | MGnify/ENA primary metagenome ERZ508002 (study PRJEB26167, sample SAMN06115447) | human gut metagenome | host: Homo sapiens | place: China:Anhui | collected 2015-08-07 | study... | reverse complement strand
GAGCGAAGTTCTTCAGGGTGTAGATGGCGGGGATGCCGTCGGGATAGAGAATGTCAGCCGCGGCGGTGTTGCAGGGATAGGAGTCGAACTCCTCGCCCCAGGCCGCCTGCGTCTCGGCGGAGCCGAACCACTCGGCGAACGCCTTGACAGCCTCGGTCTCTTCCTCGGTGCGGCCGGCCTTATCGAGGATGCCGATGTACTCGGCGATGTAGTAGGTGCCGTCGTCGATGTCAACGAGCTTCCAGCAGTCGGTGATGGGGTGCTCGGAGCCTTCCGCCGCGGCGTCCAGCTTGCCGTAGAGAGAAGAGGAGTAGAACGAGGACACGGCAACGTCGCCCTTGTTCAGAGGATCGAAGCCGTACTTATAGGTGTCGTCGGAGGAGTACTTGCCCTCGGCGCAGTACTTCCACAGCGTCTCCCAGCCCTCGGTGGAGATGCCGCCGGCGGGGGAGGAGGGATCGACGAAGGCGTAGAGCATCGCGGAGTTGATGTTGGCGTTGGTGGTGCCGCCGACCTTGTTCTGACGGTACCAGGTGTAGCCGCAGTCCACGATGTCGGCCCAGTGCTGGAAGTGGAGCTTCTCGCCGTTGGTGCCGAGCTCATCGTTGCGGTAGAGCATCAGAACGTTCTGGATGACGAGGCCGTAGGCCGCGCCGGGATAGGCGTACTCGCCGACCTCACCTGCCCAGGTGGGAGTCCAGTCAACGAGCTTGAGGTTCTCGTAAACGCCGTCGACGACCTGACTCCAGCGGGTCTCGTTGAGGCCGAAGAGGATGTCGCCGTCCTTGTTCTCATTGGCGGCCTGGATGGCGGCGGTATCACCGGAGATGACGGAGTTATCGTCAATGCTGATGGTGAAGCCGGCGTCCTTGGCTTCCTGAATGAGCCAGGTGGTGCGCTCGGTGGAGTTGGAGTTGGAATAGATGCGGATGGTGTAGCCGGAGTAGTCCTTGACCTCTTCCTGATCGTCGGGCGTCTCGGGCGTGTCCGGAGTCTCCTTCTGGCCGCAGGCGACAAGGCTGAGGACCATGACGGAGGCAAGCAGGAGCGCTAAGAGTTTTCTTTTCATCGTTGTTCTCCTTCGTTTGTAGTTGCGGCATAAAATACCACATACAACATTATACCTTCCGCGGCGCCGGCGCGGAACGGGACAAGTCTGCGATTATGCGGGCATTTCTGCGAAATGCTGTGAAAGTCCGCCGAGCTTGTCTGGTATGTTCCGTACTTTTTTGTGCAGCTTGCGCGTTCTACCGGCAGCGGTCCTGATACTCCGAGGGGGAGAGGCCGGTGAGCTTTTTGAAGGTCGAGCCGAAGTAGGCGACATCGCGGTAGCCGACCATGCCGGCGACCTCGTAGACCTTGTAGCGGCAGTCGGCGAGGAGCCTGCGCGCCATGTGGATGCGGTAGAGCGTGAGGTAGCCGAGCGCGGTGTAGCTCGTCTCCTTTTTGAACACATGGCTCAGATGGCCCTCGCTGATGCCGATGGAGCGGGCGATGGTGGTGATGTTGATGTCCGCGTCGGCGTAGTGCGCGGCGATGTATTCGAGCGTCTGGAGCACATATTTGCTCTTGTCGCCCTTGGGCAGCGCCAGCAGATCGTCCTGCGCGCTGCGGCTGGAGAAGGCCTCGGCCTTCTCGCGCACGCGCTCGATGGCGGCGACGAGCTCCTGGTCGCGGAAGGGCTTCAGAAGATAGTCCGCCGCGCCGAAGCGGAGCGCCGAGCGGGCATAGTCGAAGTCGTTGTAGGCGGTGAGCACGATGACGTGAGCGGTGCTGCCGCGCTCGCGCAGGACGCGCATCATCTCGATGCCGTCCATGTGCGGCATCCGCACGTCGGTGATGATGAGGTTGGGGCTGTAGCGCTCGGCGGCGGCCAGACCCTCCTCGCCGTTGGCGGCTTCGCCGACCACGGCACAGCCGAGCGAGGCCCAGTCGATGCCGAGCACGATGCCGCGGCGCACCACGGCCTCGTCGTCAACGATCAGTACCTTGAGCATGGTCCTCTCCTTTCTGCATCGGGAGCCGCAGCTGCACGCAGCTGCCGCCGCCCTCGTTCGGATATGCGCTCAGACCGCAGCTCTCGCCGTAGCTCAGGCGCACGATGCGGTCCACGTTGTTCAGGCCCAGATGGCCGCCGGGAATAAGCTCATGGCTGTTGAGCCGTTCGAGCACCTCCGGCGGGATGCCGCTGCCGTTGTCGGACACCTTGAGCAGCAGGTAGCCCTCCGCGTCCTCCTCCGCCCAGAGCTTGATGAAGCCCTCGTCGCTGTCGGCCACGCCGTGGATGATGGCGTTTTCCACCAGCGGCTGTAAAATGAGCTTGGGCACCACGCAGTGCTGGAAGCGCTCGTCCACATCAAGCTCACAGACGAAGCGGTCGCCGAAGCGGACCTCCTGAATGGCGAGGTAGCGCCCGATCAGCTCAAGCTCCTCCTCAAGCGTGATGTACTCGCTGCCGGAGATGCCCGCGCGCAGCAGCGCGGCGAGGTCGGCGGCCAGCTCCGCCACCTGCGGCACGCCGCCGGTCACGCCCAGCCACTTCATGCAGTCGAGCGTGTTGTAGAGAAAGTGCGGGTTGAGCTGGGACTGGAGCATCCGCAGGCGCGTTTCGTTCAGCTCGCGCTCGCGCTGCACGCTGCGCTCAAGGTTCTGGCGGTACTCCGCCGTCATGCGGTCGAAGCTCGCCGCGAGGCGGCCCATTTCATCCTGCCGTGTGCTTTCGATGCGCACGTCGTAATCGCCGCCCTCGACGCGGCGCATCGCGCCGTCGAGCTCGTTGACCGGCTCAAAGAGACGGCGGCTGAGCCACCAGGCGCACACGAGACAGAGCACCAGACACAGCGCGCCCATCAGCGCGGCGACGAGATAGATCGACCGGACGACCTGCGCGGTATAGGTCTGCGGCTGCTGCAGAATGAGCGAAAAGCCGCTTTCCGCGCAGGCGCCGACGTAGTAGCTGCGCTCGCCGTCCCCATCGGAGAGAGATTTGCCGGAGAGCAGCTGCGCGCGCAGCAGGGCAAGGGTATCGTCGGCGCGCAGGGGTTGGGAGGCATAGAGCAGCCGCCACGTCGCATCGACGAGCAGCAGATCGTCCGCGCCGCGCAGCAGGGGCGCGAAGAAGGCGTCGAAGTTGGCGTCGTCCATGCGGAACACGGCATAGCCGAGCACCGCACCGCCGCGCGCGGTCACGGGACAGGCTCCGGCAAGCCCGCTGTTTCCGGCGCGCAGCACAACGCCGTCCGCCGCGCGGGCCGCGCTGAGTATGCCCCAGCCGGTGCTTTGCGCGGCGGGCCATACGTTCGCTGTGGTATAGAGGCAGTCGCCGTCCTCGCCGTAGATCTCAAAGTCGGCGTATTCGCGCAGCGCGACCGTGCTGCGGTTCAAAAGCTGATAGAGCGTGCGCGAGTCGCTGCCGCCGCGGCGCAGGGCGCTGCGCGTCACGGTGCTGCCGGCCAGGGCGCGCGTGACGTCGCCGCAGTCGGTAAGCAGCGCGTCGAGCTGCGCGGTGAGCAGCGCCATCTCCTCCTGCGCGTCGGTACGCAGGGTGTGCTGGCTGCGGAAGATCATCACCTGCGTCATCAGCACGTCGCACAGCAGCAGCGGCACGAGCGCGACGAGCAGGACGGTGAGAAAAATGCGGTTTCGGAAGGACCGCTCAAGCCATGCTCTCATGCTTCCACCTCCCCGCACAGCGCCTGCCAGGCGTCGAAAAGCTCCTGCCGCCGCTCATCCGCGCGGCGCAGGTCGTAGGGGAGGACGGTCAGCTCGGGCAGCGCGTCGGAGGCGGTATCCGTGCGCACGCTGCGGCGGCTGAGCTCCGTGCCCAGCAGCTGCTGAACATCGGGCGAGAGCAGAAAGTCGATGAATTGCCGCGCGTTTTCCTCGTGCGCGCAGCCGCGGACGATGGCCGCGCCGTCCGGCAGGACGCTCGTGCCCTCGGCGGGGTAGACAATGGCGACGTCGAGCCCATCGGCGATGGCCTTACGGGCGTTTTCCTCCCGCGTCACGCCGACGTAGCAGCTGCCGTCTGCCACGGCGGGGACCACGCCGCCGCTGTCGGCGATGATGCGTCCGTCAAGATTGCGGAAGAACGCGGCGAGGGTGTTGTCGGTGTTGCCGCCGACGGCCTGCAGAAGGGTGCCGAGCGCGGTGCAGCTCGAGCCGGAAACGGTCGGGTCGGCAAAGGCGATGCGCCCGCGCCAGCCCGCGTCGAGCAGGTCGGCCCAGCGCTCGGGCGGATTCTGCCGCACGAGCTTGGTGTTGTAGATCAGCACGACCGGCAGAGCGGAAAAGGGCGTCCATATACCGCCGCCGAGATCGTATTCCGGCGCAACGTCGCCGGCGTATTCGCTCACATAGGGCGCGAAGCACGCGCTGTACGCGCTCAGACTGTCCGCGCCGCCGCCGAACATCAGGTCGGCGCCGCTTTCCCCCGCGGCAATGCGCTCAAGGAGCGTCACGGTGCCGCCGGTCTCCAGCTCGACCCAGATGCCGGTGCGCTGCTCAAATTCCTTGAGGATGGGCTCGTAGATCGTTTCCTTGTGCGAGGTGAAAATGACCAGCCGGTCCCCCTCAGCGGGCGCGAAGGAGGAGACATCCTGCGTGTCCGCGCGGCCGCAGCCGGTGAGCAGAAGCAGGCAGACGAGCAGCAGACAGCAGCGGCGCATGACGGGCATCCCTCCTGATCCGACGAATTTCTTTACCATTTTAACAGGAAAAAGCGCACTTTGCAATCCATTCTTCTGGACGAAGCGGGCAAAGCGTGCTTTAATATAAAGTAAAATTTTCTGCTGGAGGAAGACTATGACCGCTCTGAACACTTACCGCCGCTGGCTCGCGCGCGTGGAGGACGACGCGCTGCGCGCGGAGCTTTCCGCGCTCGACGAGGTGCGCGACGCCGCGCAGATCGAGGACCGCTTTTACCGTGACCTTGCCTTCGGCACCGGCGGACTGCGCGGCGTGCTCGGCGCGGGCACGAACCACATGAATGTTTACGTTGTCCGCCGCGCGACGCAGGGACTTGCCGCTTACCTCAAGGCGGCGGGACTGCCGCTGCGCTGCGCCATTGCCTACGACAGCCGCATCGGCTCGGCGCGCTTCGCGCGCGAGACCGCGCGTGTGCTTGCCGCCAACGGCGTGACCGCCTATCTCTATCCGCGCCTGGAGCCGACGCCCGCGCTGAGCTGGGCGGTGCGCTATTACGGATGCGGGGCGGGCGTGTGCGTTACGGCGAGCCACAACCCCGCCGCCTACAACGGCTACAAGGTCTACGGTCCCGACGGCTGCCAGATCACGCTCGAGACGGCGGATGCCGTATCGAAGCACATCGGGGCCGCGGACCATTTCGACGGCGTGCGTCTGTGCGGCTTTGCCGATGCGCTGGCGGACGGAACCATCCGCATGATCGGCGAGGACTGCCTGGAGGCCTTCCTCGACGCGGTGGAGCGCCGGAGCGTCTGGGACGGCGACAGATCCGCGCTGCGCGTGGTCTATACGCCGCTCAACGGCACGGGGCGCGAGTGCGTGACAAAGATCCTGCGCCGCATCGGCGTGACGGACGTGACGCTCGTGCCCGAGCAGGCGGGGCCCGACGGGAGCTTTCCGACCTGTCCCTACCCGAATCCCGAGGAGCGCGCGGCGCTGGAGCACGGCCTCGCGCTCGCGCGCAAGACGCGCGCCGATCTGCTGCTCGGCACCGACCCCGACTGCGACCGCATGGGCGCGGCGGTGCCCGACGGCGGGGACTACCGCCTGCTCACGGGCAACGAGATGGGCGTGCTGCTGCTCGAGTATCTCTGCCGCCGGCGGAGCGAAAACGGCACGATGCCCGCGCGTCCCGTGGCGGTGACGACCATCGTTTCCACCGACATGGCGGACGCGGTCGCCGCGCATTACGGCGTTGAGCTGCGCCGCACACTCACGGGCTTCAAATTCATCGGCGAGCAGATCGGCGAGCTGGAAAGGGCGGGGGAGGCGGAGCGCTATCTCTTCGGCTTTGAGGAGAGCTATGGCTATCTCTCCGGCCCGCACGTCCGCGACAAGGACGCGGTGAACGCCGCGCTGCTCTGCTGCGAAATGGCTGCATGGTACCGCGCGCCGGGCATGACGCTCGCGCAGGCGATGGACGCGCTGTACGAGAAATTCGGGTATTACCGCAATGAGCTGCAAAGCGTCGTCCTGCCCGGCGAGGACGGCATGGAGCGCATGAGCGCCATTCTGACGTCCCTGCGCGCGGCTCCGCCGCACACGCTCGCGGGCGAGCGCGTCACGCGGGTGCGCGACTACCTCGGCGGTCTGGACGGTCTGCCGGCAAGCGACGTGCTGGAGCTGCGCACGGCGCACGTTAAGGTCATCGTCCGCCCGAGTGGTACGGAACCAAAGCTCAAGCTCTACTACTCCGCGCACGCGCGGACGATGGCGGAGGCCGCGGCCCTCTGCGCCGCCGCGCGGCAGGACATGAGCGCAAGGCTCGGGGAATAGGAAAGCGCTGCGCGACCTGACCGCAGAATGAAAAAAAGAGTCCGCTGCCGAGGACAGCGGACTCATTTTTTGCAGTCAGATAGGTTTTACAGAACGTGGACGGTGTCGGGCGCGAAGGCCAGATGGCACTGCTCGCCCACGCGGTAGATGCGCTTGCTGCGCGGATCGTTCTCGGCGAGCTTGACGAGCGTGCTGCCCACGCGGACGTGATAGTTCTGGTACGAGCCCATGAAGCAGGAAAGCTCAACGGTGCAGGGCAGCCCGCCCTCGTCGGAGAGCGCCGCGGACTCGGGACGCAGCACGACGGTGTACTCCTCGCCGACGCGCATCCCCTCGCGCGGGGCGACGGCCAGACGCTCGCCCTCGACGTCCAGCACAGCCAGACCGTTCTCCGTGCCGGTCATTTTGCCGCGCAGGAAGTTCGCCTCGCCGATGAAGTCGGCGACGAACTCGCTCACGGGGTGATAGTAGATATCCTGCGGCGTGCCGATCTGAGCGACGACGCCCTTGTTCATGATGATGATCTGGTCCGAGAGCGCCATCGCCTCGCTCTGGTCGTGCGTGACGTAGATGGCGGTGATGCCGACCTCCTGCTGGATGCGGCGGATCTCGGTGCGCATGGAAACGCGCAGCTTGGCGTCGAGGTTCGAGAGCGGCTCGTCGAAGAGCAGCACGCTCGGCTCGATGACCAGCGCGCGGGCAAGCGCCACGCGCTGCTGCTGACCGCCGGAGAGCTGGTTGGTCATGCGGCCCTCCATGCCCGTCAGCTCGACGAGGTCGAGGATGTGCATGACGCGCTCGCGGATCTCGTCCTTCGGCACCTTGCGCAGCTTCAGGCCGTAGGCCACGTTGTCGAACACGTTGTAGTGCGGCAGCAGGGCGTAGGACTGGAACACCATCGCGGTGTCGCGCTTGTTGGGCGTGAGGGCGTTGATGGGCTCGTCACCAAGGTAGATCTCGCCCTCGTCGGGGCTTTCAAAGCCCGCGATCATGCGCAGCGTGGTGGTCTTGCCGCAGCCGGAGGGGCCGAGCAGCGTGACGAAGGAACCCGGCTCGATGGTCAGCGAGGTGTCCTTGACGGCATAGAAGTCCTTGCCGGTCTTGGGGTCCTGATAGATTTTGGAGATATGGTCGAGGCGAACGCCTTTTTTGATCTTATCCATGGCTTAGTCCTCCTTCATTTTTTTGCTGGTGCCGAAATGGTTCATAAAGAGATTCATCAGCAGCACCGCGCCGTAGGTGATGACGATGAGGATCGTCGCGAACGCGCAGGCGAGGCTGTAGGAGCCCTTTTCGGTAAACTCGTTGATCTGCATCGTGATGGGCAGGAACTGCGGCGTCACGAGCAGGATGATGGCGGAAATTGCGGTGATGGAGCGCACGAACGCCGTCACAAGGCCGGAGAGGAAGGAGTCCTTGATGAGCGGCAGCGTGACGGTCATAAAGACCTTGAAGCTGTCCGCGCCCATGTCGTAGGCGGATTCCTCGATGGACTTGTCGATCTGACGCAGGGCGGAGATGCCGCTGCGCGTGCCGGTCGGCAGGGAGCGCACCACGAACACGATGACCAAAATGATGCCGGTGCCGTAGAGCCCCTGAAGGAAGCCGGTGTGGAACACGCCGCCGGAGAAGCCCCGGATATAGCCCACGCCCAGCACCGTACCGGGTACGGCCATGGCCAGCATGGACACAGCCTCGATAAAGCCCTTGGCCTTGAACTTCCGCTTGACCACCAAATAGGAGATGATCATGCTCAGCAGCGCCGTGATGGGGGCGGAGATGAGGCTCAGGCGGAAGGAATCCCAGAACGCCTGCAGACCGTGGTAGCGCGTAAAGATGAGCTTGAACCATTTGCCGGTGAGCGGGAAGAACTTGTAGCCCCAGGTGGGGAAGAACGCGCCGATGGGCACGCACAGGTACATGAGGATGACGAAGGTGGCGGCAAGACCGCAGAGAATGGTCAGCGGGATCTTGACGCTCTTATCCTCGATGAGCATACGGCCGCGGGAGGCCTTGCCGGTCAGGGTCGCGGCGGTCTTGCGCTCGAGGTAATACTTCTGCACCGCGAACATCGCCAGCGTGATGCACAGCAGCACGACCGCCATCGCCGCCGCGCCCGGCTTATCGTAGGAGCCGGTGATCTGCAGATAAATGGTGGTGGCGAGGGTATCGTACGAGCCGCCGATGAGCATGGGGTTGGCGAAGTCGGCGATGGACTCGATGAAGGTGACGAGGAAGGCGTTGCCGAGACCGGGGAGCATCAGCGGCAGCGTGACGCTGGTGAAGACCTTCCAGCGGCTCGCGCCCATGTCGCGCGCGGCCTCCTCAAGCGAGGGGTCGATGTTCTTCAAAAGACCCTTGAGCATCATGTAGCACACGGGGAAGAAGGTGAGCGTCTGCACGACGGCGATGCCCCAGAAGCCGTAGACGCTGTTGTCGTAGATGCCGAGCAGGAAGCGGGTGATGATGCCCGATTTGCCGAAGAGCATGATCATGGAAAGCGACAGCACAAACGGCGGGGAGACGACCGGCAGCATCGAGACGACCTTGAAAAGGCCGCCAACGAATTTACCGACGCGGACGTAGACCTCAACATAGGCAAAGAGCAGGCCGAGCAGCGCCGAGAGGATGCCGACGAGGAAGCCGACCTTGAGCGTGTTGGTGATGGCCTTGGTAAAGGTGGGCATGGCGAAGATGCGCTCGAAGATGCCGAAGCCGAAGCTGCCGTCGCCCACGAAGCTGTCCACCAGCAGGATCGCCAGCGGATAGAGAATGAACAGAGTCAGAAAGGTGATGAGCACGACGATGGTGGTGACCATGATGGGATCGGCCATCAGCTTTTTCCGGTCCAGCGCCGCGCTTTGAGAACGTGCCATAGGGAGCTCCTTTCTTGGTGGTTTGGAGGAAAACGCAGGCGGGGCAGCGGCTCATGCCGCCGCCCCGTCGGGATCGTTGGGTCGATGCGATAGACGATGTAGGGAGAATTACTTCACCTGGAAGCGGTTCTCGTCGCCGGTGTTCGCGCCGGAGGCGGCCAGAGCGTTCATGACCTCCTCAACGTAGGTCTTGATGTTCTTGGTGGCGTCGTCGAAGTCATAGTCCATGACGTTCTCGGGGTCCAGACCGAACTCCGCGGCAGCCTCGGGCTGGGTGGCGTTGTCAATGACCAGGAACTGATAGGAGCCGTTCTGAGCGGCGAGGTTCACGCAGTCGGGAGAGAGCGCGTACTCGATCCACAGCTTCGCGGCGTTGGGGTGCGCGGCGCCCTTGAAGATGGCGGTAGCGCCGATCTCACAGGAGGTGCCGGAGGACGGGATGATCAGCTCGATGTTATCGTAGCCGTTGTCGATGATCTGGGTGATGCCGTCATGCAGGAAGCCGATGCCGATGACGCACTCGCCGGTGCCGACGTTCTTGCTCGGGCCGGAGCCGGACTTGGTGTAGACCTCAATGTTCTTATCGAGGTCGACGAGGTACTGGATGCCCTCATCGTGGCCGTACTTCTGGATCATGGTGTTGATGACCAGCTTGGCGGTGCCGGCGGTGTTGTAGTTGGACAGCCAGATCAGACCCTTGTACTCGGGCTTGAGCAGGTCGGGCCAATCCTGAGGAGCCTCAAGACCCATGCGCTCGAGCTCGTCGGTGTTGACCATGAAGCCAAGGATGCCGGTGTAGATGCCGTACCAGTAGCCGTCAGCGTTCTTGTACTGGGGCTTGGAGATGTGAGAGGCGTTCTCCGCCTGATAGGCCTCGAGCAGACCCTCGGCCGCGCAGACGTTGTAGGGATCGGTCGTGCCGCCGAACCAGACGTCGGCGGAGGGGTTGCCGTTCTCCTCTTCGATCTTGGCCTGGACCTCGCCGGTGGACAGGCGCTGATACTCTACCTTGATGCCATACGTCTTTTCGAAGTTCTGGCAGGCAGCGGCCAGATACTCCTCCTCGCAGGAGCCGTAGACCACGAGCTTGCCCTCGGCCTTGGCGGCGTCGACGAGGCTGGTCTCTTCGGCGCCCTGCTGATCGTCAGCGGGGGCCTGGGTGTCGTCCTGCTTGCTGCCGCAGGCGACCAGGCTGAGCGCCATCACCAGGCAGAGGAGCAGAGCAATGAGCTTTTTCATGCAAATTTTCCTCCAATTCAAAATTTATCCGGGGGATCATCGGGAACGTTCCCAATCCCATCAGATCGCAAAAATATTACAACTTATACGGAACGATGGCAAGAAAATTTGCCGAACTTAGCAGATTTACACGCAATTTATCAGATTTGTCCGGTGCCCTTGTCAGAATCGTCCCACATTGTCAAAAATATGACAAAATCGCCGGGGAAAGGAGGAGCTGCGGGCGGGAGCGCTAAGACTCTGTGCCGGGGGCGTTCTGATAAAAAATGTCCTCCCGCGTGCGCATCGGGTAGCGGATGAGCGCGGCGGCGTCGAGGTCCTCGCGGCGCAGCTCCACCGCTGAAATGCGGCGGTTGGTGTAGGTCGTGTAGTAATAGATGCCGCGGTCGGCGTTCCAGCAGGAGGTGTAGATGGTCCGCTCGTACTCGCCGGGGCGGACCTCGCAGCAGCCGTTCTGCTGCTCGACCGCGCCGAGGATGTGGAAGAACTGTCCGACGCTGTCGGCTTCGCCCTCACCGGAGACGGAATGGAGCCGCGTGAACGCCGCGCGCACAAAGCGCGAGGCGGAGGAGAGGTCGCCGGGCAGTCCCAGCGCGCCCATGCCGCGGCTGTAGAGCGTGAGCGGGAGCGCGTCGGAAAAGAGATTTTCCGGCTGCTTCGGCGAGAGGTGCATGAAGTTGTTGAGCGCGAACATCTGCTGCGGGAAGGGCGGGTTGTTCGTCAGCACGCCTGCGGGATTGTCGTAGACCTTCAGACCATCCGCGACGGACTCGATCACGACCGCGCCGCTTTTGTCGGCAAGGAGCCAATGAAGCTGCGAGGCGGGAAGGCGTTCGCTGAACGGCGTGCCGGTGAGATTCAGCGTGCGCAGGGCCTCACGGGCCTCCGCGAGCGTCGCGCAGCGGCCCAGCAGCCGGGGAATGAACTCGAACTGCGCGATATTCTCCCGATCGGGGACGACCTCGGCGTATTGCGCGCTGCCGACAAAGTTGAGCCCCGCCATGCCGAGCCCCTTTTCGTTCACCGCGTCGTAGTAAAGCGGGAAGCCGTCGGCGACGTGCGCCGTGCCGATGATGGCGTAATGCGTGTCCATCACGCCGCCGTGGCGCAGGGCGATGGGGAAGCGGCGCGGAGTGATGACGATCTCCTCGCCGTAGGAAAACTCATAGTCAAGCGTGCGGCCCATGTAAAAGTCTCTGGTCTTGTAGGTTGCGGCTGTACACATGGTCATTTCTCCTTTTTCGGTTTCAAAGGGTGTGGGTCAGATGGTGTTTATCAATGTTCTATTTATTTGTTGTATGCTTTATACTCAACTGCATCATTGT
>ENA-UESH01002159-UESH01002159.1-human-gut-metagenome-genome-assembly--contig:-NODE-2159-length-11947-cov-4.488458_pt1 | contig 11947 bp, 7 predicted proteins | sample MGYA00243001_ERZ508002 | MGnify/ENA primary metagenome ERZ508002 (study PRJEB26167, sample SAMN06115447) | human gut metagenome | host: Homo sapiens | place: China:Anhui | collected 2015-08-07 | study... | reverse complement strand
CTGACCAGTGTTTCGCCAAGTTGTTATCTATCAATACTATTGTTGGTTTTCGGCAATTTTTTTGGATGCGTGGAGTTTGCAAAAATGTTCACTACTATCCACATGAAAGAAAGGAAAGTTTTCCAAAAAATTTTTTATTTACTTGATTTTTAATTGGTTATTTTTTTAATTAACAAAAAAAGTTTTCCAAAACGAAAATTGTTAATAACTTTTCGGTAATTTTTGTTGCATAATCAGAAAGCTTTAAATACCTTTGCAAATACATAATTCAAGCCCGCAAATCGGTGGGCTTGAATTACGCAAAACACAACAAATAAAACAACCCTATCAATATAGCATTTTCCACTATGATTCAAACCGTACTCAAACGCGACGGCCGACAAGTAGGCTACAACGAAGAAAAAATCAAGGCTGCAATTCGCAAAGCGATGATTGCAGCAGAAGTAAACGACGACGAAGCGCTCATTCAGCGCATTGCCGACCGCATCGGTATGCGAGGCAAAAGCCAAATGACCGTGGAGGCAATCCAAGACATGGTGGAAAACGAATTGATGAAGAGCCCCTACAAGCAGGTGGCGCGCACCTACATCAAATATCGCCACTCGCGCAATGTGGCGCGCAAAGCCGGCACCGCCAACGTGTTTAAGGAAATCATCAACGCCAAAAACAACGACATCACTCGCGAAAACGCCAACATGAACGCCGACACCCCTGCCGGCATGATGATGAAGTTTGCCAGCGAAACCACCAAACCGTTTGTCGACGACTATTTGTTGAGCGAGGAAGTGCGCGAGGCTGTGGCCGACAATGTGCTCCACATTCACGACAAGGACTACTACCCCACCAAGAGCCTCACTTGCGTGCAGCACCCTCTCAACAAGGTGCTGGAAAACGGCTTCGTGGCTGGTCATGGCGAAAGCCGCCCCGCCAAGCGTATCGAAACCGCAAGCGTGATTGCATGTATCTCGATGGAAACTGCGCAAAACGAGATGCACGGTGGCCAGGCAATACCTGCGTTTGACTTCTATTTGGCTCCATTCGTCCGCAAAAGCTATATTGAGGAGGTGAAGAATGTGGAAGCCCTCACCGGCAGCGACCTCAGCAGCCTTTACGATGCTGAAATCGACGACTTCATCGAAAAGCCTCTCGATTTCCTCACTGGCGAACAGCGCGCGAAGCAACACGCCATCAACCGCACCGTGAGCCGTGTGCACCAAGCCATGGAGGCGTTTATCCACAATATGAACACTATCCACTCCCGTGGTGGCAACCAAGTGGTGTTTAGCTCCATCAACTACGGTACCGACACCAGCGCAGAAGGCCGCTGCATTATCCGCGAACTTCTCCGCAGCACCTACGAGGGCGTGGGCAACGGCAGCACTGCCATCTTCCCTATCCAAATCTGGAAGAAGAAGCGTGGCGTGAGCTACCTCCCTGGCGACCGCAACTACGACCTGTACCAATATGCGTGCAAGGTGACCGCTCGCCGTTTCTTCCCTAACTTCGTGAACCTCGACGCCACTTTCAACCAACACGAACTTTGGCGCGCCGACGACCCCGAACGCTACAACTACGAAATCGCTACAATGGGTTGCCGCACCCGCGTGTTTGAAAACCGTTTCGGTCCTAAGACCTCTATCGGCCGTGGCAACATCTCGTTCAGCACCATCAATATTGTGCGCCTTGCCATCGAATGTATGGGCGTGAAAAATAAGGAAGACCGCGAAAACCTGTTCTTCGCAAAACTCGACAAGGCTCTCGAAGTGACTGCCAAGCAGCTCCACGAGCGCTTCCAGTTCCAAAAAACCGCTATGGTGAAGCAGTTCCCTCTGCTCATGGCACAGCTGTGGAACGGTGCTTCCGAACTCAAGCCTAACGACACCATAGAGAGCGTAATCAACCAAGGCACTCTCGGCATCGGTTTCATCGGTTTGGCTGAATGTTTGATTGCCCTCGTGGGCAAGCACCACGGCGAAAGCGAGGAGGCACAAAAGCTCGGTCTGAAGATTGTGACCTACATGCGCGACCGCGCATTGAGTTTCTCGGAGCAATATCAGCACAACTACAGTATTCTTGCCACCCCAGCCGAGGGCTTGAGCGGCAAGTTCACCAAGCGCGACCGTAAGGACTTCGGCGAAATCCCTGGCGTGACCGACAAGGCATACTACACCAACTCCAACCACGTGCCTGTATATTACAGATGCAGCCCTAAGCACAAGGCTGAAGTGGAAGCACCATACCACGATTTGACCCGTGGCGGCCATATCTTCTATGTAGAAATCGACGGCGATGCCACCCACAACCCTGAAGCCATTGCCAACGTGGTGGACTTGATGGACAAGTACAACATCGGCTACTGCTCCGTGAACCACAACCGCAACCGCTGTATGGACTGTGGCTACGAAGACGCTACCGAAGACCTGAAGGAATGTCCACACTGCCACAGCACAAGAATCGACAAACTCCAACGCATCACCGGCTACCTCGTAGGCACCACCGACCGCTGGAACTCCGGCAAACTCGCCGAACTCAACGACCGCGTAGTGCATAAATAAAGACAGAGGTTAGAAGTTAGATATTAGAAGTTAGATATTAGATATTAAGAGGTTAAAAGTTTTTTACCAAAGGCGGTAGTGCCGTCTTAACTTCTTCAACTTCTTAACTTCTTAACTTCTTAAAAAAATTCGAAACATCACATTTAATGAGATACTTAAAGATAGTCCCGGGGACATCGGTTGATGGACCGGGACTTCGTACATCGGTTTATTTCGCAGGGTGTTCGCACCACTGCCACGGATGCCACAACGAGCATTCGTGGGACTTTATGGGCGGTGAGCAAATCGCCCCAGAAGCACTGTTGCAAAAACTGCTCGAAAACGAGGAACCTGTCACCCTGTCGGGCGGCGACCCACTCCAGCAGCCTCACGACGAACTGCTCGCCCTGCTCAAGGGACTGAAAGCCCACAATGTGAATGTGTGGTGCTTCACTGGCTACACCTTCGAGCAACTGCTCACCAATCGCCAGCACAAGGAACTTCTCGGCTACATCGACGTGCTGGTTGACAGTCCATTCGTCTTGGCGCAGCGCGACACCACCCTACGCTTCCGAGGCAGCACCAACCAGCGCATCCTCGACGTAAAGGCCTCCCTCGCCGTCAGCCACCCCGTCCTCACCCCCTACCAAGAAAGCCCCATATTATAGCTGAAATCTGCGATCATTGCTATCGGCAACGCCTCTCTCCATTAATTACGTAGAAATACATTACACAACCACATTCAGACGGGAAAAATGTATTATATTTGCGCATATTCTTAAGGAGTTAAGTCAATATACGGAGATTAGCAGAAAATAAAATATGAAATACGGTCTATCTATAGCACTTGCGCTGTTATGGTTTGCGTTCTCCACAAGCTATGCACAAACGCATCTTACCGATTGGAAAAATCTAAACAGTAAAAGCACTATCACGTGCATCACCCACAACACGGACTACCTCTACGCATCTACCATGGGAGGCGGCATAGTACAAATCAATAAGCGCACTGGCGAGCAACACTGCATTGACCATGCACAAGATGGGCTTCCTGATAATTATGTACTTTCAGTCACATTGCATAACAACGAGTTATGGACCACAAACCGTTTTTATGGTATATCGCAACGCGCCAATAACCGCTGGTTCAGCCACACCTCTGCCAATACTGGCTTCCGCACAAACCAATGGTTTCATAGCATCGCCTTCGACGGCAACACTACATGGGTAGGTGGTTTGTTGGCACTCTACGAAATGCGCGATGGAAAAGTAGTAAACACCTACGATGTGAATCCACTAAGCAACCACTGCATTGTAACCGCCATTGCTTTTGACCATAACGAACAACTATGGTTCACGGTCTATGACTACAGACGAAAATACGCCCTTTGCACGTTAGACAAAAGTTCAGGGATGGTGGTCGATAAATGCAACGACTATGGCGACGCTTATGCTTTGGCTGTGGATAACGACAACACACTGTGGGTTGCCACCAAACAGGGATTGCTCCACTACACAGACCAATCACAAACCCTATTCAACTCTTCTAACACATCCCTCACAGAGGACACCGTTTCCGATGTAAAAATTGATGAGCAAAACAATATTTGGTTCATAACCGACCATAATTTGTGCTGTTACAACCGCACCACGTTCACTACATACCCTATCCCTTATTCTGACGACTTCTTGCGTTGCTTTGACATCGACGGCAAAGACATTTATGTTGGCACTCATCAACATGGTATGCTCTCCCTAACAAACAATGCCCTTACCCCTATCACCTACACTTTTCCTAACGCTCCAACGTCATCTATGCGTGGTGGTTGCGTGGACAAACAAGGGCGTTTTTGGGCAGGGACTATGACAGGAGCATTTGCCTATAACCCAACTGACGGCACAACAGAAATACTACCTATGCGTCAGATTGACGAGATTGTATCTGATAATAAAGGTGACGTTTGGCTAAAACCTTTCAACACGGGTGACACTTGTCTCATTGAAATAACACCCACCGACACCATAGCATACCGATACGACCAATATCCATTCAACGACAATTACATTTGCCAAATGCGTTTCGACCACACCAATCGCCTATGGCTTGCCACCACACATGGGTTGATATTTCGCGACAACGGACAATGGCATGTCTATTCCACCACTAATTCAAATCTCCCTACCAACTATATATACAGTATAGACTTCGACAGCCAAAACAATGTTTGGTGTGGCACTTTCGGGGCAGGGCTGACCTGTTTTAACGGCACGAGCTTCACAACTTACACCACCAAACAAGGTCTTGAGTCTGATTTTGTAGCAACTGTATGTGTAGACAAAAACGATGTCGTATGGTTCAACTGTCGCAGCAGCCAATACCCAGAAATATACGGTTTGGGATTATCGTCGTTGCATAATGGACAGTTCAAAACATACACTGCCAACAACTCACAGCTTGCAAGTAACACTATATGGGACATAGAGACTGACGCAAAAAACAACCTATGGCTCGCCACTGGCGACGACAAGGGTGTTACACAGTTCGATGGCACACATTGGAACATATACAATACCGACAACTCTGGGTTGGCACTCAATGAAGCAACACATATAGCACTCGACGAGTATAATCGCCGAATTTGGTTTACATGCTACACTGGTGGTGGCGTAACGTATGCTAATTTGCAATACGACAACTCTGCTGTTACCACTTTAAACGCAAGTAAAGAACTGACCATACGTAATAATCATGTATTATTAGATCTTCCTGCCAATGTTTCTGTGTTCGATACCACAGGCCACCTTATATTATCCGACTACGGTACAAATATCGACCTCTCCAACCTCCATAGGGGCATCTATATCGTTCACACTTCCAGCACAAATTACAGAGCAGCCCGAATAATCATTCCGTAGTTTTTCTCAATCATTGATGATTTCCTCGTATAGATACAAGCCCCCCCAATCCTCACCATATTATAATCAACAAACGATAGCATCCCATAAGATATTCCCTATTAGCATTTTAGACTTTTGGGGAATATGGGGATTTTTACTATATTTGCAAAAATATAATCATTCATTTAATAATTTAATTTTTACGCTATGAACAAACTCTTCAAACTCGTGAGACATCTGACGATGTCGTTGTTTGCAATGGCAACCTTAATTGGCACAACAGCTAACGCCGAGCGTTTGCTCACCGAAAATTTTGAATACGAACTCGGAAATCTGTATTCCCAAGGTGGCTGGCTGAAATACGGCACACAAGCAGCTGGCCCAGTGCAAGTAACCAACAATGCACTCACCTACCCCGACTATCAAGACAAAGCTGTGGGCAAGGCTGTGCACCTCACCCAAGTGGCATCGGGCGAAGATTTGATGCGCGCTGTGAGCGAAACAGCCATCTCTTCTGGAAAAGTGTATCTGTCTGCATTGGTAAAAGTGAACGCTGTGGCCGACGACCAGTATTTCCTGGCGTTTATCCAACCCAACTCTGCTGGTATCGTTGACAAAAAAACGCCACCAGAAAACACTCGCCTGATAGCATCTAAAGGCAGTGCCGACGGCAAATTTGTGTTTAAAATCTCGCGCAACAGCGCCACCTTATTCGAATCAACCGAAGAATTCGAACTTGGCAAGACCTATTTGGTGGTGATGAGTTATGAATTTAAGGAAGGCACCAAAAACGACGTGGTTCAACTTTGGGTAAACCCAGCTGTGGCAAGCACAGAACCACAACCCAACGCCGCCATCAATTCTGCTACCCACACTGGTGCCGATATGAAGAGCTTCCAAGCCATCGAACTTCGCCAAGGTTCTTCAGCCACCAAGGTTGGACCAGAAGTGATTGTCGACGCTATTCGCGTGGGCACCGCATGGACCGACCTCTTTGATGTGGCATCTACCGAGCCAACTATGACCGTAACCCCAACCGTGGTTTACGACGGATCTGCTGTGGCAATCGGCTCAAGCACCACTTTCGCCACCTACGATGTGGAATACGCAAACTTGGAAAATCCTATCGACGTTTACCTCACTGGTGCCAACCGCAACCAATTTGAGGTTTCTGCCGAAACTATTCCTGCTGGCAGCGGCAAAGCCACTATCACCCTCACCTACAAACCACAGGCTATAGGCAAGCACACGGCACGCATCAATTTTGAAAGCACGGTGAGCACACTCAACACTGGTTTTGCAGCCACAGGTATCGCTTGGGATCCTGAAAATCCTCCAATGATTGTAGCCCACAGCGAAGGTTTGACTCCTTTCACCTGCAAGGCTGGCGAACAGCAAAAGCAAACCATCACCGTCACCACCTCCGACCTCCCCGACTACGGCAAGGCTGCTGTGAAGGGCTTGAGCAACGGCGCATTTATCATCAGCACCGCCACTTTGCTTAAAAACGGCAACACACAAATCAACATCACTTTCAAACCTCTCGTTCCAGGCGACTACGAGGAAGTGATTGAGTTTAGCGGTATCAAGGCTACAACCGAGACGATCCGCATCACCGGTACAGCTACCGAAAACGGCACCACCGAGGACCGCGAAGGCGACCGTCTGCCTCTCGACGATAGCAAGCCATTGGCTTCTTACGTGCAGAACTTCGACGGTGTAATCAAAAACAAGCCATTAAGCGTCGAGGGTTGGAAAAACCTTGCACAAGTGGGCAACCGCGCATGGTGGGGCTACACTTGGGCTGACGGCAACGGCGCAGCAAAGGTTACACCTTACGATAGCAAGATGGAAGAAACCACTCCTTGCGTGATGACGCTCGTGAGCCCTGCTCTCGACTTCAAAAACACGCCAAACCCTGTGCTCACCTTCAAGGTGATGGGCACACTCATGCGTGATGGTATGGCCGACCAACTGGAAGTGTGCTACATTGAGAAAGACGGCGAAGGCATGTATGTGCAGCCTATCGACGGTCTCAATATCCCTGCTTCTCCCGACAAGAACGAAGAATGGGTGCCTTACACCATCGACCTGAAGGGACTCGACCTCGCCGACTCTTTCTTTATCGGCTTCCGCTTCAACAGTAGCCGTGGCGCAGAAAGCACCACTTCATACTACATCGACGACTTCAGTTGGGGACAAACCAATGTGCCTCTGATTCGTCCAAACATTCGCGAAGGCTCTTTCAAAGCCACCGCTGGCAAGAAAGCCACCAGCCCCGACATTGAAATTGAAGGTATCGCACTCACCAGCGACATCAAGATTTCGCTCTACGGTGCACACAAGGGATTCTTCACTCTGAGCACCACCACCCTGCCTGCAGCTGGTGGCAAGTTCAACCTCGAATTCCTCAACACCGAACCAGGTGAATACGCTGTGGAAGTGGACCTCAACTCTGAAGGTGCACCTCTCACCGCCGTTATCGTGGGCGTGCAAAACGAAACAGCCACTGGCATCACCGATGTGATTGTGGATTTGTCACAACCTGTAAGCGTTTACGACATTCAGGGCCGCGCCCTCATCACCAACAAGCAAATCAGCAGCACAAGCGAACTGAAGAGCGCGTTCGGCGAAGGCATCTACATCGTGAAGCAAGGCGAAAAAGCATGCAAAGTGAAACTCTAATCAACAATTCAAAATCTCGAATTTTCGAAATCTCGATAATTCGATAACCCCATAAGAAAAAAGGAGAGATTCTTTCGGGAATCTCTCCTTTTTTATGCTCTTGCGCCGTGCGACTTATTCCTCATACCATGTAGAATACATCAGGTAGTTTTTGGCGATTTTCACGTTGATTTCCTTTGCTTGCGCAGGGTCAACCATCTTTTTGAATTTCGCTGGACTGCCTGCCCACAGTTCGTGAGGACCAATCTTGGTGCCGCCGAGCACCACGCTACCAGCTGCCACGATTGCGCCTTCGCCCACTTCTGCGTGGTCGAGAATGATGCTGCCCATGCCAATCAGCGCCATATCGTGAATAGTGGCACCATGCACCACCACATTGTGGCCAATCGACACATCGTTGCCGATAGTGGTCACTGATTTCTCATACAGCGTGTGAATCACCGCATTGTCTTGAATGTTCACACGGTTGCCAATCTTAATGGTGTTGACATCACCACGGAGCACAGCACCAAACCAGATGCTGCAATCGTCGCCCATGGTCACATCGCCCACGAGCACTGCATTGTCGGCAAGGAAGCAACCCTTACCCATTTTGGGGTCGAAACCCCTAACTTTTCTGATAATTGCCATAACTTTTATATTGATTTACATTTTTGTTCAAGCCATTGAGCCTCGTCGGCACTGAGCAGCGGACGCAGGCGCTCGCACACCATAGCGTGGTAGTCGTTGATTTGCTTCACTTCCTCGCGGCTGAGCATATCCATATCCATCAAAGTGGTGTCGTAGGGGAAAAGCGTGAGCGATTCAAATTTGTAGAATTCGCCCCACTCTTCATTGCTGCACGCTGGCACGCAAAGGAGCAGGTTTTCGGTGCGTATGCCGTACTCGCCTGTCTTGTAGATGCCCGGCTCATTGCTGGTGACCATACCCAATTCAAGCGGTGTAGGGTTCGCCTCCATACGAATGCTCTGCGGTCCTTCGTGGCAGCCCAAGAAGTGGCCCACGCCATGTCCTGTGCCGTGCAGGTAGGTCATGCCCTCATTCCAGAGCGGACCACGAGCCAGCACGTCGAGTTGCACACCCATAGTGCCTTTGGGGAACACCGCACGAGCCAGTGCCAAGTGTCCCTTCAGAATAAGTGTATAGTCGTGCTTCTCTGCCGCTGTGGGGTTGCCGAGGCTTATGGTACGAGTGATGTCGGTGGTGCCTTCCAAATATTGTCCACCTGTGTCGATGAGCAGCAATCCCTCTGGGGCGAGGGTGTAAGCCGATTCGTCGGTCGCCTCGTAGTGCACAATGGCACCATGGTCCTTATAGCCGGCAATCATGTGGAAACTGTCGCCACGATTTGATGCGTAAGCGGCACGCTCCTGCTGAAGACGGCGGTCAACATCCATTTCCGTGATGCCGTTAGCCACACTCTGCTCCAGCCACATCATCATGCGCACCATAGCCGCGCCATCGTAGAGCATGGCTTGACGGAAGCCCGCTATCTGACACTCGTTTTTCACGCCTTTGAGCGCAATTACTGGCGACGCCATATAGGTTTTGTTGCAAATCATCGCCTGACCGAGAGCGTCGCTCACACGGTTAGGGTCAACCATCACCGTGGCTGTGCTGCTGATTTTGCCGAGGAATTTCTCAATATCATCGTAATCCTTGATTTTCACGCCGTATTTCTTCAGGTGGTCCTTCACTTCAGAGGTCACCTTTTCAGAGTCGATAAACAGCACTCGCTCATCTGCGCTCACATACGCAAACGCGATAACCACAGGAGTGTAGTCCACATCGCTGCCACGCAAGTTCAGCAGCCAAGCGATCTCGTCGAGGGCGGTGATGAGCAATCCGTCGGCATCGGCAGCGTCGAGGGCATCAACCACGCGCGAAATCTTGCTATCCACATCTTCACCAGCCAGTGCCTCATCGTGTACGAAAGCTGGATTCTTCGGGCGTGCGGGGCGGTCGGTCCAGATGGCTTCTGCTGCACGGAAATCGGGGGCAAACATAAAGCCATTCTGAGCGCAGAACATCTCAATGCGGTTCGCCTCAATCAGCGAAAATAATCGTCCGTCCACACCCACCACGGCATCTTCGTCAAGCACCTCGCCGAGCCATTCGAGCACGGTGGGTTCTCCTGGGATATTCTCCTTGCGGAGCGTGAAGCCTGAGTCCTCAAGTTGTTCAGCCGCTTGCAGGAAATAGCGGGAATCGGTCCAAAGTCCGGCATCGTCGAGCGTAACCACAGCCGTACCGTTGCTGCCTGTGAAGCCGCTCACATAGTCACGAAATTTCCAATGCTCACTCGGATATTCACTCTGGTGAGGGTCGGTGCCAGGAATAATCACTGCATCAATATGCTTACTGCGCATCAAATCACGCAGTGCCTCAAGATGAGGAAACGTTTCTTTACTCATCGGTTATATAGTTTTTAATTTTAGTAACTCACAAAGATAACGATTTTCCACGAAATATACACAACACACATGTCCCCTTATGCGTCAATAACCGCTTTTCACAACAGGGAGGTCATGCAAACAGGAATAAAGACATTTTTTGAGCCTTCCTCCTCATGGTAGTCTTTCGTGGTGATGATATACGAACACGCAATGCGCTCCTTGAATTTTTCATTGAAGCGGTCGATTGACACATGCGACTTGGTTCCCGACGACTTCACCTCAATCGGACAAATCTTAGCACCACGAGAGATAAGGAAGTCTATCTCATAATTATGTTTCTCGTCCTTTTTCCAAGTGTAGTAAAACAGCCTGTTGCCAGCAGCCACAAGCATTTGCGCCACCAAATTTTCATACACATACCCCAAATTAGCCGATAGTTTGCCGTTGAGAAGCTTGTTGTATATCTCATTTTCGGTGTAATCCTTATCCCAAAACGCTAAAGTGACAAACAGTCCCGTATCAGCCAGAAATAACTTATATCTGTCCAAGTCCTGCGTCAGCCCCATTCCCACACACGGGTCGTCTGCACGATACACCATATTCACAGTTTTACTGTCTTCCATCACTTTCACCAGTTCAGTCAGCTTATCCTTACCCGTTTCGCCAATCACCGACGTTGGAACATATCTCGACACATTCCTATACAATTGACCAGGTATCGATTTGAACAGCTTTGAAATTCTGCCGGAAGTGTCTATTTTCTGAAAATCATCGTCATATAGCTGAATGATTTTACGCTTCACTTTGTCCACTTGCTGTAAATTATTGGTTTGCAAATAAGCTAACACAGCCTGAGGCATTCCTCCCACAAGCATATATAACCTCAAATCCCTCATAGCCGTGCGCAAAGAGTTAGCGAGGGGCTTGCGCTTGTTCAAAAACGTTTTCAGCAAAGGAATGGTCACCTCATCGCCAAGAGCCCATCGAAACTCCTCATAATCCGACCCAGTTTCAATATAGTCGTATCTGCCATCTGCCACCAAATACTTTATTGCCTGACGGGCAAGAGGAAAACTCTGCACTTCATCAAACACAATCACCGACTGCCGTTCAAACAATTGCACATGATAAGTGGCCTGCAAATTAAGAAACAGCATATCTAAGTCGGTCAAATCCTCAAACAAACCCTTAGTTTCTGCTGACGACCTATTAAAATCTATAATTATATAGGATTTATATTGACTGCGTGCAAACTCCTCCACTACCGTTGACTTGCCAACACGTCTGGCTCCTTCTATCAATAGTGCGGTTTTGCCATCAGACTCCGTCTTCCACTGGAGCATTTTTTCGAAGATTTTTCGCTTGAAAACTTTATTTTCCATAACTATCTGATTTTATGACACAAAAATACAAAAAAAACAATTCCCCCGCAAT
>ENA-UESH01002155-UESH01002155.1-human-gut-metagenome-genome-assembly--contig:-NODE-2155-length-11960-cov-4.626189_pt1 | contig 11960 bp, 8 predicted proteins | sample MGYA00243001_ERZ508002 | MGnify/ENA primary metagenome ERZ508002 (study PRJEB26167, sample SAMN06115447) | human gut metagenome | host: Homo sapiens | place: China:Anhui | collected 2015-08-07 | study... | reverse complement strand
TCTGCAAGCACTAACCCAAAGAAATCTTCAAACCAGCAATAAATACTTCCAAAAAATTGTCCCATAAGAATACCTTTCTATTTTTTACTAATTACAAATTTAATTTCAGCTAATTCTTTATTACTTTTATAGGCATCAGCCACTCCTTGTATTATATATTTTATACCTGTTGTTTTATCCATATTCTTTATGACCTCTCTTCCCAAATTATCATTAGCATTTTCTAACCAATCAGGTTTTTCCAATGAAACTAAAGATAATTTTTCACCAACAGAATTCACGCTTTCCCGATCAATCGCAACCGTCAACAGATGAGTGTAAAAAGACTCTTTTGCAGATATTCTATCGATTCGTTCTATATTAACAAAAGAATTTAGTTTCCCATAATTTCCCATGTTACAAATTGTCTGTTCATCTTGTAATGTGACAGACATATTGGCCTTTATCAGAAACCTGTATTTCCCATCAGAATCAAGGTTACATATACAAGTATTACCTTTTTTAATTCCTGCCTTATTAGCTATCTCAAAAGGAATCTCACTTGGAGTGGAATAAGCAAAATAATTCTTTACTCCATGCTTTATCTCCGATAAAGGAACATTCTTGTTCAACCGAGACAGATGATTTTTATTACCTATCACCCATATATAATAAGGTCGCCTTGCATCTTTCAAAAACTCTTTTCCATGAGCGTAATAATACCATCCATTGAAAGATGATTCCAATCTTAATATTTCAACGCTTAAATCCTTACATCTATTCAATTGTTTTATAAATGCGTTTTGTATATCAATTTGTCTATTTATAAAAAATTTAGAAGCATCTCCTCCTGGAATATCAAGAATACAATCGGACACAAATACTGACACAATATTATCATCAGTATCTGACAATATTTTCTCAAACATATCTGCAATATCAGAACTGCCGGTATTGCCACCTACACTATGAAAAGAAATAGGGGTTAAATCTCTGATGAAATTTCTAAGTTCCTTTTTAGAAGGAATTATTTGAGAATTAATATAATTCAATTCTGTGCTATCGGAAAAGCTACTTAACCTACTAATATACCCATAAATAGCATCTTTCAACTCAGATCCATCGTACATAAAGCCATCCATACTTCCAGAATTCTCTACATAAACTCTCAATAGAGGCTTTTCTACTTCATTCAATTTTAACTGTTCACATTTTATCTCTATTTTATTATCTCCACAACTCCATATGCAAAATAATACAATAGATACTATGCCAACTAATAACATACTTAATAGATTAGTCTGCAAAAACAATGGTCGTGTTTTTTGACTCATAAATATTCTATGTTGTCCGCAGACTCCCCAAACTAGACGGTTCGTAAATGAAAAAGACATACTATTATAAAGAAAAAGCGCGGGAATCTGTACCTGTCACTCGTCCCACACTTCGAGGCCTTCGCATTGCCCATCACCGTCTGAACGAGCAACGCAGAAGCCCACGCCGATATGTATAACAACCAATATATCTTTTCAATTGAAAAGATATATCAGAAAATAGTAGCATATCCCGCAGCCATCTACCGTTGCTTTGTTTTTGACGATGATTCAAAAGTTGCGAAGTTTCGAAGTGTCAAAGACAAAGCGTTTAGTAAACGCCTTTCTTTATATAATACATCTCCCACACCACCCTGACCTCACGAATTGAGGTATCGGCGTGAGAAACATTGCAAAACTATGAAAATAAAATTAAATATCCTACTTTATATCAACATTTTCACTCAACGCCTCTACATTCAAACACTCTCCTTCGCCATCATATCGATTTCTTTCGTACATTCTTACATACCAACCTACCGCCAACCTCATAAGAAGCAGTACTTCACCTCCAGTCTATTAACGAATAACTTCCATTTTATTAATTATAAACTTCCTTTTATCAAATAGAAAACTTATCTTTGTCTAATTATAAACTATAAATGCAAGCTTTGATTATAAAAACAAAAGCTTCATTTTTATAATTGCAAGCTTCATTTATAAAAACAGAACTTGCGATTATAGTTTATGATTAATCAAAAGGAACTTTTGGATTAGGAGAAAAGAAGTTTGCACTTAATGCAGAAGAAGTTTTCTCTTAATAGACAAGAACCAATCTATTAATACTTTAAACCAAAGAATGTATGGCACGTTACATCATGGAAGAGATGCCCGACCTCCAAAAAACAGGCAAAAGAATTACTTATCCGAAGTTTGCACGGATAGACAATGCAAGTATAAAAGAGTTGGCGCGACGGGTGGGCGATGTCAGCGGCTTCAGTGCCGGAGACATAGAAGGCGTACTGCTTCAGACAGCTATTGAAATGGCACACCTGATGGCAGAGGGACGTTCGGTAAAGATAGACGGAATAGGTACATTCACTCCGTCGCTCACCTTAGGCAGAGATAAGGAACGGGAAGATGCGAAAGAAGGTGGAAAACACCGCAACGCACAAAGTATTTTTATAGGAGGCGTCAATTTCCGGGTAGACAGGGAAATGGTAAGAAATATCAGCGAAAGATGCCGGTTGGAAAGAGCTCCTTGGAAAAAGCAAAAATCCTCGAATAAATTCACACCGGAACAACGACTAACATTAGCACTAAAATATCTCGATGAATATCCTTTCCTGACCGTTCGGGAATATCAGAAACTAACCGGATTGCTACAAACAGCAGCCACCAACGAACTGAGAAAATGGGGACATCAACCCGATTCGGGAATAGAAATCACCGGAAGAGGAACACATAGGGTATATACAAAGAAGAAAATAGTCGAAGAAGGGCAATAATAGTATGAGAAATGACTTAAAAAAGTATGAGAAATAACTGTTTTTAAGGCTTATTTCACCCGGAAATGATGAGAAATGCGATTTATTAAAAACATTTCTCATACTATAATACTCTGATTATATGCTGATTAATGCAAAACCATGAGAATATGAGAAATAAAAACGTTTTTCTTTTCTAGTAGAAGAATAATCCCTGACGTTAAAAACTGCGTTTATAATTAGATAAAAAATAAGCGTAAAAGAATGGAATATCCATTTCAAAAAAACTATCTTTGGTAATTAATTGTTTGGAAAACAAGAAGAAACAATCTGAAAAAGTTATGGGAACAATAAAAGGAATTCCTTATGGTATGTCCAATTTTGAGGATGTAATCACGCAAAACCGCTATTATGTGGATAAAACAATGTATATCCCCATGTTGGAAGATCAAGCCAACTATCTGATATTCATCCGTCCGAGACGCTTTGGCAAGAGCCTGCTACTAAGCATGCTTCGTTCATATTATGACCTTTCACAGAAAGATAAGTTCCAGCAACTTTTCGGGAATCTCTGGATCGGGCAGAATACAACTCCGCTTCAAGGCAAATATCAGATGCTTTATCTTGACTTTTCCAAGATTGGCGGCAACATTGATGAACTGCCGCAAAGATTTGATTCGTATAGCGCAGTGCAACTGGATGGCTTTCTGAACCGTTATCGTGAATACTACACGGATGAGTTTATTGAGCGCTTCAGCACAGCGGAAAAAGGGATTGATAAACTGCATATACTAGACGATGAAGCACGCCGTCAAGGGTATCCCCTATACCTTATTATAGATGAGTATGACAATTTCACAAATGTCGTACTCAACGAGAAAGGAAATGAGATATACCACGCCATCACCCATGCCAGCGGATTCTACAGGGATGCCTTCAAGAATTATAAAGGAATGTTCGACCGTATATTCATGATTGGAGTCAGTCCCGTAACTTTGGACGACTTGTCAAGCGGATATAACATAGGTTGGAACATCAGCACTAATCCACTGTTTAATCAGATGCTGGGATTTTCTGAAGAAGACGTACGTACTATGTTCCGATATTATCAAGGGACAGAACAGTTACAAGGAGACATTGAAGAAATGATTCGGGAAATGAAACCATGGTATGACAATTACTGTTTTGCAGAAGAAAGCTTAGATAAAGATCCAAAGATGTTCAATTGTGATATGGTGCTTTATTATCTACGCAATCGCATCCAACTAAACAAATCGCCTAAACAGATGATTGATCCTAATACCCGTACGGACTACAATAAAATGAAAAAACTGATTCAACTTGACCGTCTTGACGGTAACCGCAAAGGTGTTATCAAACGAATTGCCGAAGAAGGGAAAATCATGACTAACCTATACCAGTCTTTTTCTGCCGATCAAATTACGAATCCGGAAATATTCCCCAGTCTATTATTTTATTATGGTATGCTAACTATCATCGGAACACGTGGAAATCTGACTATCCTGGGAATTCCCAACACGAATGTCCGTAAACAATATTATGAATATATCCTGGAAGAATATCAGAATCACCATTATATCAACCTGATAGATATAGAGATTTTATTCAATGATATGGCTTTTGACGGACAATGGCGACCGGCATTGGAATTCATAGCCAAAGCTTATAAGGAGAATACTTCCGTACGCAGCAGCATTGAAGGCGAACGTAACATTCAGGGATTCTTCACCGCTTACCTTAGCGTGAACGCCTACTACCTCACAATGCCTGAAGTAGAACTGAATCACGGCTTTTGCGATATGTTTCTGATGCCCGATCTGCAACGTTACGCAGAAGTAGCGCATAGCTATATCTTGGAATTAAAATATCTGCCGAAAGAAAAATACGACACCCAAGGCACCGCACAATGGCAGGAAGCCGTTGAACAAATTCATGGTTATGCTGCCGGTCCGAAAGTTCGCCAACTATGTCAAGGAACTCAACTTCACTGCATTGTCATACAATTCTGCGGCTGGGAATTAGTCCGTATGGAAGAGGTTTGATTACAAACTCTTACTGTGATGCCCGGCAAATCGCATGAAAGCTTGAGATAAACCTCCCTCCTGCCCTTGCAGTTGCACAAAATTAAACTCGCGCTGCATGGGCATTCCTTTTATCTCAACCACACGAAAATTACCGGCAACCAGTTCCTTATAAACAGAACGGATAGAAACAATTCCCATACAATCTGTATGTTCCAAAAAAAGCTTGATGCTCTCCGTACTACCGAGATACATCAATACATTCAAAGAAGAAAGTTTTAAATTATGGCGTAACAGGGAACGCTCAAACACATCCAACGTTCCTGAACCTCTCTCCCGCAAAACTAAGGGGATATTTGGCAAATCTTCCGGAGCGATCTCATCCGAAACAGCCAATTTACTATGGGTATGAACCACAGCAACCAGTTCGTCTTGCAAAAATGGAGTATACTTCAGATTAGGCAAACGGAAGATACCTTCAACCAATCCCAAATCAATCCGATGTTCTTGTAAAGCAGCTTCCACTCCCCGGGAATTTCCATTAATCAAAGAAAGATTGATTTGTGGAAACTTGGCTATAAAATCCGCCAACAAAGGAGGAAGTACATATTGCGCAATCGTAGTACTGGCACCCAGTTTCAGTTCGCCGATATATTCATTATGCAACAAATGCATCTCATATTCCAGCTGTTTATAATCGTCCAAAATCTTTTCGCTATGTTTCAATAATAGCTCTCCGGACTTAGTCAAGGAGATCTTACTGCCCTGACGATCGAACAAACGAGTCTGATAATAAGCTTCCAGTTCCTGAATGTGCTTAGTGATAGCAGGCTGACTGACAAACAGCTCTTGCGAAGCCTTCGTGAAACTTAAATTCTTCGCCACGCTCTGAAATACTTTTAAACGAAAATCGGACATGGAAAATAGTGATTAACTTATTAATGATTAGCGATTAATGACTGAAATGGGTAGCTATGGCTATAATTCATCAGCTCTGATTCCCAATGCCTGCATGACAGGAAAAGCCAACATATCCCATTTATAAGCTACCGGAGTATCCGGTTCGTTCATTCGGAATTGGACAATCTCCTTACCCTGTACTTCATTCAAAGCATCAGTCACTTTCTTTCCATATTCTTCATTGAAAGATACCAGAAGCATTTTTTTCACATCGGCCGAATCGGCTACAATGGATAATAAGTCTAAAAACAAGTCCTCTCTCGACACCATCCCTTCCGACGGAACACTGGCAAACGAATATTCTCCATAAGGGCTTTGAAAAGCAACTCCATTCAACTCTTTCTCCAAGTCAGAAGGCTGGCAATGCGCAAGATTACCTGACTCTTTATCATAAACAAAAAGAAACTGCACTTCATTTTTTCCTTCCGCAATCCCAGCATCCAAAGTCAAATAGGTAGTCAACATCGAAAGATCGATCTCTTGTAAAGAACGTTGCAAAGTCTCTTCGAAGTATCTCTTCATATCCGTAATTACGAAATTCAGGAAAGCAGCATCAATCAGCACCACTGTCTCTGATAATTTTATTTGTGGTTTATCATTCATATCATTAGTCATCAATTAGAAAACAGATTTACTCTCTACGATAGGACAAAGATAAACTTTCTTATCTTCTCCGGAAAGAATATTTAAAAAAAAGAGAAATTATCAGGCTATTACTCAATAAAGAGGCGTACCTTTGGAGAAAATTGACAAATTTATTAAATGGCACGATAATGAATAAAAAAAAGAACCAAACTTCGATTGATCTCGATGCGATTATGACCGAAGTATTAAACTTGTTTACACCCGAAGAACAACAGGAAGTGATAGATATATTAAGCAATAACGGATTAGAAAAAATCTACCAACAAATGGAAGAAGCTTTCTATCACTATCAGCATCCGGACTATAGCTCGGAAGCAACCCCCATTGCAGCTTACCTGCAAAGGCTTTGGGATATGCAGACATGCAAAGACTACCCATTTGACGAGTTTAAAAAAGATTGCACGACAGTACCCGCTGCCGAATTAGAAAAAGATTTGCGCAACTTTATCCTGCATCTATTTATCCATTATCAAGGACCTCTCGAAAACGCAAAAGAAGAAGACAGACCTTTTAAGTTATGGTATATCTACTGGGCGATGGAACATTACCGAATGGAATCTTCTTTAAATATCATCTTGGAAATAATGCGGCAAAGTCCGACTTTCCTCGCTTCCTATTGCCACCTCGTACAGGATGAAGCTACCATTGCCATCATTTACCAACTCGGACAGCACCAATTGCCTTTGCTATTTAGTTTCATGAATGAAGACGGAATCGCTCCTTTCGGAAAAGAAGATATTTGTAGTGCTGTCGCACAAATTGCCATAACCAACCCTGAACGAAGATTGGAAATTATTAACTGGTTCTGCCAATTATTGAATTCTTATTACGATCAGTTTGAGCGTGGGGAAGATAATAATATAGCGATAATGGACTATATAACAAATAAGTTGATGAATATCCGTGCCATAGAAACGTTACCTATACTGGAAAAAATCTATAAACGATTCAAAATACCCAATACATTAACGAGAAGAGGAATCAAAGAGATAAAAAAAGAAATGCCACACGCAGAACTGAAGGGATTGGAAGTGGACAGTATGGAAGAACTAATGAATTTATTGAATGAGTTCTTTGCCTTCAATGAGAATAATGAATTTGATGATAACGAATTTGATGAAGAATACGATGACGAGTTTGACGATGATGAATACGAAGAATCTTTCTACATTGAAGAACAAACCTCTAAAAAGCTCAATATAAAAATTTCTTTGATTAATTCCGACCCGGAAATATATCGTATAGTGGAAGTTCCTTCCAACATCCGTCTGGAAAATTTTGCGGATGTCATAAATACCGCAATGGGGTGGGAAGGCTATCACTTGCATCTGTTTCAAAAAGGGAAAACAATATATACAGCCGATGAATACGGTGATGATCTTTTGTTTGATCCCAATAATACAGTCAACTCCTACTCTCTCTCTTTAGGAGAGATCCTTACCCGAAAAGGCTCACATATTAAATATGAATATGATTTCGGAGATAGTTGGGTGCATCGGATTACTCTGGAATCGCAACAAGCATATAAAAAGGACGAAACACAAGGCATCTTTCTCATAGACGGAGCAAATGCATGTCCACCCGAAGATTGCGGAGGAATATATGGTTACCAAGAGATGTTGGAGGCATTAAAACAACCACACTCAAAAGCTGCAAAAGAATATCGGGAATGGTTGGGAAAGAATTTCAACGCACACAAATTTAATGCGAAAAAAGTAGAAAGAGAGCTTAGAGACTTCCCGATAAGAATCTTCTAACAATTGTTTCTCCACAGAATAGTAAACTTCATTGAAAACCCATCTTATTCTGAAGCCCATCCTATTCTGTGGAGTATATGGTAAATTCGTCAGTCATATCTAGATAAAAAAGGTCATTTTGTCCTTTAACTCCTTAATACTCATGCTATTTTGTCATATTTTTATACTTGGCAAATCTTTTGAGCCCCTTTAGGTGTTATTAAAAACGTGAAATAAGAAAGGAGAACAAAGATATGAACTTTAACAATTTTACCATTAAATCTCAAGAAGCGGTACAGGAGGCCGTAAACCTGGTACAAAGCCGGGGACAACAAGCCATTGAACCTGTCCACATCATGCAGGGAGTAATGAAAGTAGGCGAAAACGTCACTAATTTCATCTTCCAAAAACTTGGTATGAATGGACAGCAAGTAGCTCTCGTGGTCGACAAGCAAATCGACTCCCTGCCGAAAGTATCCGGCGGAGAACCGTATCTAAGTCGTGAATCCAACGAAGTTTTGCAGAAAGCAACACAGTATTCTAAAGAAATGGGCGACGAGTTTGTTTCATTAGAGCCTATCATACTGGCATTGCTGACTGTTAAGAGTACCGTCTCCACGATCTTGAAAGATGCCGGTATGACGGAAAAAGAATTGCGCAACGCTATCAGCGAATTGAGAAAAGGAGAAAAGGTTACATCACAATCCAGTGAAGATACTTATCAATCATTGGAAAAGTATGCTATCAACCTGAACGAAGCTGCCCGTAGCGGAAAACTGGATCCCGTAATCGGACGTGATGAAGAAATCCGCCGGGTATTACAGATATTGAGCCGCCGTACAAAGAACAACCCGATTCTGATTGGTGAACCGGGTACCGGTAAAACGGCTATCGTAGAAGGTTTGGCACATCGTATTCTTCGCGGAGACGTGCCCGAAAACCTGAAGAACAAACAAGTTTATTCACTGGATATGGGAGCACTGGTTGCCGGCGCAAAGTACAAAGGTGAATTTGAAGAACGATTGAAATCAGTTGTCAATGAGGTGAAGAAATCAGAAGGTGATATTATTCTGTTCATTGATGAGATTCACACGCTGGTAGGTGCCGGAAAAGGTGAAGGTGCCATGGATGCTGCCAACATTCTAAAGCCCGCCTTAGCTCGTGGAGAACTACGTTCCATCGGAGCAACAACCCTCGACGAGTATCAAAAATACTTCGAAAAGGATAAAGCATTGGAGCGTCGTTTCCAAATCGTGCAAGTGGACGAACCGGATAACTTGAGTACCATTTCCATCCTTCGCGGATTGAAAGAACGTTACGAGAACCATCATCACGTACGTATCAAAGACGACGCAATCATTGCAGCCGTCGAATTGAGTAGCCGTTACATCACCGACCGCTTCCTGCCGGATAAAGCCATTGACCTGATGGACGAAGCCGCAGCCAAACTGCGTATGGAAGTAGATTCCGTTCCTGAAGAACTGGATGAGATTTCCCGTAAAATCAAGCAGTTGGAAATTGAGCGCGAGGCTATCAAACGTGAAAACGATAAACCGAAACTGGAAATTATCGGTAAGGAACTTGCCGAGCTCAAAGAACAGGAAAAGTCCTTTAAAGCTAAATGGCAAAGTGAGAAAACACTGATGGATAAAATCCAGCAGAACAAGGTTGAGATAGAGAATCTTAAATTTGAAGCAGAAAAAGCCGAACGTGAAGGCGATTATGGTAAAGTAGCCGAAATCCGTTATGGTAAACTTCAGGCTTTGGATAAAGAAATAGAAGATACTCAAAAACAACTGCGTGATATGCAAGGCGATAAAGCCATGATTAAGGAGGAGGTAGACGCTGAAGATATTGCTGATGTTGTTTCACGCTGGACTGGTATTCCTGTCAGCAAGATGCTGCAAAGTGAAAAAGATAAACTGTTGCACTTGGAAGAAGAACTTCATCAACGTGTAATTGGTCAGGACGAAGCGATTGAAGCGGTGGCAGATGCTGTGCGCCGTAGTCGTGCCGGATTACAAGATCCGAAACGTCCGATCGGGTCATTTATCTTCCTGGGAACCACCGGCGTAGGTAAGACCGAATTAGCAAAGGCATTGGCAGAGTTCCTGTTTGATGACGAAACGATGATGACTCGTATCGATATGAGTGAGTATCAGGAAAAACATAGTGTCTCCCGTCTGGTCGGAGCGCCTCCGGGATATGTTGGATACGATGAAGGTGGTCAGTTGACAGAAGCTATACGGCGAAAACCTTACTCTGTTGTTTTGTTTGACGAAATAGAAAAGGCTCATCCGGATGTCTTCAATATTCTGTTACAGGTATTGGATGACGGACGACTGACTGACAATAAAGGAAGGGTGGTCAACTTCAAAAATACCATTATCATCATGACTTCAAATATGGGCAGTTCTTATATACAAAGTCAGATGGAGAAGTTGCATGGTTCCAATAAGGAAGAAGTAATCGAAGAAACGAAGAAGGAAGTGATGAATATGTTGAAAAAGACAATTCGTCCGGAATTCCTGAACCGTATTGATGAAACGATTATGTTCTTACCATTGAACGAAAAAGAAATCAAGCAAATCGTACTTTTACAAATTAAGGGAGTACAGAAAATGCTTGCCGAAAACGGAGTGGAACTGCAATTGACAGAAGGAGCATTGAACTTCTTATCGCAAGTGGGTTATGATCCTGAATTTGGAGCTCGTCCGGTGAAGAGGGCTATTCAACGCTATCTACTGAATGATCTATCCAAGAAGTTACTATCACAGGAAGTCGACCGAAGCAAAGCAATTATCGTTGATGCTGACGGAGACGGATTGGTATTCAGAAATTAAAAGTCATCATTCAAATTGAATGGGGCTGTCTAACAAGTCTCTAAAATTGAAAATCACTCCTATCAGAGTTTGTTTGAACTCTGATAGGGGTGAAATCGTTAAAAAGAAACTTGTTAGACAGCCCCTTTTTTATATTCCTAAATATGTAATTCGCCGAACTTCCGGTTGGCAGTTCGGATGACTCATCACCAAAACATAAGTGCCCGGTTGGGGTATTTCCATAGTCAATGAAGGCAAAGCAAATTTATGTTTGCCTCTTAGTTCTCCCTGTGAATCGTAAAGGAATACCATTGTACCTGCCAACAAACCTGTCAGGCATAATGTCCCTTTTTCATTGTCCAAACGGACGTTTACTTCTTTATTTGTTATTGTCTCCATACCCAACATTAAAAAACGTTATTCAGCATCCACGAGCTATATTCCCAAGAATGGTGAACAGCGACAAAGATACATAAAAAGCACCATTATTTACAATATAAGTAGAAGATATTTATTATTGCAAAAGATTACCCAAATAATACTAATTTTTTCCTAAACCTACAAGTGTTTATATAAAAAAACATGATAACCACCTTAAATGATTATCATGTTCTTTATTCCTATTAAATAAACTATACAGATTACTCTGCAACTTCTTCTTCCTTAATCTCTCCTTCCGGTTTGAATTCTGTAATTCCATTAGAAATTAAGATGTTATACCAAGCAACCAATTTCTTAATATCGGCTACATATACACGTTCACGATCAAAATTAGGTAATACTTCAGCCAAGTATTCACGCAATTGTTCGGGAGTCGCTTTTTTCGGATCGATAGAAGCCTGCACTGATTTTTCTTTCTCTTTTATTGACTCCAACACATCATACAAAGGAACTTCTGCATCGTCCGTGTACATTATGAACTGAGCCGAGAGCTGCAGACCTTTCCAGCGGAAGCTTGTTCCGAAACCACCCATCC
>ENA-UESH01002153-UESH01002153.1-human-gut-metagenome-genome-assembly--contig:-NODE-2153-length-11961-cov-2.859307_pt1 | contig 11961 bp, 10 predicted proteins | sample MGYA00243001_ERZ508002 | MGnify/ENA primary metagenome ERZ508002 (study PRJEB26167, sample SAMN06115447) | human gut metagenome | host: Homo sapiens | place: China:Anhui | collected 2015-08-07... | reverse complement strand
ATTTCTAAGCCAACAGATCGAAAAACAACCATGCACACACCGACATATCGTCTTCGGAATGGTGGACGACAAAGATGGAAGGCTGCGGCAGCGCAGCAGTCCGCCGAGGAAAAGGCTGTTGCGGAAAAGAAAACCGCCGAGGGGAGCGAGTGGGATATGTCAGACCTCAGCACCGACTGGGGTGCGGAGGGCGAGGGCATGAAGGCCTATAACTGCCCGAGCTGCGGCGCGCAGCTCATCTGTGACGCGACCACCGCCGCGACCTCCTGCCCCTACTGCGGCAACCCCACGGTCGTACCGGGGCAGTTTGCGGGCACGCTGAAGCCGGACTTCGTGATCCCATTCAAACTCAGCCGCGAGGACGCGATCCAAAGGCTCAAGCAGCATTATAAGGGTAAGGTATTCCTGCCGAAGAGCTTTTCCAGCGAAAATCATCTGCAGGAGATCAGCGGCGTCTATGTTCCGTTTTGGATGTTCAGCGGCGAGGCGGAGGGCGACGCGCACTTTGATGCCACCCGCTCGCGCACATACAAAAGCGGCGACTACCGGATCACGGAGACGGATCACTACGATGCCTACCGCGCCGGAAGTCTGGCCTTTGAAAAGATCCCTGTGGACGGATCGGAAAAGATGCCGGATGAGCACATGGACTCCATCGAGCCGTATGATTACAGCGAGCTGAAGCCCTTCTCGACAGCCTATCTTCCGGGCTTCCTTGCCGACAAGTTCGATGTGACGGCGGAGGACAGCCGCCAGCGCGCCGATTCGCGCTGTGCAGGTACGCTGAGAAGCGCGCTGGAAAAGACTGTGTCGGGTTATGAGACCTGCTCTGCGCGGGAGAGCAATACAACGATCAAGCGCGGCAAGGTCCATTACGCGCTCATGCCCGTGTGGATGCTCAATACGAAGTGGCGCGGCAAGGACTTCCTTTTTGCCATGAACGGACAGACCGGAAAGTTCGTGGGCGACCTGCCTGTGGATAAGGGGCGGTATTGGGCGATGTTCTTCGCCATTGCCGTGCCGCTGTCCGCCATCGGCTCGTTTTTGGCCATGACACTGCTGCGATAGGAGGGCGGACATGAAGAGAAAAAGTACAGCCTTGCTGCTCTCGCTGCTGCTCTTGCTTGCATTGTGCGTTCCCGCCCTGGCGGCGATCGAGTATGGCGTGTTCTACGATGAGACGGAGCAGCTCGGCTCCGTGGAGCTGAGCTACGCGGCGGAGCAGACGCTCCCTCGGCTCACGCAGGAGCTTGGCGTCGATCTGCGGGTGGATGCCTTCACCGACGAGGATGTGGATGCCGACACGAGCGCCGCGGACATTGCGGCATACGTCTACGAGAATTCCGGTTATGGCTGCGGTGAGTGGAAGGAAGGCGTCTCGCTGACGCTGCTGCTGCGCGGCACGGAGAATGGCGCCTACACGCTCTCGGAGACGGATTGGTGCGTGTATGCTTTCCTCGATGAGGCGCGGGGCAGCGCACAGGAGCTGTCCGACGCTGTATACAACGCGGTAAAGCCTTATATGGTCGAGCGCGCGTGGAACGGCGAGGACATGACCATGAGCGCCACAGCGCTCTCGCAGGCGGTGAACGCGATGGCGGAGAGCGTGGAGGACTATATCCGCGAAAACGCCTCGCCGGATGTCACAGGCGGTGCGGACGCGCCGGACGAGACGGAGACCTCGCCGCCCGAGATCACAGAGCTCCCGGAGCCGGACACATCGTCCATGCGGTACATATTCGACCTCGCCGGCTGCCTCTCATCCGATAGCAGGACGAAGCTGGAGGCACGCGCGGAGGAGATCTCCACGCGCCACAGCTGCGGCGTTTATGTCGCCTTCGTGGACGATTATAAGGTGTACAGCCAAGGAGGCGACGTCTACGAGGGGACCTATCGGTTCTACCACGATAAGCAGCTCGGCATGGGGGAGGGGCGTGACGGCGTGATCGTCCTGCTGAGTATGCAGAACCGCAAATATGCCATGTTCATCTATGGCGAAAATGCCGCCTACGCCATCAATGAGTATGGCGCGGAGCAGCTGGAGGGACGCTTTTTAGGCCAGTTCAGCGACGGCAACTGGTACATCGGTGCTGCCGAGTACCTGACCGCCTGCGACGAGTATCTGAGCCTTGCCGAGGCAGGCAAGCCCGTGCGGGAAAGTCCGTGGGCGGTGATCGCGATCGTCGTGATCGTCTCCTGCCTGATCGCGAGCGGCGTTTGCAAGGTGCTTAAAATGAACATGAAGACCGTCCGGCGCGGCGCGGCGGCGGATGAATACGTCACCGGCGAGGGGCTGGCGCTGACGGAAAGCAGCGACCGCTTTATGTACACGACCGAAACGCGAACGAAGATCAAGAGCGACAGCTCCGACGGCGGCGGAGGAGGAAGCACCTCGAGCTGCAGCGGGGGCGGCGGCCACGGCCGCAGCGGATCGTTCTGAGGAGGAATTACTGTGAAGCAAATACTGAAGCGCCGCATTTGCGCGGCGATCCTGTGCCACATCCTGCTGCTCGGCCTTGCCGGCTGCGGCAAAGCCAACAAAGTAAAGCCGAATGACGGGGGCGATCCGCCCGTCAAGGCGTCGGTCGACGCTCTGAAGCAGGGGCAGCCCGCCGCGGACAGCGAGGAAACGGTAGACGGAGCGGAGTCGCTCGCGCGGGTGCGCGGCGATCTGGAATACGACGGCCGGCTCACCGGCGCGGCGGCCTATCTCGGCCTCCGCGAGAAGGGCGACCAAACCGAGCTGACGGACTGGCTGCGCGAAAACTGTGCGGATTTGACCTCTGAGCTGCCGTTTCTGCTGGAGATCCCGTCCGAGCGCGTCCTCGGCGCAGGCTATGGCAAGCTCTTCTGCATCGTCCCGCGCGACGAGAACACCAGCCTTGCCGTAAACCATGTGACTTGGCCGATGATGGGCAACGGCCTGCATCCGGTGGCAGATGAGGTGCTCTACCGCGAGGAATACGCCGAGCCCGTGCTGGTGTTCGTCGATCCCGAGGAGCCGGACAAGGAGGTCAACCTTGTGACCAACGACGCCGTGGCGGCGATCTGGTACCCGCAGGAGGACGGCTACGGCAATCTCTTCCTGCCGACCGATGAGGACGGGGCGCCGCTGCTGTATGACTTTGCGATCTACGGCTACACGACCGGTCTTGACTATCCCGAGGGCTGGGAGCCGTCCGGCGATGACTGGTGGCTGCCGCCCACGGAGCTGGGACTGGCCGACACCTCATGGCTCTGCGACAGCTGGGTGCTGGAGCTGCGCGGCGGCGATACCGACCCCGGGTACGCGGGAACTGCCGACCTGTACTACGCTCCCGCGGGCCGCATCGAGCAGGACTACCTCGGCGTGTGGCGCATGGAGGACGACTGTCTGTATCTGAAGCTCTCCGCCGACAGCGGCGACGAGATCGACGCGAGCTTCCCGATCCTCATTTCCCCCTCCGGCGAGGATCTTTATTTCCAGCGCTCGCGCACGGGCGCGGGGATCCCCTTCCTGTCGGACGGCACGGACTCCGTCGGACTGCTCCTGTACACAGGGTAAGACGGCGGGCGCGTCGTCCGCGGGGCTATATTCGCTGCACTCGGCGTGCGGGATAAGCTCACGGCGGCGCGGGAGGAGACGAAAAAAGCATCGGAAAAAGGGAGCGAGTGCCCTTTTTCCGATGCTTTTTGTATGGCGGCTGCGCTCCGCCGCGCGAAAGCGCCTACGGGCGCGGCGGTCCGCTCTGCGTGCTTTTGCGGTGGTCTCCGCGGTGGGCGCTGCGCAGCCCGATCTCTGTCCCCCGACAGATGCGCACAAGATTATCCCTGTGCTTATAAATGATGATCGCCGAAAGGGGAAGGAGGAGCAGCGCGGTGGTCCCGCTGCCGCTCCATGCGCTATAGAGCGGGACGCTGATGACGGTCGTCATTGTCCCGAGGACGACGTAATCGGTCACAAGCGTGATGAGCGAGACGGCAAGAAGCAGCAGGAGCGCAAAGCGCCAGTTTAAGGCGAGCGTCATGCCGAGATAGGCGGCAAAGCCCTTTCCCCCGTGAAAGCGCATATAGAACGGGAACATGTGCCCGACGACGCAGGCGGCGCCCGATAGAGCGCCCGCGAGCGGAACGGCGGGAAAAAGCAGGCGGCACAGCAGCACGGCGAGGACCGCCTTGGCAATGTCATGCGCACCTACGAGCAGCCCCGCGCGCCAGCCCATCAGGATCAGCGCGTTGGAGGCGCCGGGGTTTCCACTGCCGCCGGAGCGCAGATCGACGTTCTGTGCGGCGGCGAGGTAAACCGCCATGTTCGAGCAGCCGAGCAGATAGCCGATCAGCAGGATCAGTAGGTAGTGCATCATCAGATCACCGCTCCTATATGTTTATTTCGCGCACAGCTCCGCGGACAGCGCTTCCATCTGCGCTTCGTTTGCAGGGCTGAGCGCGCTGCGCAGCGACACCACGGCGTCGCACACGCGCAGGTCCTTCATTTCCTCAAGCTTTGCGCGCATCAGCCGCGCAGCAGCGGGCGCCCACGAGCCGTTTTCGATCAGGCCGACGCTGCGGTCGCGGAAGCCCTTGGCTTGCAGGTGGCTCAGAAATTCCTCCATGGGAGGGAACAGTCCGCCGTCATAGGTCGAGCAGGCCAGTACGAGCTTACCGCAGTAGAAGGCGTTCGCCACCGCGTAGGAGACCTCGGTCGTCGTCAGGTCGCAGAGCGTGACCCGCGCGCCTTTCGCTTCCAGCTTTTGCTTGAGCAGCTCCGCTGCGCGGGCGGTGTTGCCATGAATGGAGGCGTGGGCGAGCAGGATCTCCTCGGGTGCTTCACTTTGCCAGCGTGACCACAGATCGTAGAGCCGCAGGGCCTCGGCGAGCGCGTCGCCTGTCAGCACGGGACCGTGGAGCGGGCAGATCGTTTTGATCTCCAGCGCGGACGCCTTTTTCAGCAGTGCCTGTACCTGCGCGCCGTACTTGCCGACAATGTTGTAGTAGTAGCGTCGTGCCTGCGGTGCCCACGGCGCGTTGGCGGTGCGCCCCAGCGAGCCGAAGCGCCCGAAGGCGTCGGCGGAGAAGAGGAGCTTCTCCGTTTCCTCGTAGGCGACCATCACCTCGGGCCAGTGGACCATCGGGGCGAGCATAAAATGAAGCGTATGCGCACCAAGGGAGAGCGTCCCGCCCTCGCCAACCTCCAGCAGGCGGTCGTTCGACGGCGCGTCCGCGCCGAAGAACTGGCGGAGCATCGCGAAGGTTTTGGCGTTGCCGACAAGCTGCATTTCAGGATACCGCTCCGCAAGGCGCAGGATGCTGCCGGAGTGGTCCGGCTCCATGTGCGAGATAACGAGGTAGTCCGGACTGCGCCCGTTCAGCTCGTGCGCGAGCTTGACGAGCCATTCGTCCGCCGCGCGGGCATCCACGCTGTCCATGACGGCGATCTTTTCGTCTAAAATAAGGTAAGAGTTGTAGCTCACCCCCATCGGCTGGACGGGGTATTGGTTTTCAAAGAGGCTGAGGGTGAGGTCGTCCGCGCCCACGCAGCGGATGGACTCCGGCAGGGCTTGACTTTCGTTTCGGATTTCGTTGTTCATTGCATTCCCCTTTGCGGAATTTTTTAGCTGAGGTGTTATTTTTTCTCTGCACACAAGCGCTCCGTTTCTTGGGGAACAGCCTCCGAGGAGGAGCGCTCCTGCGCGAGCCGATCTTGATAGTCGCTCAGGTAGCGGTCGAGGTAGATCTTGTTGACGATGGCTGAGACGGTGTTGCGAAGAAGGTCCTTCGCGGCCGAGCGCGTCTCGCCAAGCCCCTGCGCCGCGGGAGCGATGCCGAAGGCTGCAAAGAGCATATTCTCAAATTCGTCGCAGAAGTAGTCATACGCCGTGCAGAGGGCATAGCTGCCCTCCTGTATGCCAAACATCAGGCGAAGTCCCTCGAGGGGGACGACAGGCTTGACCGCGGCAATGAACATCAGCCGTGCGAGCTGCTCGGCCGTGTAGACCTTTTTTTGGGGCGCGGGGATCAAGCGCTGCTTGACGTAGTTGCTCACCATCGAGGGTGACAGCTCCGGCTCGCCGAGCGGCGCGAGATAGGCGTTGACATAACGCACCACCTGCTCCAGATATAGCCCAATGTCGGGGATCTGCGCGTAGCGCGGCAGGCGGAAGGGGGCGATATCCGCCGCCATTTTGCTTTGTAAATTATTATCCATGACGCCATTATAGCGGCTTTCTGCACAAAGTTCAACGGCTTTGCAAAATAATTCAATCAGTTTTTGAAAAACGGTTGACGCAATAGTGGAAAGCTGTTAGACTGTCGTTGTCGGCAGACGGTGCCGGCAACAGCAGTTTTCTTTTTTGGAGGATAACTATGAGTCAGATTCGCCTTGTCGCAGACTCGAGCTGCGACCTTCTTTCATTGGATGGTGTTGATTTTGTCAGCGTTCCGCTCACCCTTCGCACTGAGACGGAGGAATTTCGCGATGACGCACGGCTCGATGTCGATGCGATGGTCTCGACGCTCCGCGCGACCAAGGGGCGCTCCTACAGCGCTTGCCCGAATGTTGCCGACTGGGAAAAAGCCTTCGGCGAGAGCGGGGATGTTCTCGCCTTTACGATCACAAGCAGCCTCTCCGGCAGCTACGGCGCCGCGTGCGTGGCGAAGCAGAGCTGCGAGGAGCGCGACCCCTCCCGCCGCATCCGCGTCGTGGATACGCTCTCGGCGGGGCCGGAGACGATGCTGCTGCTGGAAAAGGCAGCCTCCGCGCAGCGCGGCGGCGCATCGTTTGACGAAGTGTACCGCGTTGTAGAGGAGCTGCAACGGCACACGCACCTGCTCTTTTCCTTGGAGTCGATGCACAATCTCGCGCAGAACGGGCGCATCAGCAAGCTCGCGGCGACGGCGGCGGGCGTGCTTGGCATCCGCGCCGTTGGACAGGCGAGTGCGGAGGGAACGCTCGAGATGCTCGGCAAGTGCCGCGGCGAGAGGAAAACGCAGGAATTTTTATTGCAGGAGATGGAGCGGCTCGGTTACAAGGGCGGCAGCGTGCGCATCGGGCATTGCGGGAACGCCGCGTTTTCGCTGGAGCTGTATACGGAGCTCCGCCGCCGCTTTCCCAATGCCGATGTGCGGCGGTATCCGCTCAGGGGCCTGTGCAGCTACTATGCCGAGCGCGGCGGCATCATGATGGGCTTCGAGACATGAAAAAAGAAGGGAAGGGGCGCGCAGCGGAGCTGCTGCACCTTGCGGTGCGCATTTTGACCCTGCCGCCCATCGTCATCGGCGTGACGCTGGTGATGCTGTACGTGCGGGGCGCAGAGAGGGGCAGCGCAGCACGGCGCTGGTCTACGGAGTCTGGTGAGCGGGGCTGCCGCCTTTGCACAGAGGGTGCGCCCGCGCCATTTGAACCAAATTGATTGCTCCCCTTAGGCTGCCGGAGGCTCTTGCCTTCGGCAGCCTAAAGTTCTGTTTCCCTGCTTGTGCGGCGCGGTATAGGCGGCGCGGCCCGATGCGGAAAGAGTCTGCTTTACAGACGGCGTCTTTTGTGGTATCCTGTCACTGTGAAACCAAGCGGAAGCAAGCTGCCGCGGAGACCTATCATCCTTTCGCGGCGGCGCAATGATAAAGGAGGTAAGTATTTTATGTCCGTACTGAAGGCCGCGCGGCTTTCCAAAAAGCCGCCGCTGAACCGGCAGGAGCTCTGGCAGCTCGATGCCTACTGGCGCGCCGCGAACTACCTGACCGCCTGCCAGCTCTACCTGCTCGATAACCCCCTGCTTGAGCGCCCGCTCAAAAAGAGCGACCTCAAGCAGACCATCGTCGGCCACTGGGGCACCTGCCCGGGCCAGAACTTCATCTACACGCACTTGAACCGCGTCATCAAGCGCGACGACCTCGATATGATCTACCTCTCCGGTCCCGGCCACGGCGGCAACGCCATGGTCGCGCAGGACTGGCTCGACGGCAGCTACACCGAGGTCTACCCCAACATCACCCGCGATAAGGAGGGCATGCAGAAGCTCTTCAAGCGCTTTTCCTTCCCCGGCGGCATCCCGAGCCATGTTGCGCCCGAGACCCCCGGCTCCATTCACGAGGGCGGCGAGCTGGGCTACTCCCTCGCCCACGCCTTTGGCGCGGTGGCGGACAATCCCGATCTGATCGCCGCCTGCGTGGTCGGCGACGGCGAGGCGGAGACAGGACCGCTTGCGACCTCGTGGCACGGAAACAAGTTCATGAACCCCATCACCGACGGCGCGGTGCTGCCGATTTTGCACCTCAACGGCTTCAAGATCGCCAACCCCACCATCTTCTCCCGCATGAGCCACGGGGAGGTCGAGAGCTTCTTCCGCGGCTGCGGCTGGGAGCCGCGCTTCGTCGAGGGCGATGAGCCCATGGCAATGCACCAGCAGATGGCTGCGGCGCTCGACTGGGCGATCCGCGAGATCAGGCGCATCCAGCGCACCGCGCGCAAGAGCGGCGAGGCGAAGCGCCCGCGCTGGCCGATGCTCGTGCTGCGTACCCCCAAGGGCTGGACGGGGCCGAAGGAGGTCGACGGCCTGCCCGTCGAGGGCTGCTGGCGCGCCCATCAGGTGCCCATCTCTCTGGGCGCGGACACTGACCGCCACCTTGCCGAGCTGGAGGAGTGGCTGCGCAGCTACAAGCCCGAGGAGCTCTTCAACGCCGACGGCACACCCGTCGAGCCGGTCGCCGCCTTCCCGCCGGCGGGCAAGCGCCGCATGGGCGCGAATCCCCACACGAACGGCGGACTGCTGCTGCGCGACCTGCGCACGCCCGATTTTCGCGACTATGCCGTGGAGGTCAAGGCCCCCGGCGCGGTCGAGGCGCAGGATATGTATGTCCTCGGCACCTATGTGCGCGACGTGATGAAGCTCAACATGGACGCGCGCAACTTCCGCATTTTCGCGCCGGACGAAACCGCGTCAAACCGCTTACAGGCGGTCTTTGAGGTCACGGGCCGCCGCTTCCTCGACGAGCAGCTTCCCGGCATCGACGACCATCTCGACCCCGACGGCCGCGTGATGGACTCCATGCTCTCCGAGCACTTCTGCGAGGGCTTTTTGGAGGGCTACCTGCTCACGGGACGCCACGGCTTTTTTGACAGCTATGAGGCGTTCATCCGCATCGTGGACTCCATGTTCGCCCAGCACGCCAAGTGGCTCAAGATGTGCAGCGAGCTGCCGTGGCGGCAGGACATCGCCTCGCTCAACTACATCCTCGCCTCAAATGTCTGGCAGCAGGACCACAACGGCTTTACGCATCAGGACCCCGGCTTCCTCGACCATGCGGCCAACAAGAAGGCCGACGTCGTGCGCATGTATCTGCCGCCGGATGCCAACTGCCTGCTCTCCTGCTTTGACCACTGCATCAAGAGCCGCAACTATGTGAACATCATCGTGGCGAGCAAGCACCCGCGCCCCCAGTGGCTGACGATGGAGCAGGCGGTCAAGCACTGCACGCAGGGCATCGGCATCTGGAGCTGGGCCTCGAACGACCAGGGGCAGGAGCCGGATGTCGTCATGGCCTGCTGCGGCGATACGCCCACGCTCGAAACGCTCGCCGCCGTCAGCATCCTGCGCCGTGAGCTGCCGGAGCTGAAGCTCCGCGTGGTGAACGTGGTGGACCTGATGAAGCTCCAGCCGCACACCGAGCATCCCCACGGCCTGACCGACGAGGAGTACGACGGCCTGTTTACCAAGGATAAGCCCATCATCTTCGCCTACCACGGCTACCCCACGCTCGTCCACGAGCTGACCTACCGCCGCCACAACCGCAACCTCCATGTGCGCGGCTACAAGGAAGAGGGCACCATCACCACGCCCTTCGATATGCGCGTTTTGAACGACATCGACCGCTTTGACCTCGTCATCGACACGGTCCGCCGCCTGCCGCAGCTCGGCAACCGCGGCGCCTACCTCGTGCAGAAGATGCAGGATAAGCTTGTCGAGCACCGCCAGTACATCCGCGACAACGGCATCGACCTGCCCGAGGTGCGCAACTGGAGGTGGGAGGATAGCGAAGCGCCGGCGGCCGAATAAGCATACGGTCGGTCGGAAAGCGGCGCTGCCGGCACACAACAAAAGGAGTAGTGGATATCTCCACTACTCCTTTTCTCTTTTTTATTTCCGTACTCTGTGGTCGTGCTCGGCGTAGTAGGCGCGCTTGCTCTCAAGCATCTTCTCGTCCGCCTCGCGGACAAGCTCTCTCAGTCCGACCACCGACTCATGCGCGGCAATGCCGTAAGAGATGCTGTAGCCCTGCGCGGTGATGCTCGCGGAGGCCGAGCGCATACGGTCCTCGCAGGTCTGCCCCTCCGCCGGGGCGGGGAATACGACAAATTCGTCTCCGCCGACGCGGCAAAGGGAGCCCTTCGGAAACTGCTCCATCAGGCTCTCCGCGACGAAGCGCAGCATCAGGTCTCCCGCCTCGTGCCCGCGCCTCGTTGTTGAGCTCATGCAGACCGTTTGCGTCGATGTAAACGCAGATAGCGGGCGAGATCGTGCGCTGCTCGCTCTTATGCAAAAGCTCTCCGTATCCCATCGTCAGTCTCACCGAGGGAACATCGTCCCACGATTTCTATTCCGACCTCTTTCTGCGGCACGGCCTGCCGTTCAGTCCCGACGTGGAGGTAGAGACCATCGATCAAGTCCTTCCTGCTGTGCGCTGCAACCTCGGCATTGGGTTTGTCCCGCGCGAAATGCTCGTGGCGGTGCCGGAGCTCACCGGCGTCTATCCGCTCACGCTGGACGAGCCGATCGCACCGCGCAGCATCCTGTTCCAGCGAAAAAATCAGCCGTTGAGCATCGCTGCCAAGCACCTGCGGCAAATGCTGCTGGGCAATCGTTCCCGCGAGGTAAAAAAACTCCCGACGCAGTAATGGTAGGGGGTCATAAGAAAGTAATATTGCTTTTTGCAGGAACGGTATGGCTTTGGTCATGCCGTTTCCTGTTTCATCAGTTCTTCCACGGGGATAAAGCCCACAAGGTCGTAGGAGATGCGGACGCCCTGTCTGCGCTTTCCGCTGCTCTTGTCGGGGGCTTCGATGTAGATACCCTTGACAAGCTCTCGCAGGGCGTAGGGTGTCATTTCCTGCAAGTCCTCGTATTTGTGTACCCGCTGAATGAACTTCTCTAAATCTTCAATCTGTCGTTCCTGTACTTCAATTTCCTGCCGTAAGCGGTGAATATCCACCTTGAGTTGCGCCTGTTCGTCCTCATAGGTCTTGCTCATAAGGGAAAATCGTTCATCGGTGATGCGCCCGGAAACATTGTCCTCATAGATGCGGATAAACAGTCGGTCAAGCTCTGCAAGGCGGCGTTCTGCCTGTGCAAGCTGCGTCTTGTAGCCACGGATGGCTTCCTCGCTGCTCATTCGTAACCGCTGCTCCATAACCGCCCTAAAATGCTTCTCGTAGCGTGTTACATAGAAGATAACCGCTTTCATGTGCATCCAGACCAATTCCTCCAACACAACCGCCCGGATAAAGTGTGCCGAGCAGCTTCCCGTGTTGCTGCGGTAGTTGGCGCATACGAAATGGTCTTGCCGCTTCTCAAAGTAGTTGGTGGTACAATACCGCATTTTCGCTCCGCAGTCGGCGCAATAGACCATGCCGGAAAACAAGCTGCTCTTGCCCGTTTTCGTTCTGCGGTGACGCTGCTTACGGATCTGCTGCACCTTGTCAAAGACTTCCTGCTCGATGATTGCCGGGTGGGTGTTGTAGAAAACCGCCTGTTTCTCAATGGGCGTTTCCCTCTGCTTCTTGTCCCAGATAGAGTTGGTGTAGGTCTTGAAGTTGACCGTACAGCCTGTGCACTCCCGCCGTTCCAGAATATGAACAACCGTGTTGGTGTTCCAATGGTAGGGGTCGGCAGTTTCGGGGCTTGGGGATTTGATGCCCTCCCTGCGTTTGTAGGAAGTGGGGTTAAACACCTTTTCCGCTTGGAGCAGCTTTGCAATCTGCATCGGACCTCT
>ENA-UESH01002151-UESH01002151.1-human-gut-metagenome-genome-assembly--contig:-NODE-2151-length-11989-cov-4.285259_pt1 | contig 11989 bp, 13 predicted proteins | sample MGYA00243001_ERZ508002 | MGnify/ENA primary metagenome ERZ508002 (study PRJEB26167, sample SAMN06115447) | human gut metagenome | host: Homo sapiens | place: China:Anhui | collected 2015-08-07... | reverse complement strand
TAAAAATAACCTATTATTTTTGTTATATTAGAAGAATATATTATAGTGTTATAAATTGCATTTAACTATAATTTGTTGGTAGATTGTATATTTTATTTACAATGATAACTTGATTTTAGCGATTTGAATTTAACTAAAATAATATAGGACTATGAAAAAACTTATGCTATTTTCTAATTGTACTAGCTTGACCTCAATTACGATACCGGAAGGGGTTACTTCGATTGGGAATTCCGCTTTTTCTTATTGTTCAGGTTTGACATCTCTGACCATACCCAAAGAGAGTGTTTCTATTGAGAATAATTGTTTTAATAGATGTATTAATTTGAATGATATATAAGTGTATAATCCGACTCCTATATATTTATATAATGATGTATTTCCTTCGGAAATTTATAGCTATGCTGTACTTCATGTACCTCAGAATACAGCATCGGTATATCGTTCGGCAGGAGAGTGGCCCAATTTCTTTACTGTAGTTGATGATATAAGTACAGGGACAACCGGAACACTATTTATTGACTACTAAGATTTTTGCATCGTCTAATGGTATTGTAATTGAAAATAGTATGCTGGGAGTACAAGTTTGTATTTATGACGAATCGGGAGTTCTTGTGGAAACTTTGCAAACGAAGTTTCAAAGGACAGAAGTCAAATTACCAGTAAATAAAATCTATATTGTAAAAATTACAAGAAAGACGATAAAGGTGAAATTGTAATGAAACACAGATTATGGAATTTAAAATCGAAGTGGATACAGGAAATGAAAGATAAGAATAGAGACGATGTTGAAATCTATTATTATTTTTATAATATTTGTGAGTTGGTATTTGAGCTTTTCGAGTGTTAAATTTTATTTAAGAATGGAATCTGAAATTATTCGATTGGTTGTTATAAATTAAAATTGTACATTTGCTAATATTCAGTCGTGATAATCTTTGATTGAATTGTTTTTATAGAAGACGTTTAGTTTATCCTTAAACTGAAATCTGGACAGTTTCAAACTATATAGGATAAAATGAATTAACGTCCATGTTCACTGTATATACTCATGTAGTATAAATAGTTGGGCGTGGGTTGTTCGTTTTATTATATAGTTGGGTTGTCCAGAACCTCGGTTTAAATAAAGCTAACAATGCCCACGTCTTTTATTTTGTAATTTATCTTATAGGGTGTTGGAAGATTATTAATATTGTCTTAAAATTATGATGAAAGGTTGTCGTATTTTTTTTGTGTCACTTTTTTGTATAATTGCTCTTATACAATGTTTGGGAAGTTTACATGTAGATAATAAATTAACTGATTCTGTAGAAAAAGTGGAAAATTTAGATGTTGTTGATAATTTTGGGAAAAAAGATGCTATATCTGTAAGGTCTTTTTATGAATATTTTAAAAGCAATGAATATGCTGCGAATGAATCTTATAGATATCAAAAAGTTGTATTGAGAGGTAAGGTGGAAATGATTAGGGCTGAAAGCAATTGTGTTATATTGGTTCTAGGTTATGATAATGCACCAGCAATTCTCTGTGGATTTAGTTTGCGTGATGCTAAAAAATTACATTCTATTGTAAGAGGCGATATTGTTACATTAAAGGGTGTCTGTTATGGAATGGAGTTTCCATATATATGGATGAGAGAGTGCTCTTTATTGGTTGATTAACTTATATTAGCTGTAAAAATTGTTTAATCAAAACAACTTTTACAGCTAATATTTTGGCTTATTCTGCTCTAATAATGAATCTAATAGAGAATCAATAAGAAGATCGGGTAAATCTTTGGAGTGTTTACCTTGTTTTAATAATTGAGGCTGAAACCAAAATTGTCCGAGTATATCTTTCTCTTTTCTGGTTTTCTTTTCGTTGAAGAAGTCTAATGCTTCACGGTTTATATAATAAATTAAGTTAGATGAAAAAGACGAATCACCTTTGTAAACTTTGTAATATTTATCTGTGTATTCTACCGTATATGTTAAATTAGACATAAACGAAGGATCTCCTTTATAAATTTTGTATCCTTCGTTTGTATATACCAATGCATAAATTAGATTTGAAGAAAAAGCAGAACTACCTTTAAATATTTTGTAATTTTTGTTGGAAAACTCAATTGTATAAACCAAATTTGAAGAGAAAGCTGGATTTCCTTTATAGATTTTATATTCGTTATCAGAGCTTTCGATCGTATATCCCGGGTAATGAAAAATAGGTTCTCTTCTTTTCCCTATTTCAGAGCAGAATATATTCCCAATTGTGCAAATACTAAAAATAAAGGAGATGATCAGTTTCTTCATAAAGTTTATTTTTAGCAGGCTTTAAAACTCATGTCTAACCCTTTGACAGAATGAGTTAATGCTCCTACTGATATAAAATCTACGCCGCATTCTGCATAATCCCTAATCGTGTCGAAAGTAATTCCTCCGGATGATTCTGTTTCGTATTTTCCTCCGATTCGTTTTACAGCTTTACGCGTAAGTTCAGGAGTAAAGTTGTCTAACATGATACGATCTATGCCTCCGATACGCATAACTTCTTCGAGTTCGTCCATGTTGCGGACTTCGATTTCTATTTTCAGATCTTTTCCTTTTTCCTTCAAGTATTCTTTTGCTCGTGTTATAGCTTTTTCTATGCCTCCGGCAAAGTCTATGTGATTGTCTTTAAGTAAAATCATATCGAAAAGTCCGATTCTGTGGTTTACTCCACCTCCGATTTTTACAGCCGCTTTTTCGATCATGCGCAATCCCGGTGTTGTTTTACGAGTATCTAATATGCGGGTATGAAGACCTTCTAATCGTTTTACATATTTATTTGTAACGGTTGCTATTCCACTCATTCGCTGCATTACGTTCAACATTAGACGTTCGGTTTGCAGAAGGGATCTGACTTTTCCTTCTACAGTAAAGGCTATATCTCCCGGTTTAACAGCTGTTCCATCTTTGATAAATATTTCCATCTTTAGATTAGGATCGAAATCTTTAAAAATGCGTTGAGCCATCTCTACGCCAGCTAGAATGCCTTCTTCTTTGATTAGTAATTTAGATTTACCCATAGCGTTTTCTGGAATACAACACAAAGTTGTATGATCTCCATCGCCTATATCTTCGGCGAATGCCAATTTTATTAAATCATCAATTAATTTGTCCATTAGAAATTTTCTATTCTTAATTGGTTTATAATATATTTTTTATCTGTTATTTTCATTAAAATGTGTACTCTGAATTCATGATTGTCAGAGGTAAGTTTTCCGATCATGTATCCTGAGTTGTTTTGTTCGCTTTGGTGGATCGTTTTAAAATCTGTCGGTTTATTTTTAGAAAAGAATGCTGATAGTTTTTCTTTTGCTTTTGGACGAGGCAATTGTTGTTTTATGCCTGATATAGTTAGAAGTATTTTATCTTCCATGTATTTTTCGAGACATTGAACATCTCCGGTTTTAAAAGCTTTAGGAATATCATTCGGTATATTTTGAGACAGAGTAGTTCCCGTTATGATTAGACCGAAAATCAATAGTGTAATAACTTTTAGCTTCATAGCATTATTATTTTATGAGTTGTCAATCCTTAGAACTTTCTGTAAAATTTTATTACCTTTGATCCCCAAAAAGGAAAATATCCGGATCGATTTTATTACTTAAATGCAAATGTAAACAAAAAGCGGGAATATCATATCTATAAGATGAAAATACTCCTTTTAGTTGTCGGAAAAACTACTGAATCTTATTTTTCAGAAGCAATTAAAGAATATAGTGAGCGATTAAGGCACTATATCTCTTTTGATATGGAAGTAATACCTGATTTGAAAAATATGAAGAATTTGAGTTTTGACCAGCAGAAAGAGAAAGAGGCCGATCAGATTTTTAAATTTTTGCAATCGGGAGATTATTTGGTTTTATTGGACGAACGGGGTAAAGAATATTCTTCTGTGCAGTTTGCTGCTTATATTGAACGGAAAACACATGTAGTTCCTAAAAGACTTGTTTTTATTGTAGGTGGGCCATACGGTTTTTCCTCTCGTGTGTATAAGGCTGCTAATGAGAAAATATCACTTTCAAAAATGACTTTTTCGCATCAAATGATCCGGATGATATTTGTAGAACAACTTTATCGGGCTATGACTATATTGAATAATGAACCGTATCATCATGAATAGATTTATTTGTTTTAGAATAACGTTAATAATAGTGTTTATTGCTGTTTTTTTTAATCGTGTTTCTGCTGTAGAGTTTGATAGTGGGATGATGTTCGGCATCACTGTACAAAAGCAATTTACAAAACGATTTGGTGCGCAAGTGCAACAAAACTTGTGGATAAATCAGAATTTTACTCGTTATGAACGTTATATGCCTATTGTTGGTTTGCATTATTCTATATGGAAAAATTATCTGAAAGCTAATGTATATTATTGCTATCTGAACCAGCTGTCCGAAACAGGATATCGAATACATCGGCAACGTTATCAATTAGGATTAAGCGGAGGATATACATTTACTCACTTGTCGGTATCTCTTTTGTCTCGTTTTGAGTCTACTTATACCAGAAATGCTTCTCGGAATCCTAATAATAAATGGCGTAATAGGGCACAATTCAGTTATATAATCGGTAGACAATGTAACTGGAAACCGTTTATTGCTGCAGAGGTATTTAATACTTTAAATCGTTTAGGTGGAAATGCTACTGAACGTGTATGGTATGAAATCGGAGCTGAGTGTAGTTTAGATAAGTCGATGTCTATAGAATTAAAGTTGCGTGAAGAACAAATGCTTTTGACTTCACCTGAGAAATTGAATACTTTTTTAGGTGTAGCTTATAAAGTAAGATTATGATATTTATTGTCTCTTTGTAATAAGAAGGTTGTAGAAAATCGCATTTGGGAATTCTGTACTGTGAATTGATTGATTTTCGTAGTAACTTATAGTTGTTAGATATTTCGAAAATATTTTCCACTTTCATGCATGATAGGAAATTATTTTCAGGTGTAGCATATTGTGTGGGGATAATCATATGTGCCGACTTAGACAAGGTACGACAATAATTATTATGATAGTAGATAGGATTCCGATGAAAATTCAGAAATATTTCCGATCTAGTTTCATAGTAGAAAATTTATAAAAATCGATGCTAAACAAATGTAGTGAATAAATCTGTTTTCTTTTTTTCGTTTTTCTTTTTTCAATTTAAGATAGAGTGATTTTCTAAAAAATGATTACATTTGTTCACTATAAAGAGGAACTCCGTATTTGTGGAAAAATATTTTTCGGAGGGATTGAGAAGAAATAATAAATAAAATATAACATCATGAAATTTATTGTATCAAGCACAGCTTTATTATCTCATTTGCAAGCGATCAGTCGAGTGATAAATACAAAAAACTCTATGGCTATTCTTGATAATTTTTTATTTCGGCTCGAAGGTAATGCATTGACCATGACAGCATCGGATCAAGAAACCACTATGACTACCACAATAGAAGTTTTGGAAGCCGAAGGGCAAGGGTTATTTGCTGTTTCTGCAAAAATTTTGTTGGAGCCGTTAAAAGAATTGCCCGATCAGCCTTTGACATTTGAGATCAATGATGAGAATTTGGAGATATTTTTGTATTTTCAAAATGGTAAGTATAATTTTATTGGTGTGAATGGCGATGAGTATCCTCAAAAATCTCCGTTGAGTGATACGGCAAAAACATTTTCTATCAGTTCACAGGTATTGTTGAATGGAATTAATCGCACGATATTTGCTACGGCTGATGATGAATTGCGTCCGATAATGAATGGTATCTGTATGGATATTCATCCTGAGGATATTGTTTTTGTAGCTTCAGATAGTCATAAGTTGGTTCGTTGTAAAAATGATTCGGTACAATCCGGAATCCAGGCATCGTTTATTCTTCCCAAAAAACCGGCAAATCTTTTAAAAAATATTTTACCCAAAGAAGCCGGAGATGTAACGGTCTCTTTTGATGATAAGAATGCATGCTTTACATTATCGAATTTTGTTTTGAATTGTCGTCTTATTGAAGGCCGTTACCCTAATTACGCATCGGTAATACCTCAAAATAATCCCAATAGATTGATTATCGACAGGGCTTTATTTACAAATGTATTGCGTCGTGTATCCGTATTTTCTAATCAGGCGAGTAATTTGGTGAAATTGCAGTTGAGTGAAAATCAGATTGTCGTTTCTGCTCAAGATATAGATTTTTCTACATCGGCAGAAGAAAGCATTTCTTGCAGTTATTCAGGAGACTCTATGGGTATCGGTTTTAAATCGGTATATCTTATTGAGATATTAAATAATATCTCTTCTCAGGAAGTCTCTATAGAACTTTCTGATCCTTCGCGTGCGGGGCTTATTTTGCCAATAGAGAATCAGGCTAATGAAGATTTGTTGATGTTACTGATGCCTATGATGTTGACCGATTTTTAAACAAATAAGAAATTAAATGCAGCTGAATCTTAAAAATCCGATTGTTTTTTTTGATTTGGAAACAACCGGAGTTAATATTGCCACCGATAGAATTGTCGAAATAAGTTATTTAAAAGTATATCCTAACGGTAAAGAAGAGTGTAAAACATTGCGGATTAATCCGGGAATACCTATTCCTCCTGAATCGACGGCCGTTCATGGAATAAGTGATGCTGATGTTGCAAATTGTCCGACATTTAAAGAAGTTGCAAAAACGATTGCTCGTGAAATTGAGGGGTGCGATTTGGCTGGTTATAATTCGAACCGTTTCGATATACCTCTTTTGGTCGAAGAGCTATTGCGTGCAGGGGTCGATATTGATCTTTCAAAGCGAAAGATGATCGATGTACAGACTATTTTCCATAAAATGGAGCAACGTACGTTGTCAGCAGCTTATAAGTTCTATTGTGATAAAGATTTAAATGATGCTCATACGGCAGAGGCTGATACACGGGCTACTTATGAAGTTTTGAAGTCACAACTTGATCGTTATGAGAATTTACCTAATGATGTAGCTGCACTTGCAGAATTTTCGACTCATAATAAAAATGTCGATTTTGCCGGTCGTATAGTGTATAACGATAAAGGTGAGGAGGTCTTTAATTTTGGAAAATATAAAGGACGTTCTGTTGCCGAAGTTTTTAAAACGGATATCGGATATTATGGCTGGATGATGCAAGGTGATTTTACTTTGAATACTAAAAATGTGATTACTAGCATCAAATTGAGAGCCTTTAATAAATAAGATTGTTAAGCCCGGTATTTTTTTCTACCAATAATTGGCGTGAAGAGAATATTGGGGCTTTTTATATAAGATTTTTTCTGATAAAGATTGCTTTGGAGATGAGAGGGAAAAAAATTATATTGGGTATAACCGGAAGTATTGCAGCATATAAAGCCGCATATTTGGTGCGTGCATTTATAAAGAAAGGAGCAGAAGTTCAGGTCGTGATAACACCGGCGGGAAAGGAGTTCATTACACCGGTTACATTGTCGGCATTAACAGGTAAACCGGTAGTAAGTGAATTTTTTACGGCAAATGACGGTACTTGGCATAGCCATGTCGATTTGGGGTTATGGGCTGATGCGATGGTTATTGCACCGGCAACGGCAAGCACGATCGGAAAGATGGCAAATGGAATTGCCGACAATATGCTGATAACGACTTATCTTTCTGCGAAAGCTCCTGTATTTATCGCTCCAGCTATGGATCTTGATATGTTTGCTCATCCGTCCACTCAGCATAATCTTGATTTACTACGTTTGTATGGTAATCATATAATAGAACCCGGAGTTGGAGAATTAGCAAGTCATCTTGAAGGGAAAGGTCGGATGGAAGAACCGGATAAGATTGTTGCAATTATTGAAAACTTTTTTTCTGTCCAGCAAGAGTTGGCAGGAAAAAAAATTATAATAACTGCCGGGCCAACATATGAAAAGATCGATCCTGTACGTTTTATAGGTAACTACTCTTCTGGAAAGATGGGTTTTGCTTTAGCCGAAGAGTGTGCAGCAAGGGGGGCAGAAGTTACTTTGATAGCAGGTCCGGTCTCTTTAAAAGCATATCATTCTTCGATCCGTAGAATTGATGTTGAATCTGCTCGGGAAATGTATGATGTCGCATTAAGAGAATATCCCGGTGCTGATGCTGCGATAATGTGTGCGGCCGTTGCCGATTATGCTCCAGATCATTGTAGTGATATAAAGATAAAACGTTCGGGAGATGATATAGTCTTACGTTTGCAGCCAAATCCGGACATTGCGGCTGCTTTAGGAAAGATAAAGCGTCAGAATCAAGTGTTGGCGGGTTTTGCTTTGGAGACTGATAATGAAGAAGAGCATGCACGGTTGAAGATGAAGCGGAAGAATTTAGATTTTATTGTTTTGAATTCATTGAAGGATGCCGGAGCAGGATTTCGGTGCGATACGAATAAAGTTACGATATTAACAAGAGACGGGGAAAAAATTCCGTTTGAAGTTAAGCCTAAAAAAGAAGTGGCATCCGATATAATATCGGTTTTATCCGGATATATGAAATAACAGGAGAATAAAGAATGAAACGAGTATCTTTTTTTATCATGTGTTTTTTACTTTTGTCGTCTTTTTTGTCGGCACAAGAATTAAATTGTCGGGTACAAGTCAACAGCGATAAAATACAAGGTACCAATAAGCAGGTTTTTACTACGTTAGAACAAGCTATTTCGGAATATATTAATAATCGGAAATGGAGTAATGCTCAAATTTCTAATAACGAGCGTATCGAATGTACTTTTTTGTTTACAGTAAATGAAGTGGAAGATAATCGGTATAAATGCGATTTGCAAGTGCAATCGAGACGTCCGGTTTATAATGCGTCCTATTCTACGGCAATGCTTAATTTTAGGGATACGGAATTTGAATTTAATTATCAAGAGTATGAACCTTTGGTATATAATGAAAATACATTAGAGAGCAATCTTACTGCAGTGATAGATTTTTATGTGTATATGATTCTGGGATTGGATTTTGACAGTTTCTCTCCCGAAGGAGGAACGGTATTTTTCCAAAAGGCGGAAAAAATTGTAGCGATGGGACAATCTTCTATGGAAATCGGATGGAAAGCTTTTGAGAGTAATCGTAATCGTCATGCTTTAATGTCGGCTTTTATTGAACCTCGAACTGCATTATTCCGCCAATTGTGGTACACATATCATCGGAAAGGCCTGGACGAGATGACTGTCAGTGCGGATAAGGGGCGAGCTAAAATAACAGAGGCTATCAATCAATTGAAAGAGGTTCGTTCCGAATCTTCTACTTCGGTGGTATTGCCTATATTCAGCGACAGCAAGTTGGATGAAGTAATTAATATATATTCTAAAGCCCCACAGCAAGAAAAAGAAGATATTTATAAAATTTTGATTGGTATATATCCTACCGAAAACAGTCGTTTGAAAGCAATTCGCGAGGAAAGTCGCTAATAGAATAACTATGATTCGAAAATTGTCTATTCGCAATTATGCACTCATTGATGCATTAGATATTGATTTTTATTCCGGTTTTTCAGTTGTTACGGGAGAAACAGGGGCTGGTAAATCAATTATTTTAGGAGCTCTTTCTCTTCTATTGGGGCAAAGGGCAGATAGTAAAGCTGTAAAATCTGGGGCGACAAAGGCGGTTATCGAAGGCTTCTTCGATATTTCTGCCTATTCATTACGATCGTTTTTTGAATATAATGATTTGGAATATGATCCTGAAAATTGTATTTTAAGACGTGAGATGCAGGCGTCAGGAAAGTCGAGGGCATTTATTAATGATACTCCGGTGTCTTTGGCTCAGCTTAAAGAATTGGGGGATCAATTGGTCGATATCCATTCTCAGCATCAAAACTTGCTTTTAGGAGATGGTCGTTTTCAGATGAAGGTTATTGATGTGTTGGCTCATAATGACCAAATTTTGAGCGATTATCATAAGGAATATAAAAAATATAAGTTACTTATTAAAGACCTTGAACGGCTAAAGATTGAGAATGAGAATAACCGTCAGGAAGAGGATTATATTCGTTTTCAGTTAGAACAGCTTCAGGAAATTGCTTTGGTTGACGGGGAGCAAGAAACTCTTGAGCAGGAACAGGAGATGCTTACACATGCCGAAGAAATTAAAAGCGAATTATATACTTTGTCCGGATATTTCGAATCGGAGAATATCGGAGGGCTTTCTTTAATGAAGAATATTCTTTCCGGTGTGCGCTCCTTACACCGGATTTATCCGTCTGTTGAGTCTCTTCAAAATCGTTTAGAGACACTCTATATAGAATTTAAGGATATTGCTGAAGATATAGAAACCCGATTAGAGTCTGTTTCTATTGATCCGGAAAGATTAGCAGAAGTGGAGGAGCGATTAGATGCCATTTATCGGTTACAGCAAAAGCATCGTGTTCAGACTGTTTCAGAGTTATTGGAAATTCAACGAAAGCTGGCGGCTAAACTTGAAATGATCGATAGTTCTGATGAGGCGATAAATTTGTTGGAGCAAAAGATTGCCGGACAAAAAGATGTGCTATGCCGTATGGCAGGCGAATTATCGCAAAAGCGTGCTGATGCAGCCTTGTGCTTTTCTAAAATGCTGGTTTCAGCGGCGACTCCTCTCGGAATGCCAAATCTTCGTTTTGAGGTTTTTTTTAGGACTAAAGAAGATTTAGATGAAAATGGGGCAGAGCAAGTGCAATTTTTGTTTTCTGCAAATAAAAATCAATCTTTACAGCCTGTTGCCGAAGTTGCTTCAGGAGGTGAGATTTCGCGATTGATGCTGTGTATAAAGTCGTTGATTGCAGGAGCTGTAGCATTGCCTACTATTATATTCGATGAGGTGGATACTGGCGTATCGGGAGAAATTGCCGATAAAATGGGTGTTATTATGAAAAATATGGCATGTTATATGCAAGTAATCAGTATAACACATTTGCCTCAGGTTGCATCTAAAGGTTCATTTCATTATCGGGTATATAAATCGGATACCGATTTGGATACGGTAACCCGAATCGATTGTTTATCGGAAGAGGAGCGAATTGAGGAAATTGCCCGTATGTTGAGTGGAGTCGAATTGACTGATGCTGCTTTATCTAACGCACGTGAATTGTTACGTAAATAAAAAAGAATTAAAGAATGGAAAGAAATGAAATGATCTTTGGTATTCGAGCGGTAATTGAAGCTGTTGAGGCCGGAAAGGATATAGATAAAATATTAATAAAAAAAGATTTGCAGAGTGATTTGGCTCAAGAGCTTTTTGCTGCTGTCAGAGGACGTAATATCGTGGTACAAAAAGTGCCGATTGAGAAAATTAACCGGATGAGCCGCAAAAATCATCAAGGTGTTCTTGCGTTTATTTCTGCCGTAACTTATCAGCATCTCGATGACATTGTTCCTGGATTGTATGAAGAGGGAAAAAATCCCTTTATTATCTTGCTCGATGGTATAACGGATGTCCGAAATTTCGGTGCTATTGCCCGAACTTGTGAATGTGCCGGAGTGAATGCGATTGTGATACCGGAGAGAGGAAGTGTCTCAGTCAATGCCGATGCAGTGAAAACTTCGGCCGGAGCATTACTCCATTTGCCGGTTTGTCGTGAATCATCCGTTTTTGAAGCAGTACGATTTTTAAAAAATAGTGGATTTAGAACCATAGCGGCTTCTGAAAAGGCTGTAGTCAATTATACAGATATTGATTATACAGTACCGGTAGCTATTGTAATGGGAGCAGAAGATACAGGAGTTTCTAAAGAGGTGTTGCGTTTGTGTGACGATATGGTTGCTCTTCCTCAGATGGGAGTTATAGGGTCGTTAAATGTTTCAGTGGCGGCAGGAGTTATGATGTATGAAGTCGTACGTCAACGAATGGGGAATTGTAAATAGATATTTATTAAAGAATAAGCACAGCGCGACGCTCATTTTGGGCGTCGCGCTGTGCTTATTCTTTACTTAGGTAGGGACATTCAGTAAATAATATAAAATCAGCCAACTAATTCATACACAAAGTGTTGCGAATTAGCTGGCTTTTTT
>ENA-UESH01002149-UESH01002149.1-human-gut-metagenome-genome-assembly--contig:-NODE-2149-length-11993-cov-3.500504_pt1 | contig 11993 bp, 10 predicted proteins | sample MGYA00243001_ERZ508002 | MGnify/ENA primary metagenome ERZ508002 (study PRJEB26167, sample SAMN06115447) | human gut metagenome | host: Homo sapiens | place: China:Anhui | collected 2015-08-07... | reverse complement strand
ATTTAATTAATAATGTCTATTTAATAATCACCTTGTCGGCACGAAGTTTATTCACCACGGCGTTCAAAATACCATTCACGAACTGGCCGCTTCGTGGAGTGCTGTAGTCCTTGGCAAGTTCGATGTATTCGTTGAGCGACACGTTCACAGGAATGCTTGGATAGTTGCGGATTTCGGTCAGCGCAGTGCACATCACCACACGGTCCATCAGTGCAATTCGTTCCACATCCCACTTTTCTGTTTTCACAAACTGGTCGATGTACGAATTGTTTTCCTCCATTTCAGCCACAGCCTTTGAGAACAGCTGTTCGCCAAATTTGCTGTCGTCATCGTTCTTGTATTGAGGAAGGATTGGCTGTGCCTCTTCGTCTTCGAAGCGGCGAATGGTCTTCATCACAAACTGACCCATGATTTGCAAGTCATCATCAGTGTAATAAACGCTCATTGACTGAAGATGCTCAAGCAAATTCTCGTCGGGGAGCACCACTTTTTTCATTAATTGGTACCACACCTCGCCGTCACGCACGAGAGAGGTCTTAGGCATTTCCATATATTCCTGATATTCTTCCGAACGGAGAATCTTATCAAGAAGCAAGCGAACAAAGAGTTCGTCGTCGCGCCAGTTGATTTTCTTGTCGTCCACAAAGTCGGCAAGTGTTTGGTCGGCACGAAGTCTTTTCACGAACTCGTTTTCCACAAAACGCATATTTGGGTTCAAGTCTTCCTCTGTTGGGAGGAACTTGTGCTTGGCTTCGTCAAGACGCAAATCTTGAACATCGGTGAGTTCAATCATCAACTTCAACAACGCATTGTAGAGTTCATACGACTTGTCGAGACTCTTTGTCAATTCTTTCTTAGCCGTTGTTAAAGTCATGGAGTCTTTTGAAACCATGTAGGCGTACAGCATCTGTACGACTTTTGCTCTTATAAGGACACGATTTATCATCTAAATATAATTTTTTTGCAAAGTTACCCTAAAATCGGTTTTCAGTCAAATAAAACTTTATGAATTTACGTTTTGACCGTCGTTAAGTCGCTGACGAACCACCTCATAAATCATAATACCACCGGCTACCGACACGTTGAGCGAATTGATTTGCCCAAATTCGGGAATAGCCACGAGTGTGTCGCAAAGTTTCAGCACATCGGTGGAAATGCCGGTATCTTCGGCACCAAGCACAATGGCTACAGGTCCGGTGAAGTCGGCTTTTGTATAGTTCAAGTCGGTTTTCTCCGATGCACCCATCACTTTGAAACCGCTGTCGCGCAGATATTGCACAGCTTTCACCAGGTTGCGCTCACGGCACACTGGCAGATAATTCAAAGCTCCGGCAGAGGTTTTAACAGCATCAGCATTCACACTCACGCTGTTGCGCTCCGGAATCACGATACAATTCACGCCAGCACACTCGCATGTGCGGGCTATCGCACCGAAATTGCGCACATCGGTCACGCCGTCGAGCACCACCACAAGCGGATTAATGCCTTCGTCGTACAACGCTGGCACTATATCATCTACATGGTAATAATCCACAGCTGCCATAAACGCTATTACGCCTTGGTGATTTTTGCGAGTCACCTTATTTATGCGTTCTACCGGCACACGCTGAACCGGCACATTGTATTCACGAGTCACACTCAGCAACTCGCGAGCAAGTTCTCCACCAAGGTCCTTTTTCATCAGCACCTTGTCGACCTGCTTTCCCGATTCAATCGCTTCTATTACAGCACGAATGCCGAATACAACTTGGGATTTGTCTATCATTTATTTATTCCAATTAAAGATTTTGCATTTTCGATTGCTGCCTGGTTCACATCTTTACCACTCAACATTCTTGCGATTTCAAGCACATGTTCTTCCTCGTTCAGTGCCTTCACATGAGTGAGTGTAGAGTTTTCATCATCTGCCTTATACACCATCAGGTGATGGTGGGCATGGGCAGCCACTTGTGGAAGATGGGTAATGGCGAGCACCTGAATGCGCTTGCATATTTCTCCCATCATCTCCCCTATTTTGTTAGCCACATCACCCGACACGCCAGTGTCCACTTCATCAAAGATGATGGTGGGCAAACTCATTGAGCGGGCAATAATCGACTTGATGCACAGCATCAATCGTGAAATTTCGCCACCCGATGCCGTGTCTTTGACAGGGAGCAGCGTTTGATTTTTATTGAAGGCGAACAGAAATTCCACCGCATCAGCTCCGTTTGCTGTATAGTCGGTGGCAGTGAACTTGATGTCGAAAGCCAAGTTGCGCATACCCAAGGTCTGAGCCAAGGGTTGCAAATCTGCCACAAAAAGCTGTGCCGCTTTTTTTCTGGTTTCCGACAGTGTCAAAGCTAGTTCTTTCACCTTCGCTTTTTGAGTCTTCAATTTCGCCTCAATTTCCGCAATCTGGTTTTCGCTATTGTCAATCAGCGATAGTTGATTTTCAAACTTGTGCTGAATAGCCAACAGTTCATTTACCGATGCGGCATTGTGCTTTCTCTCCAGTTCATAAATGGAGTTCAGGCGCATTTCCACCTCTTCGAGTTGGCATGGGTCGTCAACCAGTTGGTCATCGACATACGACACCGACTGGGCAATGTCTTTCAACTCCACTAATGCCGACAGCACACGCTCGCCCATTCCCTCTATTTCCGAAAGGTTGCGCTCCGTGCTTTGAATGCGCTGCGCCACCACTTTCAGTTGCTCAAGAATTGAATTCTCCTCGCCATTCAAAGTTGAACTAATCTGCCACAAATTTTGCTTGATTTCCGACACATTGCTCAACTTTTTCTGAAGATTCTCAAGTTCAATATCTTCATTCTCTGTGAGTTTCAAATCAGCGAACTGGTTGAGTTGAAAGCGGATATAATCTTCCTCTGCCCTGCTTTTCTCGTATTCGTTTTGCTTTTCAAGAAGTTGCTCCTGTAGTTTTTTATAGCATACATATTCAACATTATATTTTGAAACCACTTCTTTATTATCAGCAATACTATCTAAAACCGACAGTTGAAACGCAGGTTTTGAAAGGAGCATATTGCTATGCTGCGAATGAATATCCACCAGGCGCGATGTGAGGTCTTTCAGCACAGAAATAGTCACAGGCGTGTCGTTGACAAAGGCACGCGAACGTCCTGTTGCGCTAATTTCACGACGCACGATGCACTCTTCTTCCCAAAAGTCAATTTCATTCTCTGCGAAAAAGCCTTCCAGCGCATAGGCAGAGATGTCGAATGATGCCTCTACCACCACTTTCTTCTCTGGGTTTCGCACCGAACGCGCTTCGGCACGCTCGCCCAAAATCAGGGATAAGGCACCCAAGATAATCGACTTTCCGGCACCAGTTTCACCAGTGATAATGGTAAGCCCGTTATCAAACTTGATTTCAAGTTCATCGATCAGTGCGTAGTTAGATATATGCAGTCGAGTAAGCATTATGCGCTATTAGTCGTTTTGTTGTTCTTTCTTGATTTTGTCCAGTCGAGCTTGCTCTGTTGGCCACAATGGATAGAGCGTTTCATACACCGAAGCCTTCTCCGTAAGATTAGCTTTGGAGTACACATTCACCAGTTCATCGAGTTTTGCGTCTTTAAACATCGACAAGCACACCGACATGGGTGCCACATCGTAGATTTTCTTCAAAATCTCCAACGATTGCGTAATCACTTGCCTACCTTTGTCGGCACTCACCACCATCTGGTCGAGCCCAAGTCGGTGGTAATTGTAGAGCACTTCACGAATGCCCGAAGTGGCCTTGTCGGTGTAGGCACTGAGCACAGCACTTCTGTTTTTGGTGTCCTCAAACGCTTTCCAGCCACTTTCGCCACTACTTTGAGCCATTCTCACCACATTCGCCGCTTTCTCGTAATATGGGTCGCCACCTCTCATCGAGAAAGTGTCAAAATCCATACCGATAATCATAAATGCGTAAAAATTGAGAATCGCGGTCAAATTGCTTTGCATATCCTGCTCGGAATACACCAAAGGCTCATTTTGCTCGTAAGTGAACTCCACTTTCGTGTCTTTGAAATTGATAATTGTGGTGGTGTAAGAGCTGTTATACACCGGGCGTTGCGACTGGATTTGCAAGTCGCCTGTCATCTTTCCACTGCCATCGTCGTAGGTGTTCACCGTCAAAAACAATTTGCACTGAATTTTTTCATTATTGCCAAACTGAGCATCAGTCCACTTGGTGGTGTTCATATACTCGGAAATGGCCTGCTGGAGTGTGGTGAACACTTCTTTATTTGCGTTCTGAATCTTACTGCTGTTGATTTCAACCTCGCAATTCAACTCCTGCGCGAAAGCGCAAGCTCCCCCACACACCACGGCAACCAACAATGAAAAAATACGGCGAATGTTCATAAGTGGAATTTCAATTTTCAAAGTTATTTGCTTGAATGAACTTTAAAGTAAATTTTGGTCAACACATTCTTTGTGTCTTGTGGGAAGTCGCCCTTCATCATCCAGCCATAGTAGCCGGTGTCTTTAGCCAACACTTCCGCAACCGACATTCCTTTGTATTTGCCAAAGTTGAACACTTCCACGCCCTTGTCATCAAACACGAATCGGCCAGCAAGGTCCACATTCTTGTTTTGGGTAGAAAAGGCAGAAAGATACTCAACCTCGTTTTGCAGCGATGGATACTTGTCTAATTGCGCTTTGAGCACCTCGTAGGTGGCTCTTGTGTCGGCATCGGCAGAATGTGCGCCTTCCAAATCTTTTCCGCAATAAAACTTGTAGGCAGCCACAAGATTGCGTTGCTCCATCTTGTGGAAAATAGTCTGAACATCAACAAACTTGCGCTTCGAGAAATCGAAATCCACGCCAGCGTTCAGAAATTCCTCCTGAAGCATGGGAATGTCGAAGCGGTTGCTGTTGAAGCCTGCCACATCGCTACCCTCAAACACCGATGCCAGTGAGCGTGCCACCTGCTTGAATGTGGGGCAATCCTTCACATCGTCGTCGGTGATGTGGTGAACGGCTGTAGCCTGTTCAGGGATGTGCATTCCCGGATTCAAACGAAGGGTCTTTGATTCTTCAGTGCCGTTGGGAAACACTTTGATATACGAAATTTCCACTATTTTGTCGGAAGTGATATTCAACCCTGTGGTTTCAAGGTCGAAAAACACTAACGGCTTTTTCAAATTTAATTCCATTTGATATTTCTATATTTTTTTGGAGTGAAGTCTGTGCTATTAAAGCATCATTGGCATAAGAAGAACAAGCAGTTCCTCATTTTCTTTCTGCTCAACAGGCAAGAACAAGCCTGCTCTTGTTGGGTCGATGAGCTGAACTGAGATATTTTCAGCGTCGATGTTGTTGAGCACGTCGATGATATTCTCATCGTTGAAGCCGATAGCCATTTCCACACCGTTGTAGTCGCAAACGATGCGTTCTTCCGCAGAAGTTGAGTAATCAATATCTTGGGTTGACATCAGCACTTCATCAGGACGCATCTCCAACTTCACAAGACCGCTTGAACTGGTGAACACCGACACACGGCGGAGCGCGTTGAGCAATTGCACACGGTCAATCGACACGTTGTATTGGTTTGTGGTTGGAATCACAGAGTTGTAGTTAGGATAACGGCCATTCACGAAACGGCAAGTGAGTGTATAGTCTGCTGTCTCGAAAGTGGCGCTCTTGCTATCTACAGTAATATTCACATCACCATCTTTCTTTTCAAGAATACTGCTCAAAATTGCAGCAGGCTTGGTTGGGAGAATGAACGAGAGTTCGTGACCAGTTTGGATATTGAGTTTGCGATAGCGCACCAACTTGTGGGTGTCAGATGCCACAAACACGATTTCATCGGGCTTGATGTCCCAGAAAATACCCATCATCACCGGACGCATTTCCTCAACGCCTACAGCGAAGATTGTTTGTTGAATACCCTCAACCACAGTTTTGCAAGGCAGAGTCAAGTGCTTTGGTTCTTCTTCGCTCGCAGCCTTCACAGGGAATTCATTGCCGTTCACGCCAATGAAGTTGAATTTACCGTGAAGATAAGTGATGTTGATTTCAAGATTCTCATCGTTCACATCAAATGTGAGTGCCAAGTCAGGAAGCTGCTTGAGAAGGTCGAGAAGTTTCTTCACATTTGCAGCAAACTTTCCTGAGCCTTCAGGGTTTTGCACCTGCACATTGGTGGTAAGCGTAGTTTCCTGATCGCTACCAGTAATCACCAATTTGTCGCCTTCAAGGTTGAACAAGAAATTGTCGAGAATCGACAGCTTGTTTTTGGAATTCACTACCTTACTCACTGCTGAAAGGTGAGAAAGTAAAAGCTTACTTTGAATGTTGAATCTCATATATGCTATAATTTGAATTTATTAATATTCGCTTGTTGTAAAACCTGTATATTTTTAACTTACAAATATACAAATTATTGCCGACAATTCAACAAAAAACGTCGTCCAAACTCACTTGGACGACGCTATTTTAAGTATTATTTTGCAATTTCTTACATCACGCCACGCTCTCTGAGCTTCTTTTGCCAATTCCAGGCACTGAGCATAGTGTCTTCAATCGACTCCTGAGCCTTCCAGCCGAGCACTTCGTTAGCCTTCTTTGGGTCGGCCCAAATCTTCACGATATCGCCTTCGCGACGGCCCACAATCTTGTGTGGAACCTTAACGCCAGTAGCCTTTTCAAATGCGTGGAGGAGTTGGAGAACCGACAGGCCCTCGCCTGTTCCGATATTGAACACTTCGAGCTTTTCGTCGCTCTTGTCCTCAAGCATTCTTGCAAGTGCCACAACGTGAGCTTTCGCAAGGTCAACCACGTTGATAAAGTCGCGAATGCAAGAGCCGTCGGGGGTGTCGTAATCGTCGCCGAAGATGCTCAATTCCTTACGCACGCCAATAGCAGTCTGGGTGAGATAAGGAACAAGGTTTTGTGGAACACCGTTTGGCAATTCGCCAATTTCTGCCGATGGATGCGCACCGATTGGGTTGAAGTAGCGCAGCAAAATAGCCTTGATTGGAGCACCGCTCTTCACCACGTCGGCAATGATGTCTTCACTCATCTGCTTGGTTGCGCCGTAAGGTGAAGTTGCCTTCTTGATTGGAGCGTCTTCTGTGATAGGATTCTTATCTGGTTCGCCATACACGGTGCAAGAAGAAGAGAACACAAAGCCTTTCACACCGTACACTGGCATCAAATCGAGCAAGTTGATGAGAATGTTGAGGTTGTTACGGTAATAGAGAATAGGTTTGTGAATCGACTCGCCCACTGCCTTACTTGCGGCAAAATTGATAATGCCGTTGATGCCAGGGTTTGCCTTGAACAATTCGTGCAGAGTGTCGATATTTGTACAGTCACCCTCCACAAACACTGGGCGAATACCTGTGATTTTCTCAATACCGTCAAGCACTTCGATGTTGCTGTTCGACAAGTTGTCGATAATCACAACTTCGTAACCTGCTTGTTGCAATTCCACGGTGGTGTGGGAACCGATAAATCCCAAGCCGCCAGTAACAAGAATCTTTCCTTTCATTTTGATTACTTTTTGATTGATTTTATAATATGTTCCACGATTCTGCCACAAGCCAATCCATCGCCGTAAGGATTTATTGCCTTGCTCATCTTTTCATACTGTTCTTTCGAATCCAGCAGCATCTGCATGTTTGACACGATTTTCGCATAGTCGGTGCCGACCAGTTTCACTGTGCCTGCATCAAGAGCCTCTGGACGCTCAGTGGTGTCGCGCATCACGAGCACAGGTTTTCCAAGTCCAGGAGCTTCCTCCTGAATGCCACCGCTGTCGGTAAGCACAATGCTTGATTTCTCCATCAGATACACGAAATTGAGATATTCAAGCGGCTCGATGAAGAATAAGTTGCTGGAAGCGTCGATGCTGTCGCCAAATACTTCTTTGATGGGTCGGCGCACATTGGGATTGAGGTGCATCGGATACACGAAATCCACATTCGGATAACTTTCGCTCAAGGTCTTAATCGCATTGCAGATGTTCTTGAAGCCTTCTCCGAAGTTTTCTCTACGGTGACCGGTAATCAGCACAAGGCGGCGAGTGCCGTCGTCGAGTCGGCCCACATCGTAGCCCTGTTCTTTCAGGCGAGCCGACAATGAGGCAGAGAGTGTGGTGTCGTTTTTAATTCTGTCCACCACCATGTGAAGCGCGTCAATTACTGTGTTGCCTGTCACGATAATCTTTTCTTCCCCCACTCCCTCGTCGAGCAAGTTCTGACGGCTGAGCGGTGTGGGCGAAAGGTTGAATGTGGCAATGCGACCCGTAATCTGACGGTTCATTTCCTCAGGCCAAGGGCTGTAGATGTTGTGCGTGCGCAAGCCTGCTTCCACATGTCCTACGGGAATCTGCTGGTAAAATGCTGCCAAAGCGGCTGCCATGCTGGTGGTGGTGTCGCCATGCACAAGCACCACATCGGGCTGCGCCTCTTTGAGCACATCACGCATTCCCAAAAGCACACGAGAGGTAATATCGTATAAATCTTGACCCGACTTCATGATATTCAAGTCGTAGTCGGGGGTGATATCAAATATCTCCAGCACCTGGTCAAGCATCTCACGGTGCTGACCAGTAACACACACTATGGTATCGACTTCTTCGTGACGCTTCTGAAACTCCTTCACGAGTGGAGCCATTTTGATGGCTTCGGGACGAGTTCCAAAAACGAGCATTACTTTCTTCTTCATAATTCAGTATAATTGGAGTATTTGCCACGTGGAAGCCACAATGGCAAATACTTACACTTTGCAAAAATAATGATTTTTTACAACATTCGCAAACGCCCTATTTCCTTGTGATTTTGAAAATAGTGCCTTCAATCAGCGAGCAATACACATCGCCATTGGCATCTACCTCAAAACCATTCACTTCGCTTGTGCCCATTGGGTAAGAAACCACAAGCTGGTGGGTGGCGGCATCTACGATTGAGAGCTGGCCGTGGCGACTACCGGCATACACAAATCCATCGTGCTCAATCACGATACATGGAGCATGCTCATAGCCCAAACCAAGGTCGGTTTTCCAAAGGAGCTTATAACTGTTGCCTTCGGTGCTCATAGCCACCAATTCACCGTCCATAGTCTTGGCATAAGCCACTTTTCCGTCTTCGCTGCGGCCTAAACTTTCACGAACTTTATTCTCATTCTTTTCGCGCCAAATCTGCTTGCCGCTTTTTCTGTCAACGGCTGTTGCCACACGGTCGGGAGCCACAACCACCACCTTGTCGGCAGTAACCACTGGCACCACGTTGCCTGGGCTGAAGAGGTTCACAGTCTTGCCATTGTTCCACTTCCATTGGAGCTTGCCGGTTTTTTTGTTGAGCGAACGCAAATAGGTGTCCCATGCGCCAAAAATCACATCGCCGCCATCAATCACAGGGGCTGCTTGGCAATAGTTGTCGATGTCGTCGAAGCGCCACACTAATTTGTGCTTGGCGATGTTCCAAGCTTGGAATGTCTTGTAACCACCTTGGTAAAGGATGCCTTTTTCTATCACACCATCAGCCACATAGGGACCGTCGGCATTGAAAGCGTATGTTTCCTTGCCCGATTTCTTGTCGAGCCATACCAAGCGGCGGTCGGCAGTTGGCAACACCACATATTTGCGGTCAACTGCAGGGCGTGCGTAAAGCATGGCAGCGGTTTTATATTCCCATTTCACTTTGTGTGTCTGCTTGTCAAGAGCCTTGCAGAAGCCTAAAGAATTACCGAAATAAATGTTTTTCTCGTCCAATCCCAAGCGGGTGAAGATAGTGGCATTGTCGGCAAACACCTTTTCTACAGCAAAGCGTGCATCTTCTTTAGTTGGTAAAGAAGCAGGTGCTGGGCTGTCGTAGTATTCGGTGTTCATCTTGTATGCATACATTGGAACAGGAGCCTTATCCAAAATCTTGTTGTAAACGTGAATCCAGTTTGATTTCAAATCCACGTTAAGGAGGGTGTAGCCATAATCGCCATTACCCATATCGAGGGCACGAACAATCAGTCCGTTGATGCCGTCGGTCTCATACAGGCGCCATCTGTGATAGTGACCACACTGGTGAGTGATCACTGGATATTTTTTCAGGATAGCCACATAGTCGCGATAGTTGTCCAAGTCGTCGAGAATTGGATAGTGGTTCACGCTCAGCACCTTCATGCCAGGCTTCACCTTCTCTGAGAGTATCTTGTCGAGCCAAATCAAGTCCTCTTGCTTGATATGACCGTCGCCCATCTTCATGAATGGACCACAGTTCATGCCCACTACCACCAAGTCGCCAACGGTGAACACAAAGCGGTCGGCGCCCCAAAGGTCGTTGAATGTCTTGCATGCGCTTTGGCTCCAAGTGTTTTCGTGGTTGCCAGGGATGATGTAGTATGGTTTGGTGAAAGCGTCGAAAATCGACTTCACATTATGGAGTTGCTCATCGCTACCTTCGTTGGTCAAGTCGCCAGAAACAAGCACATAGTCCACATCGCTTTTGTTGACTTCCGCAACAGCGGCTTTCAGTTTTGCCTCATTAGCGTTGCCTGGAGTGACGTGGATGTCGCTAAAGATAGCGAATTTTTGAGCGGAAAGAGTGACACAGCACACAAACAGTGCCAAAACCAGTGTCACCACTCTTAATTGATTAGTTTTCATTTGATTGTAAATATGTGTTTAAATAACAGCAGTGCTCCTGGGAGCACTGCCTTAATTATAAAGTTTGTATTAATCCAGTTTATGAATAATTAAGCCTGAGCGCAACTTTGGTTCAAACCAAGTGGCCTTTGGAGGCATAATGTTGCCAGAGTCGGCGATGTCGATAATCTGACGCATGGTCACAGGATAAAGTGCCAAAGCCATCTTCATTTCACCAGAGTCAACTCTGTCTTTCAACTCACCTAAACCACGTATACCGCCCACAAAGTCGATACGCTTGTCGGTACGCAAGTCCACGATGTTGAGAATGTCGCGCAAGATGTAGTCGGAAGAAATCTTCACGTCGAGCACACCGATTGGGTCGTTATCATCGTAAGTGCCTTCTTTCGCTGTGAGTGAATACCACTTGCCGCCCAAGTAAAGTGAGAAATTGTGGAGAGCTGCTGGACGATAGATTTCTGTGCCCTTGTCTTCTACAACAAACTTCTCTCCCAATTTTTGCAGGAATTCTTCGTCGGTAAGCCCATTGAGGTCTTTCACCATGCGGTTGTAGTCCATCACCTTCAAGTGTGATTCTGGGAAGCATACAGCCAGCAGGTAGTTGTATTCCTCTTTGCCTGTGTGGTTAGGGTCGGCCTTTGCCTTTTCCTCTCCCACATGCGCAGCAGCAGCTGTACGGTGGTGACCATCTGCGATATACAGATATGGAATCTTCGCAAAAGCTTCGGTGATTTCGTTGATTACCGCATCATCAGAAATACACCACAAAGTGTGACCTATACCGTCTTCCGACACGAAGTCGTATTCTGGCTGAGTTTTTGCTGTTTGAGCAATCACTCTTTCAAGCACCTTGTTTGTAGGAAATGACAAGAACACTGGTTCGATGTTTGCATTATTGATTTCAATATGATGCATACGGTCCACTTCCTTTTCCTTACGGGTCAACTCGTGCTTTTTGATTTTGCCAGTGAGATAGTCGTCAACACTTGCTCCTACCACCAAACCATATTGGGTGCGACCATCCATGGTTTGAGCGTAAAGATAGTATTGCTCCTTCTCATCCTGCACAAGCCAGCCTTCGCGTTGGAACTTCTGGAAATTCTCAACAGCCTTGTCGTAAACCTTCTGTTCATGCTCGCCAGTGCCTGGCTCGAAATCAATTTCAGGTTTAATGATGTGATACAGCGATTTCTCGTTGCCTTCAGCTTCAGCTCTTGCTTCTTCACTTGAAAGCACATCATAAGGCTTTGAAGCCACTTGCTCTACAAATTGCTTAGGTGGACGAAGTCCTCTAAACGGTTTAACTTTTGCCATAGTGTTAGTAGTTTTATAAATAATTATGTTAAGGTGGTGTAAATAATATTACTTTCGGAGGATAGTTTGAGCACGGTCA
>ENA-UESH01002147-UESH01002147.1-human-gut-metagenome-genome-assembly--contig:-NODE-2147-length-11996-cov-3.896636_pt1 | contig 11996 bp, 10 predicted proteins | sample MGYA00243001_ERZ508002 | MGnify/ENA primary metagenome ERZ508002 (study PRJEB26167, sample SAMN06115447) | human gut metagenome | host: Homo sapiens | place: China:Anhui | collected 2015-08-07... | reverse complement strand
AATCATTAATCACGAAATGCTCTAATAGTTCTTCATACACAACAAACTCCGAACAGTCGTAGTTTCTAACAAGCACAATCACCCTAATTCTTGGATGGTGGGCTTGAGCAATATCAACTCTACCATTCCAAATTCCAAGCACCGCATCACCTGTTTTTTGAATATCGTCGTGTGGGTCCTCAATGCCATAAGAATAGTCTGGCGAATTTCTGCCACTTATAAGCCTCACTGTGCTTTGGGAAAACGGGTGTGTTTATTTAACTGTTTTTGCCGACCATGCAGTAGTGGGAGTGACAACATCTGACAGACCTAAAGGCTTCGCCAAATGCTCTCCACCTACAGCAGATGCCAAAATATCACCCCAATCGTCGCCAATGATGTCTTTTCTGCCTGTATGAAGACGAAAGACGATGCCAGCGCCAATTTTTGTAATGATTTCATTGGGGATTTCCCCCAAAGGAAACACTTCCTGAACGAGATGACGTGAATCTCTTAGTCTTGGTTGTTTCATAATAATTGAATGATTTTTTTTGCGACAGCCCTTATCATTGGCACCGCAACAGAATTTCCTGTTTGACGACGTATTTCTTGATGCGAAACCTCGATTTTGAACTTCTCTGGAAAGCCCTGAAACCTCAACAATTCACGAGAAGAAGGTCGTCGGTATCCATTTATAAGAAGGTAATTGTAAGATGCGCCTGTACGCAAAGCACAAGCATACGGAAGTATTGATATATTTCCCGATTTGTTTTCGTGCCACACAGAGGGATAAAACACATTTTTCCCCTCAACTCTTTTTCGGCGTTTGTCAAGTATCATGTCGGAAGCAAACAATGAGGAATCCACATTCTTATCGTCTTCCAAAACAGATGCTAAATCATATGCGATTGGTTCAAAGTCAAAATTAAATTGCTCACATGCCGCAGCCGATTTAAAGCCCACGATTATCACACGCTCTCTCTTTTGAGGCAAGCCAAAATCTAAAGCATTCAATATCTTCCATTTGACAGAATACCCCAATTCCGCGAGGGTGTCTAAGATCACTTTAAATGTTTTTCCTCCATCATGAGAAACAAGCTGCTTCACATTTTCAAGCAAAATGGCTTTGGGCTGGTGGTGCTGAAGAATGCGAGCGACCTCAAAAAACATGGTTCCTCTCGTGTCGGCGAAACCTTTCATTTTGCCAATAATGGAAAACGCTTGACAAGGGAATCCCGCCAACAGCACATCGTGCTTGGGAATGCTATCCGAATTAATTTTTGTAATATCGCCAAATGGAACTTCACCAAAATTGTAGGAATACGAGATTTGGGCGGCTTTATCCCACTCTGAAGAGAACACACAAAAGGGATGCGAATGCCACCAATACCCGCAAACAAATCCACAAAAGTGAATTTTGGACTGGCAGAGTCGTGAAATGGAGCATTCAGCAAATCATGAAAGAGATTCAGTTGAAAAACAGGTGGCTCGGAAACCATATCACCATGGGCTACAGCATCAGTCATGTCTTCATCCATCCAACTGCTCCACTCATTCAAAATCTGTTCTGCATTTTTTTTATACAAAACACCTTCTGGACGATTTTTCAACTGAAGATAATGTGAAACAATAGCAGCCTGGTCTGAAAACGACAAGAAATTGCCATCTTCAGTGATACTTGACTTTCCATAAACTTGAACAGCAGAAATGCCCTTTTTATTACAAAAATCCTTTATGGTCAATTGCATTCTACTGCTTTTTTCAAGATTTGCCATGTGCTGATTTTCACTAATCCTCTTTAATATTTATTTCTTTAAAGGTTTTACTTCTTCTTGGGATTTTACTTTGCCGGCGAGCATACCACATGCGGCAGAAATGTCTTCGCCACGGCTACGGCGAATGGTGCAGGTGATGCCACGGGCATTCAGATAGTCGCGGAACTGCGCCATACGCTCGTCGCTACTTGTGCGCAGTTTAGGGATTTCGGGAATGAGATGGTAGCGAATCAAATTCACACGCACATGCTCGTCGGGAATGATTTCACGGAGTGCCTCGGCGTGCTTAATGTCATCGTTAAACCACTGCCACATAATGTATTCCACCGACAAACGGCGCTGGTGGGCGAAGTCGTATTCGCCGAGCATATCCATCACATCGCGGATTGGGTAAACCTTTTCGAGCGACATCATCGACTGGCGCTCCTCTGCCACGGCATTGTGTACGCTCACAGCAATGTGTACCTGTGTTTTTTCCACCAGTTCGCGCAGAGCAGGCTTCACACCCACTGTGGAAACGGTCACACGCTTCGGGCTCCACGCAAAGCCCCAATCCGAAGTGAGAATTTCAATCACATTCAGCACGGCATCAAGATTGTCGAGGGGTTCGCCCATACCCATAAACACGATATTGGTGAGGGTGTGGGTTTCGGGAATGCTCAACACCTGGTTGATGATTTGGTTGGCGGTGAGGTTGCCATGGAAACCTTGGCGGCCCGTCATACAGAAATAGCAGTTCATGCGACAGCCCTTCTGCGACGATATGCAGAGGGTGGCACGGTCGTCGTCGGGAATATACACGCTTTCCACTTTCTTGCCTTCACCAGCATCGAAAAGATACTTCACGGTGCCGTCTTCGCTCTTTTGAGCGCTTTCGGGGGCATAGAGTCCTACGCAATATTCGGCTTCAAGACGCTGACGGTTGGCCTTCGAAATGTTGAGCATCTCGTCGAAACTGGTCACACGCTTGCCATATATCCATTGAGCCAACTGGGTGGCAGCAAACTTTGGCATACCCAAAGACGACGTAACGCGACGCAATTCATCAAGCGTCATACCAGCCAACGGCTTCAATTTTTTCGTTTTCTTATTTTCCATATTGAAAAATCTATTACATATTAAGTCGAATTTACAAAGTTAGTGATTTTCCCCCACTCCACCACCACTATCCCCCACAAAAAGCACAAGAGAGTGGTGCAAATCACTCAAAACGACAACGCCATAGCGTTGGGACATGCCTTTGGCATGTTTCAAATGTGTTAACACAATGCCGATTGCACCGAAACATGCCAAAGGCATGTCCCTACGTTGTGATGCGACTGTCATAAAATAAATATATCCGCCTTGGGTGGGGCGGATATATTTTGTTTGTATCGGGAATGGGGGGATTAGCGAGCGAGGAGTTTGGCGGTGGCTTGGGTGCCGTCGGCCATTGTCACCACTGCGAGGTAGAGGGTGCCTTGTGGGACGGTGAGGGTGGCTTGGGTGCCGCTGATATTGGCATCAACGCCCAACTTTTCGCCCATCAGTGTGAACACGTCCACTGCCTTGATAGCCTTTGGAGCGGTCAGGGTGGCTACGCCTGCTGTCACCTGAACGGAAAGTGCACCATTCTTCTTCACTTCGGTGATAGAGGTGGGCATTGGCACGATTGGTTCTGGGTCGGGGAATGAGGTGATGGCACGGGTGCGGCACACATGGAAATACTGCTTGGGCTGGCCATTTGAATATCCACCTTCAAACGACAGGAAGTTCACCAAATCGTTGCTCATCATGGTAGATGTCCAATATTTGTCGGCAGAGAGTGCCACGCCTTTAGCCTTGGCAAGATTGGCGTTGAACGCCGCACGAGCATCAGGATAAGGGTTGGTGTCGGGCTTGCCGTCCTTGTTCACCATTGTCACGCTATTGCCGGTCCAGTTGTTGACCTGACCTTTGCTCTCGTCGGCATCTTTTTCCACCCAAACGAGTCCGCACGAAGCAGCGAAAAGTTGACGCATCTCATCTACGGCAGGCAAATACCATTTCAGATTTTCGTTGGATTTCGACACGCACCAGTTGGCGGCTTGGAATCCGCTTGCCCAGTCGGCGATTTTGGCGATTTCGGCGCAGTTGGTGGCACCATCCATCACATCGGTAGCGGCAGGAATAGCCACGGTGGCTTTCGACCAGCTGAGTTGTTCGCCCTCGTCGAGGCTCACAGCCTTGCCAGTTCTGCCGTCGGCATTGATATAGTAAATCATACCTACGCAAGTTTTGCCTTCTACCACAGCACCTTGTTCCCAAGTGCCGTCAGAGAACAAATAGTTGCCCACCTTTGGGGCTTTCAATGCCACGGTGAGCGACAGTTCTGCCGACTTGTCGCCACAGGTTGCACGCAGCACGGTAGTGCCCGGTGCCATACCACGCACCTTGCCATTAGCGGTAATGGTGGCAACACGAGGTTCCGACGAGGTCCATTCCACCGTGGCACCAGCAGCCGCCTCGGCAGGAAGAATTTCAGCCTTGTAGGTGCGGGAGCCACCTACGGCGAGTTTTGCACTTGTTGGGGTGATTGTGATTGACTCTACAGGCACGCTTTGTGCCGAAACGGTAAATGCAGTTGAGGCTATCAGCGCAGCCACTGCCATCATCATTTGATTTTTCATTAAGGGGTTGGAATAATTAGTGTATCAAAAAATCTTGAATTTATAATTCGCAAAAATAGTGATATTTCGCAATTCACACAACAAACCAAGATTTTTTCAAGAAAAAAAAAGCAAGCCGTTTCTGGCGGAGCAGGAACGGCTTGATATGTGAATTATCGGGAATGCTTATTTGAGCATTTTTTGGAGAAGAACAGGCTCGTTGGTGGTGATGAAGTCGATACCATTGTCGATGCACCATTGCAGGTCTTCCTTCTTGTTCACGGTCCAGGCATTGGTCTTCAAGCCCAGGTCGTGGCACTCCTTAATCCATTCAGGGTGTGCCTTAAACACTTTGTAATGATAGTCCATGCCGGCAGCGCCGATTTCCTTCAGTTTCTTTGGTGGCATTTCGCCATTCAAGTAGTAAACTTCAGTGCCTTTAGGCGCATATTTGATGAGCTCGCACATAGCGTTTGGAGAGAAGGTGATGTAGGTCACGCGGTTCTCCAATTCATAGTGCTTCACCAAAGCGAGGGCTTTCATCACACACATCGACTCTTGGATAAGGTCGGCGTGAGGCTTCACTTCGAGCACCACCTGAATGTTGGGGTGCTTGGTGAATTCTTGCAAATACTGGTCGAGTGTGCTGATGTATTCACCGTTAGGCACTTTCTGACCAGCCACGTCCTTGGCAAGTGATTTTTGGATTTCCACGCCATTGATAGTGGCATCGTGGTTCACAAACACCTGACCGTCTTTGGTCAACCAAATGTCGAATTCCGAACCCCAGCAGTGGATAGAGTCGGCCTTGCAGAGGCTGCGGATAGAGTTTTGTGCCGATTCGGTGGCAGTTTGCATCTTGATGTCCTTACCTGTTTTCCAATAGCCACGGTGAGCCACCACAAGTGGCTTTTGAGCCACAGCTGCGAGGCTGAGCATAGCCGCAGCTGCACAAACGATTGCTTTAAATGCTTTCATAAAATCTTTTATGTTTTTAAAAATTACTGGCAAAGCCAAATCAATGACTTTGCCAGTCGTTTATTGGTTTAATTCCACTTTAAAATTTTTAAAGACGGATTATTAGCGTCCTTCCACCTTGAAGTTGTCAACAAAGATACGGTTCTTACCCTTGCCGATAGTCTTCACCTGCACATCGAATGCACCACCGAGAATCACGATTTGGGTGTCGCTTGTAGCACCGTCCACATAGATGGTGTAGTTGGTGTTAGGATTTTCCCATACGAGCAAGCCGTCGGGGTCGGTAGTGTAGTTGAAGTGGTTGTCGTCGGTGAGCATGAATGAAGCCACATCGTTGAGCACGATTTGAGCCTTGTTTTCATCGCAGTAAAGCACGCCGTTGACAATTTCGCCACCGTTGCCACCGATAATCTTAGTCACCTTACCAGGACCAAGAACACCTACATACACCTGCACATCATCGAGTGTACCAGCCTTGGTGCAGTAACCCACCAGCTGCATACTTACAGCGATGTCCATACCGCTACCGATTTCAGGAATCTTTGGTGACACGAGGTCGCCGCCGTAACCAGTTTTACCCAGTTTCAAGAAGCCTGGACGGCCGTAGCACAAGTTGTTGCGTGAAGTCCAGCCGTGTGAGAGTTCTTCATCGGTCCACTTGTCGAAGCGAGAATTCGCTTCACCGTCGGTAACCCAACCAAGAATACTGGTATCGGAGTGGTTCATCCAGCTGAAGTTTTCGAAGAAGAGCGCACCAAGCTGAGTGACTGGAATATCAATGCTGAGGTCAGTGTAGTTGCCAGTGCCTTGGATATGGAGAACTGCAAAGCGGTCCTTGTTTGAGGCAACGCAGTTCAGCATCACAGAGTTGGGGTCGGTTTCGCTTGGAGTCACGGTAATCCAGCTCACATCGTCGCCTTCCTTCACTGGACGCACCTCATAAGTGTAAGGCACGTTGGTAAGCACAGAGAATGGAATGGCGCCACCTTCGCGTGCAATGGTGATGCTGTTGGCAGATGGCTTGATGTAAGGCTCGCTACCGGTTTGGCGAATGGTGAGAGGCACAGGTTGCTCCACACCGTCGAGGTAGATTTTATACACCATGTCGCGGGTGTCGGGCTTCTTGTTCTCTACGGTTGAGAGGCGGATAATACCATCGCCTTCACCTTCGGTTGGGAACACGCGGCACCAGCCGTTTTCACTTTGGCAAACGAGTTTCCATGGGCGATTACTGCGCACCACAATCTTCTTAGCCTCTGAATAGGCAAGTGTGTCCACCGCTTCGTAATTGAAGTCGTAGGTCATATTCTCCAAGCCTTCAAGAGTGAAATATGGGTCGCCTGTAAACTTATCATCGTCGCTACAAGCTGTGAAGCCCATCGCTGCCACCACTGCAAGAGCGGCAAGCAGCAGAGATTTCATATATTTCTTCATAACCATTAATGTTCTTTATAAGGGAATAATACATTACCTGTGATGGCTGAATAGCTCCACCATACAGGAGTCTTCATAGTGTTGTCGCCACCCATGCGAGCGAGGGCTGCGTCCACGTTTTCGCGGTTGTTGGCCACGGTGGTGTTAGGATAAGCGAAACGCTGAGGGTACTTGTAGTCGTTGAAGTCGGTACCGTTACCGATAGTGAGCACTGGATAGCCGGTGCGGCGCACTTCGTGATATGCTTCCATACCAGTCCAGAAGAGGGCGAGGTATTTTTGTTCGCCAATGAGTTGGAGTTTGTTTTCAGCCTTGTCCCAGTTAGCGAGGTCGGAAGCGAGGAATTTGGTCACGTCTTCGTCGGTGATGTAGCATGGAGTTGCGCTAAACAATCCCCAAGGAGCCCACTTCAGGAGCGAAGCCTTCACAGCACCCTCATAAAGTTCTTGAGGAGTCTGGTCGAGGGTGATTTCGCCACGCTGTTCCATTTCTGCCAAAATGAAAAGCACTTCGGCGTAGTCCATAAAGTAAACAGGGGCATCGTCGCGCACAAACACCTCATAGTTGAGCTGAGCGGCACCAACGTTTGATCTGTTGCGTTCGTCAGGTGTACCACCAGAGATAGCGCCCTTCCATCCGTCGTTGCCTTCATTGAACCAGATTGGGAGGCGTGGGTCAGTGTACGACTGAATGCCTTGATCGTCGGTGTAAACGGTCATCTTAATCATCTGCTCAGATGCCTTGTAGGTGCTGCTGGTGAAGTCGGTTTTCAGTTTATTGTGGAAATAGCTGAAATATGGGTCAATACCGGTGAGCTGCACTGTGGCATTGTCGGCATTGCTTGAGATTACAGGATATTTGGTTTGGTCGTTGATCATTGCCTGAATGCGTTCGCCTGATTTCATTTCAGGACGACCGCTCACACGGCAGAGCAAACGGAGCATCAGCGAGTTGTTGAACTTGCGCCATTGCTTCAAGTTGCCGGCATACATCTGGTCAACTGCGCCCAAAGTGGCGTCGGTCTTAGGATTAGCGGCATAAATCTCATTGGCTTTCTCAAGGTCGGCAAGCATGTCTTCATACACCTCTTTTTGTGATTCAAACACAGGCTTGGTGATACCTTCGCTACGGCCACGGAACGCTTCCTTGTAAGGAATGTCGCCATAGATTGCGGTGAGGTTTTCCATCAAAAGCACCTTAAGTGTCAAGCCCACAGCCTCAGCGGAAGAATTGTTGTACTTCTTTGCCAATTCAATCATGTGCATGATATTGGTGCAGCGGTTAGCGTAGCCGTTCCACACGCTTGCAAAGTTGGCTTCACCAATTTTGTAGCGGTTTTCTTCACGAGTGGAGCCGCCACTGAAAGTGGTGTATTGCACAAGCTCGTCGTTCCAGAACCAGCTGTAGTATTGCCACTGGCTGTTGGTCATGCCATAGAATGTGGGGGTGAACATTGCATAAGGGTTCTGCAAGTCGCCGAGCATCATATTGTTTGGGTCGTGATTTGTTTCTTCAAAATCGCGGGTGCAGGAAGTGCCCATCACACTCAAGCCTAACACCGCCAAACCCATATATAATAATTTCTTTTTCATAATTTGTGTTGATTAATTCTGTAGTGTTTAGAAGCTAAGTTTCACATTCACGCCATAAGAGCGAGTCATTGGGAAGGTCATGGTTTCGATACCGCTGGTGATGTTGGCACCATTGAGCGAACCGCCTTCTGGGTCGAATGCTGGGAAGCTGGTGATACAGAAAAGATTGGTAGCATACACACCAAACGATGCACCTTGAAGCACTTTGGTCTTAGCGCAGATGCTCTTTGGAAGAGCGTAGTCGAGGCGTATTTCCTTACACTTCAAGAAGTCGGTCTTGAAGGTGTTTTCTTCCACGTTGTCGCGGTTCCACTTGTAAGAGCTGTAGTAAGTGCTGATGTTTTCAGTCACAGTAGTATTCTTTTGGTAGGTAATAGTGCCGTCGGCGTTCTTCACCGCATTCACACCTTGCACCACCAAACCGTCTTGACGGCCTTCGAGTGAGTTGGTGAGCTTACCTTGGTAGCTCAATGCGAAGTTGGTTACCGAGAAGCAGTGACCACCCATCTGAGCAGAGAATGTGGCGCTGAGGGTGAAGTCTTTCACACGGAGCTTCTGGGTCATACCACCACGCCATGTTGGAGCCACCTTGCCGATGCGACGAGTTGGGCTCTGGTCGAGCACTGGATAACCGTTCTTGGCATTCACGAGAATTTGACCTGAGCAGTCCACTGTGTTGCCGTTTTCGTCGGTGTAGGTTGATCCTTCAGGAGCACGTTGGTAGCCCTTACCGTAAATCACATTCATTTCCTTGCCTACGTAAGAGTAGATATACACACGGTTACCGATGGTGGTACCGTTGTTGCCTAATTGAAGTGGAGTTTCTGGATCCCAACCTTCTTGGTAGCTCACGAGCTTGTTCCAGTTGCGGCTCCAGTTGATGTCCATGCTCCATTGCACGTCTTTAGCGCGCACTGGCACAGCGTGCAAGCCGATTTCAATACCGCGGTTGCGAATCTCACCAGTGTTGATCTTCATAGAAGTGGCACCGATAATAGCGTCGGTAGCGGCAGAGATAATCTGGTCGGTGGTTGAAGAGGTGTAGAGAGCCACGTCAAGACCGAAGCGGTTTTGGAAGAACATGGTCTCAAGACCCATTTCCCAGCTTTCCACATTTTCAGGCTTGATATATGGGTTAGAAATGCTGCCTGGCACGGTGTAGCCACCGAAATAAGTGGCAGAGCGAGTGTAAGTGTCGTTCAAAGTGTATGGGTCGGTGTCGTTACCCACGTTTGCCCAAGAGAGGCGAACCTTCAGCATATCCACCCACTTAGCGTGCTTCTTGAGGTTGAGAGCCTTGTCCACGAGGATACTTGCACTTACTGATGGGTAGAAGAATGACCAGTGACCGGGGCCGAGAGCCGACGACCAGTCGTTACGGCCGGTGATGTCGAGATAGTAGGTGTCAGCCCAGCTGAGCGATGCCATACCATAGAAGCTGTTCACTTCTTTTCTCGACTTGTTGTTGTAAGGAGTTGGGTTCACACCCACAGGAGTGTTGTTAGGATTGTAAATGCCTGGTTCACCAAGTTCGTTGAGGGTGATGTAAGAGCGATACCATCTGCGGGTCATGTTGTTGCCACCGAATGCCACGGTGATGCCGAGTTTCTTGTTCACGAGTTCGTTGTTCACGTAGCGGAGCAGGAAGTCGTGGTTGTACTCGTAGTCGCGGATAGTTTGTTCGCGATAGTAGCCTCTTTCATAACCTGGAGAGTAGTATGGGCGTTGCAGCTGGCGGAATTCGTCGTTGATGTCGAGACCGCTTCTGAGGTCGAGAGTCAAACCCTTCACAGGAAGCTTAATGTTGAGCGACACGTTACCGTAGATACGGTCTTTCTTGTTGCCGTTGAGTGCTTCGTAAAGAATGCGATAAGGGTTGTGGGTGTTTGAAGGGTTGATGGTGTAACCATTTTCCACGTTTTCGCGAGTGAAGCGACCTTGGAAATATTCGTCCTTATAGTCTTGAATAGGGTTACAAGAGAAGCCCCATGCGAGCAAGTACATTGGGTTGGATGCGCTATAACCAGCCACAGGCATATTGTCGGATGACTTGTGGGTGTAAGTGGCTTTAGCGTTGAGTTTCACCCACTTGTTGAGTTGGGTAGTACCAGAGAAGTTCACTGTTTGCTTTTGGTAGCCAGTGTTAGGGAGAATCCAATCGTTGTGAGAGTCGGTGATCGACAAACGCGCGCTTGAGCCCTTGCCGTTACCACCATCGATGGTGATGGTGTTGTTGTAGGTCACACCGGTTTCGAAAATACCAGAGAACCAGTCGTCTTGGTAAACCCATGGTTTCTTTTCATAGGTGCCGTCTTCCCAGTTGCGAGAAGAGTAGAGGTAGCGCATTTGGTTGGCGTCGTATCTTGCACCGAATGCGTAGCGAGAATAGTTACGGGTCACAGCCACGCCGTCGGGAGCGTCTTCAGCTGCGATGTTCCAGATAGAGAAGTCCTTGTAACCGAGGTCGCTACCAGGACCGTATTCCTTTTGGAAGTCGGGGAAGTAGCTTGCCTTTTCCCATACGATTGAAGAGTTGATCGACACACCCACACCCTTGCGTTGGCGGCCGTTCTTGGTGGTGATGACGATAGCACCGTTAGCAGCACGGCTACCGTAAAGCGCAGTAGCAGCAGGGCCTTTCAGCACACTCACGTTTTCAATATCTTCAGGGTTGAGGTCGGAAGCGGCGTTACCGAAATCGACTGGGGCATCGTTGTTGGAGTAGCTACTACCGCTACCTGATGAAGTGCCACCAGAGGTTACAGGCACACCGTCGATAACGAAGAGGGCTTCGTTGGCACCATAGTTGAGCGATTGGTCGCCACGGAGCACAACGCGCACCGAACCGGTAGGACCAGAGTTTGCGCCAGTGAGGCTCAAACCAGCCACCTTACCATCCAGACCGTTCAGCCAGTTACCGCTTGAAGTCTTGGTGAGTTCAGAGTTGTCGACTTTGGAGACAGCGTAACCCAGCGATTTCTGTTCGCGAGTGATACCCAATGCTGTCACTACCACACCATCGAGCATCTTGCTTGATTCTTCCATTGTAAGAGTCACTTTACCATTCACAGGCTTCACTGTTTTGGTTTTGTAACCCACAGAGTTTACTACAAGCACAGCATTCTTGCCGTTCACCTTCAGAGAGAAGTGTCCGTCGATGTCGGTGCTTGTTCCGTTTTTAGTACCCTTTTCCATAACGGTAGCGCCAATCATAGGCGTTTTGCCGTCACTTTCGAAAATGGTACCTGTCACTCTATCCTGCGCCGCTACCGAAGTGGTGAGCACAAGCATAACGAGCAACCATGCGAATTTTAACGCGTGTTTAAAATAGAAAGTTGTTATTAGTTAGTAATTGAATTGATTTTGCTATTGACATTGATTGGCAATATGTAGTCGTATTGCTGTTCATTGAATCGGTTATCTTAGTCTAATAAAATATCTACAAAATTAAGCTTTTTAAACCATTCTTCAAAAACAATTACGCAAAAAAAATGATTACAAAAATGTTAAAAATGAGTGTTAACAATGTGAACGTCACACAATCTCAGACTACACAGCACATTACACGCACACCCACCTATGGAGAAAACCGATGGTTTTAGGGTTGTTTC
>ENA-UESH01002141-UESH01002141.1-human-gut-metagenome-genome-assembly--contig:-NODE-2141-length-12008-cov-6.029503_pt1 | contig 12008 bp, 10 predicted proteins | sample MGYA00243001_ERZ508002 | MGnify/ENA primary metagenome ERZ508002 (study PRJEB26167, sample SAMN06115447) | human gut metagenome | host: Homo sapiens | place: China:Anhui | collected 2015-08-07... | reverse complement strand
TATTTAAAGTCTTTATTCTTCTGAATGGTTCTCCGCCAACTCCCAGAGTAACATGACCCTTGTAAACAAGCTGACCATTACTGTACTGTCCGAGGATAATGCTGTTCATACTGTTTTCTTTCGGAACATAGCCCAAAACTACGAAATCATCGTCCTGCAAATACTTAATTTTGATCCAGTCCTTAGTCCGCTTATCAAAGTAATACTTGCTGTCCTTACGTTTCGCAACGATACCCTCCAATTCCTGCTGTTCGGCAAGGGCATAGAATTGGATACCGTTTTTCTCAATAAACCTCGATACTGCAAATCTGCCGTTTTCCGATATTACCGCTTTCTGTAGAAGTTCTTTTCTTTCAGTCAGCGGCAAGTCCGTTACCTGTCTGTTCTCATAATACAGAATATCAAACGCAGTAAAACATGCAGGATATTTCTTCGCCGCCATATCTATCTTTACGGGATTGCTCATCATACTGCGTTTCTGTATTTCAAAAAAATCCGGTCTGCCGTCCTTAATGACCGCAAGCTCTCCGTCCAGAATACAGCGGACATTCACATTCTTATGAATTTCTGCAAGCTCCGGTACTTTCGGCAGCATTAAGATATTTCGTTTGTTCTTCAGAATCGTTTTGTCTCTGTCAAGGTATGCGATACAGCGTTCGCCGTCAAGCTTTAATTCGTAGATATACTCATCGCTGTCAAAGGGTTGTCCCTCTGTGCCGATCAGCATCGGTCTGATATTTTTTGTTTCCCAGATATCAGTCATTCTTTACGCCTGCCTGGGCAAGACTTTGCTTGAGAGCCTCCATAATGTCAATGACATTGACCTGAACATCGGGAGTGGAGGCAACAATATCCTTGCCTGCGATCTTCTGTTCAATGATTTCACGCAGCTTGAACTGATATTCGTCCTTGTATAAACTCGGCTCAAAATCCTTGACCATTGTGTTGATCAGCGTTTTCGCCATAGTCAGTTCCGCTTCGTTTAATTCGGGATGTGCAGGCTCTTTCGGAACTTGCTTTACCTCGTCGGCGAAAAACATGGTTTCAATCAGTATACCGTCGTCTGTAGGAATAAGCGTAAGCAATTTTTCCTTTGTACCCATAACGGTTTTGGCGACAGCGACCTTATTCTCATCTTTCATTGCTTTACGAAGTAATTCAAACGCCTTATCTCCTCCGGCTTCGGGAACTGCGTGGTACGTCTTATCATAATAAATAGGGCGAATAGAATTCAAATCAGTAAAATGCAGGATATGAATAGTCTTATCCTTTTCGGACTTCGCCTTTTCAAAATCCTCATCTGTCATAATCACGAACTTATCCTTGTCGTACTCAAAGCCTTTTACGATATCCTTTGATGAGATCTCCTTTCCGCAGGATGTGCAAACCTTTTTGTACTTTACTCTGCTGCCGTCCTCTCTGCAAAGCTGATTGAAGTGTATATCGTTATCCTGCGTTGCCGTATACAAACCGACAGGAATATAGACTAAACCGAATGAAATTGCGCCTCTGTGTGATACTGCCATTGTAAACGCCTCCTTTTTCGTTAGTATATCCGTTCCATAACAAGAAATACTAAAGGACTATCAGTTAATATGATTGCTCATAACTCTGCGACTGATCATCCTTAATTCCGAGCGACTGTTTCTTCCGATGTATCATTCTCCGCAGCCTACTGTCTACCGTCCGTCTGACTGCCTTATACTTCTGAATATAGTCCTCTTCAATGCACCTACTAAAATTTGCGAATAAACCAAAGATTGTATTTGCCAACATGGTATTCTCAAGATTGTCAAGGTGGTTAAGCATATTCTGAGCAACTTCGTTGCCGTTGTCTGCGGATTTAGTGAGCCACTCTACTGCTTTTGTCTTATCTTTCTCAAGTCCCTCTGCTCCGAAAAGATAAAGCCTGCCGAGCTGATAGCTTGACCACATATTCTTATCAGCGGATTTTTCAAAGTAATCTACCGCCTTTTGAATATCATACTTTTCTTCCTGCAAATACAACTTCCCAAAAGCATACTGTGTGAATTCGTTATCTTCGGCTGACAGCAAATATTTCTCTGATTTATCCAAGTCCTGCAACACGATATCGCCCTTGAAATATATCTTGCCAAGCTTGTAACAGGCATAAGCGTCTCTGCTGTCGGCACACTCTGTAAGCATAGCAAGTCCTTTGTCAATGTCCTGATCTAAATGCTCACCCGAAATAAGTTCAAGGGCAAGAAAACGTTTTGCATTGATATTCTCAAGCTTTATTGCTTTTTCAAGTAGCTTTACAGCCTTTTCAATATCCTGTGGAATATTTTCTCCGAGCAGAAGCACCTTTCCGTACTCGTACAACCCATTCTTGTTATTCATTTCTTCAGATCGTTTGAAGTAATCTATAGCCTTATCCATATTGATGTCTGTTCCGAGTCCCTTTTTAAACATAGAACCAAGTTTGTAATATAGGTTATCATCAGCCTGATCCTTGCTTTCGAGTTCAAGAAAACCGGATAATGCGGCATTGTAATACCTTTGTGCCGTATCTTCATTTTGAGTAACATATTCACCCTTATTGTACATCTGAGCAATCGCATACGACGCATAAGGTTGTCCCTGTGCAGATGATTTCTGATACCACAAAAACGCCTGCGACAAATCTTTTTCCACGCCGTTTTCGTAGTAATACAAATTGGCGAGACTGTACTGAGCAAATTTGTTCCCCGCTGTTGCCGATTTCAAAAACCAATCAAATGCCTGTTTGTAGTCCTGTTCTGTACCTAACCCATAACAATGCATTTTGCCTATGCGATACCAAACGTAAGAACGCATATCTACAGGTTTCATGATTTGACCCTCATATTTCGGTTCGTAGGGAAACATAAAATCCGAATCGGGTTCTGTTTCCATAAATCCCTGTAATGCCTCTTTGTAATATGCAAATGATTTTTCTTCATCCTTTTCACCAAGCTTGTCGGTGGAATACAGCTTTCCTAAATCGTGAATAGCAAGAACATTGCCTGTCTGAGATTCTGAAAGCAGAAGTTGTTCTGCTTTTTTGAAATCTTCAAGCTTTGATTGCTTATTGTAAATCAGTTTGCAGGCTTCTTTGTACGAACTACTCCACTTTAAATAATATTTGCTTTGAGGAACATCATCAATATCAACCGTTACTGTATTTTCATCACTCCAAATGAAATCTTCGACTGTAAGATCATCGTTATCTGAAAATATTATATTATCATTTTCGGATTGCTCAGATTCATCAAACTGCGGAGATATTTCTACAGGCGGACTATCAGAGGTATCTTCGGATTGTTCGGTAGGTTCGGGTTCTTCGACTATAGGGTTATCCATATCAAGCACAGTCCTGATTATCATATTCCGCACAGGCTGAAAAACCTTATTGTCGGTAAGCGCAGGCAGTTCTTTTTCCTTTTGCGTATAGGTCTTGCACTTCAACCGCTCCAAGTCACACCACTTTTCATAGAGCTGTTGTATATTTTCATCTTTTGCAAGCTTCAAAAATATATTGTTTACCGTTTCCTTGACCTCCGGCGGAAGATAGCCATACACATTTTTGCCTTTAACTTTTTGTAGCTGAGAATGTAGTTTGTAGATAAAATTTTCAAGCTGCGAATTATCAAAACCGCCTTGCTGAATTTTTCTAACGATACTTTCAAACTCTGTTCTGGATACAGCTTTCAATTCGTCACGGCTTAACGTCTGCTCCTGATATATTGACTGCAAATTGTCATGGAATACGTCGTTTGCAAAAGCTGAACGTATCTGATCTATACCCTTAGTAGTTAAAAATCCCTGCTTTGGATTTGTTGAATACACAAGCAGATGTATATGCGGATGATGAGTTGTGTCATGGAATGCGGCATACCATTTCAGATTGCAAAGCGGTATACGCTGAGCTTTTGCAATATCGGAAATATGCCTTTTCACAAGATCGCGCCACACTTCCGAATTATCATATCCAAGACGAATAGCGTCCTCACGTCGGAGCGAAACAACGTGCGACCAGACATTGCCTTTGTGATTTGCTATTTCGTTAGCTACTCTATCAAGAATGATCGGTTCATCTTTTTCATTAAACAAACCGTGCGAACCTCTTTTCTGAACTCCCGGTCGCATAGCCATATAGCCCACAAAATTCTGCCGATTTCCGATGATGTCGGCGTTACGCTCAATGATCGTACTGATAAGCTCAGATGCGTTTTCTACGGTAGAATCAGCGATATAGTCCCCATACTCAAGGTACCTTTTGGCTTCGGGAAAATCGATCAGCAAATCATCTATAAGCTCTTTCTGATTTTTTGTAGCATTATCATTTCTGTCAATAGTGTTTTGATCACGGACTTCAACTGTTTCACGGGTTGCAATGTACTTTGTGTAGTTTCTGCGCTTGTTTTTAATTTTCTGATTTCCGCTTTTCAGATAGCGGCTTGTGACAATCAACTGTGATAGCGCCAACACATATCACCTCCGTTTTAATTTGATTTAATCTGACCGCTGATACCTAACCGCCTTCTCAAAATTAATGATACCATTGATCCTTCTGACTTCGTCCGTACACATAGCCCGAAGTTTTATCATCGTATCATCGTCAATGTCATGCACAGCCGCAAGCATATGTGTAATCGCGCCAAGCTCCACTGCAATTTTAAACATGGCACGGGACAACCTCTGTTCCGTGCCTTTTACAATTCCCTCTGTTATCGTTGCAATCTGCGGAGCAAGATAATCCACAAGCTCAGGCTTGTTCTGCAAAAGATAACCGCAGTAAAATCTGATTGCCTTTTCCATAAACTCCGTGCGTGAAGAGCAGTTATCCGACTTGTATAAGATATCAACCGTTTTCATAGTCTCGGGAAATACATACAACGGAAACTTGATTTTTTCTGCTGTGACACCATCGTTTTCTTCTGCAACATCGGTGCTTTTTTTCATTTTTTGTACTTTTGACTCCATGACTTTCGTAAACCTCCTTTTTTGACTCCATTTTATCAAGGCTTGTAAAACCTCGCAAAATCGGCGAGCTTTGCTCGACGATGTGTCTGTTTGGTCGCTTCAAGCGACCAAACTTTAACCTGCAATATAATATTTAAGCCAATCCTATTGGCTTTGCCCTCATAAAACCACCCAAAATCATCTGATTTCCGCCATTCTAAAACTCTGCGACAAATGCCCACAAAGCCGTTCAACCCCTCCTATGGTAAACTTACCCCACCGACCGCCGAACCTCGCCACACGGGGCAACGTGGTGCGAACTGTGGCGAATTACTGCTCAGACTGCTTTTTCGTTTCGGCAGGCAAGAAGTTTCTCGGCTTTCTTGCAGGCTTTTTTGCCGACATCATGTCAATAAAATCACGGACGTTCTGCGGAACGTTTTTCTGATACAAGCCGTCAATGCACTTGTCGATTTCATCCGAAAGCTTAATATTTTTCTGCTCCAAATACATTTCCAGAGCCGCTAATCTTTCATCACTAATTGTTATCGCAACTGATTTTTTCATTCGCTGTCACCTCCGTTTTCATCAATTTTATCCCGCACTTCCTGCGGATAATCCACGCCCTCATAGGTACACCAGCTTGTCCAACTGCCGTTTGATACAAGGTCTTTGGTGACATATCCGATAGCTTCTGAACTGTAGACGACCTCTCCGTCACCCATATATATCCCATGCTGACTGCCGTCGAATAGTCCTACCCCTGCGACCTCCGGCATGGTATCAAGACCGCCTTGCTCGGTATAAACAAGCGTATTATGATCGGAATTGAACACTTTTTCCGTGGGATTATAGTTCAGATATCCAAGCATAAGTCCTGCATTATCGGCATATCTGATACGGTCAACATCGTCACGATTTCCGATTGCACCCTGCTTAAATCCCCAGCCGGACACATACGCATTCTCCGCCCAAGCTGCAAGATCGGCGCAGTTCTTTGTGCTTTCATCGCTGAACATATACCCGTTGATCGTAGAATTCATCACCCAAGTGTAGGTTCTCATAAATTCGTCATAGCCGATCTCCAAGCCGTAAGTTGAATTTATCGCAGTTATCAAATCGCTGTCATTCGGAGCAACAGCAAACAGGTTGGCATAGGATTCCGCATTGAAATTTTGCACGTCACCGAAGTATGACATATATATCAGCTGCGCTTTTATGGTCTGAGAGCGAACTCCTGTGCCCCTCATGGCGTCCTCGATTGCCCGACCCTGATTCTTCAGATTTTCTATCTGAGCCTGCTGTTCGCTGTCAAGGCTTTCAAACAAAGCCGAATCGCTGAACATTTCAGCGTTAATTTCAGGCTGCTCGATTTCCATGCTGCCCATGCTCGAAAGCACAGCTACGGGCAGGCACATCAGTCCAAGAAAGCCTGCGGCGATACTCCCGATCAACACAAACAGCTTTCCTCGTTTTTTCTCGTCACCAAGAATATATATGGCTATCTTTTTCAGAACCGCCGCAACTGTTGCAGACATTACCGACCACCACCGTTTCCAAACATCGCCGCCTTATACTGCGGAGCAATAACCTGTAGCAAATACCTCTCATTTCCGCACCTGTAAAGACAAGTGCCACGTTCGGGATACTTTATCAAGCCGTACTCCGATTCTTCAAGCTGCAAAGTATCAATAAAAGCAGTCGGCGAGATATTGCCGGGGTTAAACAGAAAATGGTGGCTCGGAATACTGAACAGCGGCTTGGTAAACTCCTTAATTTCAGGCAGCAGAAAGTCCTCAATGTTCTGACTTGCCAGAATAAACGAGGACTCCCTTTTACGTACACGCTTCATGCCGTTGCGGATATATTCTATCGCCGTCATGTTTGTAAGAAACAAATACAGCTCGTCAATAGCCGCAACTGTATTTCCCTTGCCTAAAAGTTGATTGGACATATACGACAGGATATTAAACAACAGCGTATCCTTGAGCCGCTTGTTAGTGTCCATAAGACCTTTCACTCCGAAGCAGATAAACTCTCCGTCACCTATGTTGGTGTGACCGTTGAAATATTTTGATTCCGCACCCTTACACATGGAGTGCAGTCCGAGACAGATATTCTGTAACATTTCTTCGGTGTATAGGTGCTTTTTCTCGTTATCAAACGCCATGAATTCCTTTTCAATAAGTTCGTAGAGGTCGCTCATAATTGGATAATCTTCGCTGTCCAGCGTATTGAAATCGGTAAAATCATCAATTCCAAATCTTGCGTACAGCTTCATAAGCATGATCTCTATGGTGTCAATTTCGCTGTCAGAAAAGTCCTTGTACGCTCTGAAAAAATCCTTTAAATACGATATGTGCTGTGATAATCTTGTGACTTTTCTGAACGTTTCGGGATCTTCAATATCCGCTTTTTCGCCGTCGCTCCAAGCTTTAGGTTCAAGCGGATTTATCATAAATTCGCCCGACATCATATCAATGTATGTTCCGCCGAGATTTGAACAAATGTCACGGTACTCGGCTTCGGGATCTAAAACCAACACACTTTTCCCAGCCTCACGCTGATTGCACAGCAAAAGTTTCATAAGATACGACTTGCCCTGACCGCTGTTGCCAAGAATTAAAATATTGGAATTTGTCTTGTCCTCGGTACGCTTGTCAAAGTCAACAAGCACGTTGCTGCCGTACTTATCTCTGCCGATATAGAAGCCGTTTTCGTCCGTTTTTCCGCTGTAATTCAAAGGATAAAGATTAGCAACACTTGAAGCAGGAAGAACACGCTCAAACTGGCTTGCGAATACATTATTGCCCGTCGGCAAAACCGATAAAAAGCCCTCTTTCTGACGGAGCAAAAGCCTGTCTACAGATATTTTTGAACGTGTTAATTCCATCGAAATGTCGGCTTGCAGTTCCTTTAATTTATCTTCCGAGCTTGCTTTTAATTCAATAAACACAGCCGTATGCAGCAGCGGTTCTTTGTTTCGGCGAAGTTCTGACAGCAGTTCTACCACATCGTTGATATTATCCTGAGCCTTGATGCTCTCGTTTACATCGTTTGTGGTGGTCATCATATGATTTTTCCGCATTGCCTGCTGAACAATTTTCCTCTGTTCCATGCTTGTCACAAGGCGGTTGTAAATGCGAAGCGTTACTCCGTTTCTGTCGGCAAGGTGGGCGAGTATAGCAGTTTCTTCTGTACTTGTCGAATATTCCGTAACCGCCCAGCAGGACTTGTAGAAGTTTCCGCAGATATAGTGGTCGGTGTAAAACTTGATTATTCCCGGAACAGTTCGGTCAAAAAAGTCCTTTGTGCTGATAATTTCAAGCTGTTCGTCCGTCAGATTTTTCTTTTTTCGTAAATTAATTCTCATGCAATCCCTCCAGATTAAATTCGTTTTCTCCCTCAATATCGGGGATTTCCTCGCCCGATATGCTCGTTCCGAAGTAAAGTGCAAGCATACGCTTTATGTCAGACTTACTCATTCTACGAGCCGTAAAGCCGTGTTCTGAGATTGCTTTGTCAACACGATTAAGCGTGCTGAATATCTGCTCGTCCTTTTCACGCCTGAACCGTACCGCAAACATAAACTGTCTTGCCGAGGACATCTCTACCTGAATCTCGTCAAGAAAATCATAGTCCGCCTGCAGCAGTTTTCTGACCGCCTCGTTCTGCTCGGTCTGCAAACGCTTTTTGACGTACATCTTGTTTGTATCAAAACACTCGCAAGAGTCCAAAGCAAGAATTTCAAAGTCCGGTATCGTGCTTAACAGCATCATCAAATGATGTATCTTCACGTCAATATTAGCCGCTGAAAGCACTGAAATATTGGTGGGTTCTACGCTGAAAAATGCTATTTCGGCTTTGTCGGTTTTTACTCCGAAACGAGTAAAGCGTTCAAAGCCGATAAGACCTTGAACGCCGTTATTTTTCCTTTTTGTCATAAAATTTTATGCTCCTTTCGTCCAATAAAAAATTTGCTGCGAGGTCAGAAAAAACTTCGCAGCATTAAAAATATAGTCCATAATCGCCGTTTCGTCAACCCGAAGCGAGAGAAAAGCAAAGCAGGCAGTCGCCGCAAAAGGCAGGACATTCCACAGGTTTACCAGAACCACAACCGACAGAATTATTCCGCCGCAGATTATGATAAAATCACGGACATTCCAGAACCACAGCTTTACCGTAGCCCTTAAGTTTTCGGGGTAGATGTAGGTTTTCATTTTTTGTATCAACTCCTTATGCTTTTGTCTTAATCATATTAACAGCCTTAGCTCCCATGCTGACCGTATGGCTGACAGACATCATATTGACCCTGACGCTCGTATCCAATCCATACATCTGCGCAATCCTCGGAACTTCCGTTGCCGACAAGCAAATACCAACCGCAAGCAGAGCGTGTTGAGTGTAGGTCAGCAGTCCGAGATAGAGTATCGTTGTCTGCAAAAATGCCGTCAGACAAGTCGCAATGACCTGCTTGCACCAGCTGTAAAATCCGTCTGTGTAACCTCTCGGAACTCCAAAAAGATACAGACTTCCCACAGCAATCTGACACAGCATTATGCCGCCACGCTTGATGTTCGCAAACACGACCTTTACTGTGCAGTAACCGAAAAGTATGATAAAAAACAAACTAAAAAGAGATACATCAGAGGCAAGAATATGCAGCACGTTAATTCAGAATCTGCTATTGTACTGTAGGTATTAGACACTTAATCCACCTGGTCGGTCATATGAAAAGAACCCTGCAAATCCATGCAGGGTTCTTGTATATTCAATATCCTTAGTTCGTTATCATAATATTGTAAATATCATCAAGCGACATTCCTTTAGCATCATTTTGCAATGAACCAGAAACTGTTGAAGATGCACCAACATTTAAATCATTTTTTTCATCATGTCCCCAGAAAACAGTACATTCTCCCGTGTCGGTGAAATACCAAACTACAGCATATCCTTTGGTTTTGTATGAAGAACAGCTCAATAGCACAGTTGTAGTAATGCCATCAGATGAACTAGTATCTGAGCAATTAATCTTTCTTATAATTAAATGCTTGCTAGGTATATCTTCAGAAATTACGCCCAAGTCTAATGCAGCTTCTATAGTATTTTTTAAACAAGCGTTAATTGACTCAGCATGAGCCTGACTGCAATTTTTATCCGATTCTGATAATACATTAAGACAGCCATCATATTCACAATAATTAGTGATGCAACCTCCTAATCCATAGTATTCTTTATTGTTTAGTATATTTCCTGACGAATCTATAACTGCCATTTTTCTATCATCGGTATATACGATTGCATAGCCATCGTCATAAAATCTGTCGCTAACACCACTGTAACTATCCTGATCATAGATAACAGCACGTTTTCCATAGCAGCGAGGTATCATGAATTTGTTACTAATACTAACACTTCCATCCTCAGAGAGATAACCAAGTTTTCCGTCATATTCAAAAGCATATTTCTTATCATGTTCACCAGCATATGATATTTCATCATATGTTGGTGATAACAATTCATTCCCTTTTCCATCAATTAAGCCCCAAAAATCATCAAGTGAAAATGAATAAAGATTATTATTTAAACGCCTTAGTTCGTCATATTGTGGCGAAACAATATAATTACCCTTATTATCAATGATTCCATATTTTCCTGACGCACGAACTATCGCAAGACCGTTGTTAAAGTTAAAAGCAGCTGAATACTGTGCCTTGATAACCTCCTTACCCTTTTCATTAATATATCCTCTTTTATCCCCCTTTTCAAATGTTGCATATCCATCACTAAAGCTTGTAAGATAACTATATTTAGGCTTGATTACATATTTTCCTTTAGTATTTATCATACCATATTTTTCTCCACTTTGCACAATGCTTATGTCATTATGAAACTGACCAGCATTGTCATACTGACAGTTTATGACCAACTTACCCTTTTCATCTATAAAACCATATTTTTCATTACTGCAAACAGCGGCATAACCCTCGCTAAATAAGTCTGCATCATCATATGTAGGATTAACTATAATCTCACCTTTTGTATTTGCATAGCCATATTTTTCGCCTGATTTTATAGGGAAAATATCCACATCATCATCAAGATCTAATCCGCTGTAAGGATCTGAACCAATTTCGTCATATGTTATCGGCAGCAGCATTTTTCCTTTTGTATCGATAAGTCCGCATTTATCTGAACCCTCATCATCAACATCAAAATCAGTAACAACTGCTACACCTTTTGAAAAGCTTGATATATAGTCATATTGTGGGGACACAGAATATTTTCCCTTAGTATCTATCACTCCCCATTTTCCGTCAACAGATACAGTTGCATATCCGTCAGAAAACTCTGTTACAGCATCAAATTGAGCCTCGATAACAAAGTTCCCTTTTTCGTCGATATATCCCCATTTACCGCCCTGTTCAGACATTGCACTTAACAAACCGTCATTAAAAAGATTTTTTGGTATCAAATCAGCATTTTTAAACAAAATCGGTTTGAGCAAGAACCAAAAAGCTGCAAACAAACCAGCTAAGACAACAACAATCACCACAATCATCAAAGGTGCTTTAGATTTTTTCTTTTTCAAAACAGCACCACCATCAGGAGCAACTGAAATATTCTGAACATTTTCAACTCCCACATTCTCATTATCGACAACTTCTACAGCCGTTTTTGTCGTCGTGTCAGGTTCAGATGTAGAATTATTACTAATTACCCCAACCTTATTTCCACAATAACGACAAAACTTTGCATTGTCATCGATTTCTTTGCCACAATTTCTGCAATAAGCCACAGCATATCCCTCCATATTCTTTTAAAAGTGTATTTTTACACTTTCTTATTATGTTGTAATTATATCACAAAAAAACAACAATTTGTTAAGCTGGTTGCTTAGTATAACGTTTTCGAAATGTAAACATTTAATAAATATTTGGCACTATAACTATTAACAACCATTCCCCCGTCACAAAGTATATCCACAAGTCTGTCAACCGCCTCGATCCCGCCCTCGTCATTATCAACGCAGAGAATGATTTCTGACAGGTTAGAATGATTCT
>ENA-UESH01002129-UESH01002129.1-human-gut-metagenome-genome-assembly--contig:-NODE-2129-length-12055-cov-3.503757_pt1 | contig 12055 bp, 5 predicted proteins | sample MGYA00243001_ERZ508002 | MGnify/ENA primary metagenome ERZ508002 (study PRJEB26167, sample SAMN06115447) | human gut metagenome | host: Homo sapiens | place: China:Anhui | collected 2015-08-07 | study... | reverse complement strand
ACCCTTTGCTCCGGAAAGCTATCGTGACCGTATGTTGATTTTCAGGTATGCGGGATTTCAGTATAAAACAAACGAGAACTGGCAGAGTAACGGACCTGTTTCTTATAAGACAGCGAAAGCCTGTTTTAAAGAAATGGCTGCCCCTGAAGCAGTTACTATAACCAGCAGTTTCTCGGAAACGATGCTGGCTGCCAAGCCAGCGGGAGAGAAGGTTAGTTGCAGTGTATTGCAGGTGGATGATGATTTCTGGAAAGTATTTAAGTTCGATTTCCTTTCGGGATATCCGTTTGATAAGGCTACTTTTGATGCCGGTGCAACCAAAGCAGTAATATCTGAGGATATAGCCCGGCAATTGTTCGGAACATCGGATGTAGTCGGAAAAACATTCCTTTTAAATCACTCCGCTTATATGATTTGTGGAGTTGTGCGTCCCGTATCCAAACTGGCACGGTATGCTTATGCCCAGATTTGGATTCCTTTAAGTTCAACAGATGCGTTTACCGCCAGTTGGGGTGAATATGGAATTATGGGAATGGTGAGTGTCTACATTTTGGCTAAATCTCAGGATGACTTTCCGGCAATCCGTATGGAAGCTGAACGTCTCAGGGACAGATATATGGAAGGTTATCCGGATTATGAATTGCTCTATCGTGACCAGCCGGATACTTATTTTGTGGCGGCGCAACGATATTCAGCCAATAATCCTCCGGCTGTGAAGCAGGCTGTCCGTCAGTATATAATAACGTTAATCATTCTGTTGATCGTACCTGCTGTCAACCTTTCCGGACTGACATTGTCGCGTATGCGCAAACGCCTTTCTGAAATTGGTGTTCGAAAAGCTTTCGGTGCGCCCAGACGCGAACTGATGATACAGGTACTTTCTGAGAATATGCTTTATTCACTGTTGGGTGGAGTGCTCGGATTAATTCTGAGTTATGGCGCAACTTTCTTTTTGGGAAGTATGCTGTTTTCCATTGACTTTATGGGTAATGGTGTGACGGATTTGCGGACCATGTGTATGGATCTGCTGTTTGACCCGGTTGTGTTCTTGCTCGCATTTTTTGCCTGCTTTGCACTTAATTTATTGAGTGCTGCTATTCCGGCATGGAGAGTGACACGGACAAATATTGTGGATGCCATCAATGAGAGATAACCGAAACATTCAACAAACTAATTTTTAAGAAGATGCAACTGTTAAAACAAATATGGAACGAACGTCGCTCGAACGGGTGGCTGTGGGCAGAATTGCTGATTGTTTTCGTGGTGTTGTGGTATATTGTCGATTGGACGTATGCAACAGCGCGTACTTATTACGAACCGCTGGGATATGACATCACCAATACTTACTATCTGGAACTCAGTCTGAAAAACAATAAGAGTGATTCTTATATTCCGAGAGGGCAGAAGGAAACGACGACGGGACAGGACATTGTTGAACTGACTAACCGACTCCGTCGCTTGCCGGAAGTAGAGGCTGTCTCGATATCAGTGAATGCACGTCCGTATATAGGAAGTAATTCCGGCATCCGTTTTCGCCTTGATACGCTGGTGCGCAGTCCGTTGAGACGTCCGGTAACACCGGAGTTTTTTCAGGTGTTCCGTTATCAAAGTGCGGATGGACAGGGATATCAGCCTTTAATGCAGGCTATAAAAAACGGAAATGCGGTTCTCAGCGAGAATATATGGCCTGACGGTTATAAGGGTGACCGTACGTTGTTGGGAAAAGAAGTCGTGAATGTGGATGATTCTACAGACGTTTATAAAATAGCTGCCGTATCGACTAAGGTACGTTACAATGATTTTTGGCCAAATTACAGCGATCGCTATATGGCTATTCCTCTTACGGAAGCACAATTGGCCGAGATTAATGATGACCTGTATCCGCTCAATACGGAAGTTTGCCTGCGTGTAAAGCCGAATACGGCTCCCGGCTTTCCGGAGCGTCTGATGGAACAGTCGGATACCCAGTTCAGTGTGGGAAATCTTTTTATACTGAAGGTACACGATTACGAGATGATACGTGAGGATTATAATCGTACCAATGTCAATCAGATGCAGACGCGGTTTTGGATGATGGGCTTTTTGTTGGTGAATATCCTGTTGGGAATAGTCGGTACATTCTGGTTTCGTACCCAGCATCGTCGTGGAGAACTCGGACTTCGTGTCGCAGTCGGTTCCACCCGCATGGGACTCTGGCATCGTCTTAATAAAGAAGGCTTGTTGCTACTGGCACTGGCTGCTTTGCCTGCTGCAATTATTTGTTATAATATAGGTTATCTGGAACTGACGGAAGGTGGTATAGAGTGGAGTATCATTCGTTTTCTTATCACTTTTTGTGTGACAAGTCTTTTGATGGCTTTGATGATACTCATAGGCATTTGGTTCCCCGCCCGGCAGGCGATCCGTATACAGCCGGCAGAAGCCTTACGCGAGGAATAAAAAACTGAAGCTATTTGCATTGTTTTCAATATAATAACTTATCTTTGTAGGCAAAATGTTGAAAACAATGCTGTTTTTTTGCTTATGAACCGACAATATTACTGTTTGTTTGTAGTTTTGTTCTTCGTTGTTTTTGCCCGGGCGGCAGCAGCAGAACATACATACAATATACTTTTTATCCAATCGTATACCTCACAAACTCCCTGGCACAACGACTTGAATGAGGGGGTGGCAAAGGGGTTCAAGGAGAATGGACTGACAGTAAATATTACTACTGAATATTTGGATGCCGATTTTTGGTCATTCAGTTCGGAGAAAGTGATTATGCAGCGTTTTTGTCAGCGTGCCCGTGACAGAAAGACGGATATGATTATCACAGCCAGCGATGAGGCTTTTTACACTCTTTTCTCTTCCGGCGATTCGTTGCCTTACCAGGTTCCGGTTGTGTTTTTCGGAATCAAATATCCCGATAAAGAACTTATAGCGAGTCTTCCCAATGTATGCGGATTCACCGCTAATCCCGATTTTTATGTGATCTTAAAGCAGGCACAAAAGGTATTTCCCCAACGGAAAGAAGTGATATGTGTGATTGACAACAGTTTTCTGAGTAATAAGGGACGTGAGGACTTCAAACAAGAATGGCAGCTTTTTCAGGAAGAGAATCCGGATTACAAGATGAATCTCTACAATACCCAGCATGAATCAACCAATCATATTATTGCGGCTATCTGTTATCCCCGTAATAGTTATGCTCGGGTTGTGGTTGCTCCCAAATGGTCACCGTTCCTTTCGTTTGTAGGCAAGAACTCCAAAGCACCGGTCTTCTCCAGTCAGAATGTGGGGCTGATGAACGGTGTATTTGCGGCATATGACGCAGACGCCTATACCTCTGCGATGTCTGCCGCAAAGAAGGCATCGCGAGCGTTGAAGCGGGAATCTCCCTTGAAACTGGGTGTGACGGAGACGGAACAGGGATTTATTTACGATTATAAACAGCTGGACTTCTTTCATATAGACCCGGATAAGGTTTCCTCCAGTGGCAGTGTCGTTAATCAGCCGTATTGGGAAAGATATAAATTATTGTTTATTCTTCTTTATCCATCTATCCTGGCATTGTTGATCGTCTCTATCGTGTGGCTCATTCGTGTCAACCGTCGTGAAGCTAAGCGACGGATACATGCCCAGACCCGCTTGTTGGTGCAGAATAAACTGGTGGAACAGCGGAATGAGTTTGATAATATCTTCCATTCCATACGCGACGGTGTGATCACATATGATACTGATCTTCATATTCACTTTACCAACCGTTCTCTGCTGAAGATCCTTCATTTACCCTCAGAATCGGGCGGACGGAATTATGAAGGAATGATGGCGGGCAGTATTTTCAAAATATACTATAACGGTCAGGATATCCTTTACAAGATATTGAAGAAGGTGGGAGAGACTGGGCAGAGTGTCATTATTCCCGATGGGGCTTTTATGAAAGAAGTACATAGCGAACATTATTTCCCGGTTTCCGGGGAAGTTGTTCCGATTCATTCAGGCGGGCAGATTACCGGTATGGCACTTTCGGCACGCAACGTATCGGATGAAGAAATGCAGAAACGTTTCTTTGACATGGCCGTGGAGGAAAGTTCTATTTACCCTTGGCAGTTTGATGTGGAGAGTAATAGTTTCATCTTTCCGCAAGGTTTTCTTGTTCGTTTTGGTTATGATGAGTCGATTACTTCCATCACCCGCGACGAAATGGATCGTATGGTTTATCCGGAGGATTTGAAGGAAATGCGTATTCTCTTTGATAAAACATTGGCGGGAAAAGAAACCAATACCCGTTTGAATTTCCGTCAGCGCAATGCCAATGGAGAATATGAATGGTGGGAATACCGTTCCTCTGTTATTTCCGGTCTGACGAGAGATTCGCTATATAATATATTAGGTGTATGCCAAAGTATCCAACGTTATAAGACAGCAGAACAGGAAATGAGGGAGGCGCGTGATAAGGCACTTCAGGCTGACAAACTGAAATCTGCTTTCCTTGCCAATATGAGTCATGAGATCCGTACACCACTGAATGCTATTGTCGGTTTCTCCGACTTGTTGAGCGATACAAGCGGCTTTACAGAAGAGGAAATAGGGCAATTTATAGCAACGATCAATAAGAATTGCGGATTGTTACTTGCATTGATTAATGATATTCTCGATCTGTCGCGTATCGAGTCAGGAACAATGGAATTTATGTTTGCCAATCATAATTTGCCTCTGCTGCTGAAGACAGTGCATGATTCTCAACAACTGAATATGCCTCCGAGAGTGGAACTGTTGCTTCGTATGCCCGATAATGAGAAAAAATACCTGGTGACAGATAATGTCCGTCTCCAACAAGTCGTCAATAATCTGATCAATAATGCTGCCAAGTTTACGACTTACGGTTCCATTACTTTCGGATATGAGGAAGATGAAGATCCCGAATATACCCGAATCTTTGTGGAAGATACGGGAGTCGGCATATCCGAAGAAGGTATCCGTCATATCTTCGAACGATTCTATAAGGTGGACAACTTTACACAGGGAGCCGGTCTTGGATTGAGTATCTGCCAGACGATTGTCGAACGTCTGAGAGGAACGATCTTTGTGACTTCCGAAGTAGGCAGGGGAACTCGCTTTACTGTACGTATCCCGAATTTCTGCGAATAAGACTGAACGTTCATTTCTGTGCATAGTGTCCGAAAATGAACACTGATACATTTCTCTAACCGATTGATAGTAAATGTATTATTCTTTTGGCACATGGTTTGATTCTATCTGACTGGAAAATACCGTGTACAATGAAAAAGAAAAGTATATTGTTTGTTCTGGCTGCAATCTGTCTGCCTTTGGCAGTGTCGGCACAGAAAGAGAGGGAAATCACCTTGAACGAAGCTATCGCTATGGCGCGTATGCAGTCTGTTGACGCTGCCGTTGCCTTGAATGAGTTGAAAACATCTTATTGGGAATATCGCACATTCCGTGCCGATCTTCTTCCGGAAATCAATCTGAAAGGAACACTGCCTAATTACAATAAATCTTACGGCTCCTATCAGAATCCGGACGGTTCTTACAGCTTTGTCCGCAACAGCGCCTTAGGTCTTTCCGGTGAACTTTCCATCGACCAGAATATCTGGCTTACCGGTGGACAACTTTCACTAACCTCTTCCCTCGACTACCTAAAGCAACTGGGTAATAGCGGTGATCGCCATCTGATGTCCGTTCCTGTTACTTTAAAACTGACCCAACCTATTCTTGGTGTGAATAATGTGAAGTGGAACAGGCGTATAGAACCTGTGCGATATGCCGAAGCGAAAGCGGAATTTATCACAGCTACCGAAGAAGTGACGATGCGGGCTATTACCTATTATTTTGATCTGCTGTTGGCGAAGGAGACTCTTGGAACCGCCCGTCAGAACTTGACGAATGCCAATCAGCTTTACGAAGTGGCTATAGCTAAACGCAAGATGGGACAGATTTCGGAAAATGAACTTCTCCAGTTAAAACTTTCGGCATTGAATGCAAAGGCTGCGTTGACTGAAGCCGAAAGTGATCTGAATGCTAAGATGTTCCAGCTCCGTGCTTTTTTGGGAGTGGGAGAGGATGAAATCCTCCGTCCTGTTGTTCCCGAGTCGGTAGATTGTGGTAAAATGGAATATAATATGGTTTTGAATAAAGCGCTGGAACGTAATTCTTTTGCCCAGAATATTCGTCGCCGTCAGTTGGAGGCCGATTATGCGGTAGCTACGGCACGTGGTAATCTGCGTAGCATTAATTTGTTTGCCAGTGTAGGATATACGGGAGAGAGTCGTGAACTTTCCAGTGTCTACAGGAACTTGCAGGATAATCAGATTGTGCAGGTAGGCGTTCAGATTCCGATTCTGGACTGGGGAAAGAGACGCGGAAAGGTACGGGTAGCGAAAAGCAATCGGGATGTAGTACTTTCGAAGATACGGCAGGAACAGATCAACTTCAACCAGGACATATTCTTGCTGGTAGAGCATTTCAATAATCAGGCACAGCAATTGGAGATAGCCAAAGAGGCGGATGGCATAGCTCAGCAACGTTACAAAACCAGTATTGAAACCTTCCTGATTGGTAAAATCAATACACTGGATTTGAATGATGCCCAGAACGCCAAAGACGAGGCACGCCGGAAACACATCTCCGAACTTTATTATTACTGGTATTACTTTTATCAGATCCGTAGTCTGACTCTCTGGGATTTCCAGGCTAACACGGAGTTGGAAGCAGATTTTGATGAAATAGTGCGGCAATAGGGATTAATCGGGCTATTTGTTGCTTGTATTGAGTATTTACAATATCTTTGTCACAAGTAATTTAAACTATGATTTTAATAATAGACGACGACAGTGCGGTACGCTCTTCACTCAGTTTTATGTTGAAGCGGGCTGGATATGAAGCACAAACGGTTTCCGGTCCCCGGGAAGCTATGGAGGTGGTGCGTTCCGTAGCACCGGATTTAATTTTAATGGATATGAACTTCACCCTTTCTACTACAGGTGAAGAAGGGCTGACTTTGCTCAGGCAAGTGAAAATATTCCGTCCGGAAACTCCGGTGATACTGATGACCGCCTGGGGAAGCATACAGCTTGCCGTGCAAGGTATGCAGGCAGGAGCCTTCGATTTTATCACCAAACCTTGGAATAATGCGGCATTGTTGCAACGTATCGAGACGGCTTTGGAACTGGCAGGCTCTCCCAAAGAGACAACGCAGGAACAGAATGACGCTTTCGACCGTCGTCATATCATCGGTCGCAGTCAGGGGCTGACGGAAGTACTGAATACCATTGCCCGTATAGCAAAGACGAATGCTTCCGTACTGATCACCGGAGAAAGTGGGACGGGCAAGGAGCTGATAGCCGAGGCAATACACATCAACAGCCAACGTGCCAAACAGCCTTTTGTCAAAGTGAACTTGGGAGGAATCTCCCAAAGTCTGTTCGAAAGTGAAATGTTCGGCCATAAGAAAGGAGCTTTTACGGATGCTTCCTCCGACCGTATCGGACGCTTTGAGATGGCGAATAAAGGAACCATCTTTCTGGACGAGATCGGTGATCTCGACCCTTCCTGTCAAGTGAAGCTCTTGCGGGTGTTACAAGATCAGACGTTTGAAGTATTGGGAGACAGCCGTCCCCGTAAGACGGATATTCGTGTCGTCTCCGCTACCAATGCCGATTTGCGTAAGATGGTGGGCGAACGTACTTTCCGCGAAGATTTGTTTTATCGTATTAATCTGATTACCGTCAGACTGCCGGCTTTGCGTGAGCGTCGGGAGGATATTCCCTTGCTGGCACGTCACTTTGCCGATCGTCAGGCAGAGGCCAACGGTTTTCCTCGCACCGAATTTTCGGCGGATGCCTTGCAGTTTCTGAGTCGTTTACCTTATCCGGGAAATATTCGTGAATTGAAGAATCTGGTAGAACGTACGATTCTGGTCAATGGAAAGCCGACGCTTGATGCCGCCGACTTTGATGCTCAGTATATCCGTCACGAAGATCAGAAAGTCGCCGAAGGCGCATCCTTTGCTGGTATGACTCTGGATGAAATAGAACGGCAGACGATTTTGCAGGCTTTGGAGCGTCATAAGGGAAATCTGAGTCAGGTAGCTACAGCGCTTGGCATCAGTCGTGCCGCCCTTTACCGTCGTCTGGAGAAGTTTGGAATCAGTGTTTAGCAGATAGATGTTACTATTATTATGCGTATAAAAGGATTCTTTGGTATACTCGTTTTCCTGCTTCTGGTCTTGGGGGGTGGATTGCTTTTCCTTTCAAGCCGGTTGAATATGATCTATTTCTATATAGGAGAGGGGTTGGTCCTTTTTATCCTGTGTTATCTCCCGTTTTTCTATCGTAAGATTGTGAAACCGCTGAACTCTATCGGAAGCGGTATGGAACTGTTGCGCGAACAGGATTTCAGCAGCCGGTTAGGTCCCGTGGGGCAATATGAAGCTGACCGTATCGTGAACGTCTTCAACCGGATGATGGAGCAACTAAAGAATGAACGTCTCCGTCTCCGCGAACAGAATAACTTCCTTGACCTGCTGATTAAAGCCTCTCCGATGGGAGTCATCCTCACCACATTGGACGAGGACCTTTCCGAGCTGAACCCGATGGCGCAGAAAATGCTGGGTGTCCGTCAGGAAGATGTTCTGGGTAAAAAGATGAACGAGATAGATTCTCCGCTTGCCGCCGAGTTGGCAAACGTACCGAAAGGAGAAACGGCTACCGTCCGTCTGAATGATTCGAATATTTATAGGTGTACGCATTCCTCTTTTATTGACCGTGGATTTCAGCACCCCTTCTTCCTGATAGAAAGTCTGACGGACGAAGTGATGAAGGCAGAGAAGAAAGCCTACGAGAAAGTGATCCGCATGATTGCCCACGAAGTGAACAACACTACTGCCGGAATAACCTCCACACTGGATACGGTAGAACAGGCGCTTTCTACCGAAGAAGGCATGGATGATATTTGCGATGTCATGCGTGTATGTACCGAACGCTGTTTCTCTATGAGCCGTTTCATCACCCGTTTTGCCGATGTAGTGAAGATTCCCGAACCGACGCTCACGCCTGTCGACCTGAATGACCTCGCATTTACATGCAAGCGTTTTATGGAAGGTATGTGTACCGACCGGAACATAAAACTTCGTCTGGAGATAGACGAAACGCTGAAAGAGGTAAAAATGGATGCCTCCCTCTTCGAACAGGTATTGGTAAACATCATCAAGAATGCTGCGGAAAGCATCGAGAAGGATGGAGAGATTATCGTCCGCACCCTTTCTCCTGCCATTGTCGAAGTGGTGGACAACGGCAAGGGAATCAGCAAAGAGGTGGAAGCGAAGCTGTTCAGCCCGTTCTTCTCCACCAAGCCCAATGGTCAGGGAATCGGACTGATCTTTATCCGGGAGGTTCTGATGCGTCACGGCTGTACCTTCTCTCTGCGGACTTATGCCGACGGATTAACCAGATTCCGTATTCTTTTTCCCTGATCAAATGTCAAACGAGAACAGTTCTTCCGCTATATAGACCTTTTTTTGTTCTGAAATCCCTCCTACCTTTGCCCCGCTCAATTCAATAGGATGTTAAGGTATAAGATATGAGATTAATAATTAAAGGTGCAGTAGCGCTCTTTCTTTTATTGGCTATCAGTATTCCGCTAAGTGCCCAATACATAGTGCAGGGTGTGGTGACTGATTCTCTGACCAGAGAACCCTTATCTTATGTATCTGTACGTCTGAAAAACACGACCGAAGGAACGACTACCGGAAGTGACGGACGCTTTTATTTCAAAACTCATCGCTCCGAAGGAGTGCTTGTGATCTCAACCGTAGGCTATAATGAATATAGCCGACTGATCCATCCGGCACGTAATCTTTCGTATAAAGTAGCACTTTCTCCCGCTACATATGCGCTCAACGAAGTATTGGTGAAGCCTAAACGCGAGCATTACCGTAAGAAAGACAATCCCGCTGTGGAGTTTGTCCGTCGGATGATAGAACATCGTGACGACCATTCTCCTAATGAGAAAGACTTCTGGCAGCGCGACCGTTATGAGAAGACTACCTTTGCGCTGAACAACTTCGACGAAGAGAAACAGAAGAAATGGCTATACCGCAAATTTGATTTCCTGACAGAATATGTAGACACCTCTGCCGTCACCGGAAAACCGATACTGACCGTATCTGCCCGTGAACTTCTTGCTACGGACTACTACCGCAAATCTCCTCATTCCGAAAAGCAGTGGGTGAAAGGACGCAAGCAGGCAGGAGTCGATGAATTCCTTTCCAAACAAGGTATGCAGGCTGCTATTAATGAAGTCTTTAAAGACGTGGACATTTACGAGAACAACATCTCCCTGTTCACCAATAAGTTCGTCAGCCCCTTATCCCGCATCGGGACAGGATTCTACAAATATTATCTGATGGATACCTTGCAGATCGGCGGTGAAACCTGTGCGGACCTTGCTTTCACCCCCTTTAATTCCGAATCTTTCGGTTTTAACGGGCACTTGTATGTCACGCTCGACTCTACCTACTTTGTCAAACGTGCCGTACTTAACTTCCCGAAGAAGATCAATCTGAACTTTGTCGATTATATGCTGCTTGAACAGGAATTTAAGCGGGCAGAAGACGGTACTCGTCTGCTCGACCATGAAAGTATCACCGTAGAATTCAAACTGACCGAAGGACAGGATGGTATCTTTGCCCGTCGGGTGGCGGATTACAGTCGTTATTCTTTCCTTCCGACCGAGGAAGCCGATAAAGCCTTCACCAAACCGGAACGTATCATCGAAGAAACCGAAGCGCTGTCCCGACTCGAAACTTTCTGGGCGGAGAACCGTCCGCAAGCAGCCATCTCGCAACAGGAGAACTCCGTAGACCGCCTGATGGCGCAACTGCGTGGCTATCCGGTCTATTATTGGACGGAAAAGGTGCTATCCATTCTCTTCACCGGATACATCCCGACCTCTAAAGAAGCCCCTCTTTTCTATATCGGTCCCATGAATGCCACCATCAGCGGGAATACGCTGGAAGGACCGCGTATCCGTGCTGGTGGAATGACGACCGCATGGCTCAACCCTCATCTGTTCGGCAAAGGCTATATCGCTTATGGCTTCAAAGACGAAAGGCTGAAAGGACTGGCGGAAGTAGAATACTCCTTTAAAAAGAAAAAGGAATATGCCAATGAATTTCCCATCCATTCACTGAAAGTACGTTATGAATCGGACGTTAACCAATACGGACAAAACTATCTGTACACAAGCAAAGACAATGTCTTCCTTGCCTTGAAGCGTGAGAAAGATGATCGTATCGGCTATTACCGGCAAGCGGAAATGAGCTATACCAATGAGTTTTATTCCGGTTTCTCCTTCCAGCTAACGGCACGCAGGCGGACGGATGAATCGAGCTACCTGATTCCTTTTCTGCGGAAAGACGGTGAGGTTTACTCTCCGGTTAAAGACTTCTCTACCAGTGCGGCGGAGTTGAAGCTGCGCTATGCCCCGAACGAGAAATTCTTTCAGACACAATGGAACCGCTTCCCTGTATCGCTGGATGCTCCGGTGTTTACACTGTCGCACACCATTGCCGGAAAAGGAGTACTGGGAAGTGATTACACCTATAATCATACCGAAGCGGGTATACAGAAACGTTTCTGGTTTTCCGCTTTCGGCTATACGGATATTATTCTGAAAGCAGGGAAGGTATGGGATAAAGTTCCCTTTCCGTTGCTCATTATGCCGAATGCGAACCTTTCCTACACCATTCAGCCGGAATCCTATTCGTTAATGAATGCTATGGAGTTTATGAATGATGAATACTTTTCGTGGGACGTCACCTATTTCCTCAACGGGTGGTTGTTCAATCGTATCCCATTGTTGAAAAAACTGAAATGGAGGGAAATAGTTTCCTGTCGTGGACTTTATGGGCATTTGAGTGATAAGAATAATCCGGATATGACAGACGGTTTGTTCGCTTTTCCGATAGCAAGTACCCGTACAATGGGAAAAACACCTTACGTGGAGGCGGGTGTGGGTATTGAAAACATTTTCAAGGTATTACGTTTAGACT
>ENA-UESH01002126-UESH01002126.1-human-gut-metagenome-genome-assembly--contig:-NODE-2126-length-12067-cov-4.939366_pt1 | contig 12067 bp, 8 predicted proteins | sample MGYA00243001_ERZ508002 | MGnify/ENA primary metagenome ERZ508002 (study PRJEB26167, sample SAMN06115447) | human gut metagenome | host: Homo sapiens | place: China:Anhui | collected 2015-08-07 | study... | reverse complement strand
GAGCCAAATATGTATATCGTGGATAAAAAGCCCGTCAGCAGCTATGATGTGGAAAAAGCTGTCATAGAGGACATTAATGAGAGACTTACAGCAGGCGGTACTGCAATTGCCACAGTCTATGTATGTGATATGGAAAAGGGCATTATTTCAGCAGGAATAGAGGAGGAGTTCAAGCTTCCTACAGGTGTGACAAAGAAAATAAGCTGCAAAAAGACTATTGTAGCAGATCAGCCAATGGAGGATAACTAACGTATGAAGAATGGTATTTGTATTACAGCAAAAATAAAGCGGGAGGTCTCATGGAGAACTCCCGCTGGTTAAACGATCCTGAATTTAATTCTCTTCTTCGGCAGGCTTTGGCAATTTGATATAGACCTTTTCGATTCGGTTTTTATCAACAGCCTCTATGCGGAGAAGGATATTGTCATCAGTGATGATTATTTCATTTTTTTCAGGCAGGTGGTCAAGCTTTTCAAGGCAGTAGCCACCGATTGTGTCATAGTCGTCTGATTCGAGGTGCAGACCAAGCTCATCGCTTACATCCTCGAGATTTGCAGAGCCAAGAACTATGTATTCGTAGTCATTTATTCTTGTGATATCATCCTGCTCGTCAGAGTCGTATTCATCACGAATCTCACCGACTATCTCCTCTAAGAGATCCTCAAGTGTGATGAGTCCGGCTGTGACACCGTATTCATCTAAGACAATGGCAAGCGATATAGATGATTCGCGCATTTCGAGAAACAGATTCGCTGTATTCTTGTGCTCATATGTAAAGTAAGGCTCACGCATGATATTCCTGATGGAAAAATGCTCTTTATCCTCATCCTTAAGGAGTAGCAGATCCTTCACATTTACAATACCGATTACGTTGTCAGTGCTTTCGTCATACACAGGGAGTCTGGTGAATTTATCCTCTCTGAATATGGAAATCAAATCATCATAAGTAGAATCAACATGGACAAACGTCATATCAATACGCGGAACCATGACCTCCTTGGCCTCGGCATCTCCAAAATCGAATACATTGTGAATCATATCACGCTCTTCATCCTCGATGATGCCGTCCTCCTGTCCTACATCAACGATTGTACGAAGCTCCTCCTCGGTCATGACGCGCTTGGCATCGCTCTGTCTTATTCCGAAGAGGAAAATGACCCCGAGTGAAAGCTTGTTGATGATAAATATTACAGGTGTCAGCACTACCATGAGCACTGATATAAAGCCTGCGATTGAGAGTGAAATCTTGTCAGCCTTTATGGTCGCAAGTGTCTTCGGAGAGACCTCTCCGAAGATCAGTATGAGGAATGTAAGTATTCCGGTTGCGACACCTGCTCCGACGCTGCCAAACAGCTTGATGGCAAGCGAGGTGGTGAGCGATGATGCTGAAAGATTTACGATGTTGTTGCCGATAAGGATGGCTGAGAGCATCTTTGGAGAGTTCTCAGTCACCTTGAGCACCTTTTTGGCTTTTGTGTTGCCAGCCTCAGCCAGGGTTCTCATACGTATTTTGTTTACGGTAGTAAGAGCGGTCTCCGAAGATGAAAAAAATGCGGAGAGTGCTAATAGTATTAATAAGAATATAATCTGCGATATGTCGTCAGCGTCCAAATATTTTACCTCGTAATATGAATTAATGAATGTGTTTATTTATCGTCTGTGCTGTAGTTAGGAGCCTCTTTTGTGATATGGATATCATGAGGGTGGCTCTCCTTGAGAGAAGCAGCAGTAATCTTGACAAACTGTCCGTTCTCTTTAAGATCTTCGATTGTCTTGCAACCGCAGTAGCCCATTCCTGAGCGGATACCACCAACAAGCTGGAATACTGTATCCTCAAGAGTTCCCTTGTAAGCTACACGACCCTCAACTCCTTCAGGAACGAGCTTCTTAGCGCCCTCCTGGAAGTAACGGTCTTTGCTTCCGTTTTCCATGGCAGCGATAGAACCCATGCCACGATATACCTTGTATTTTCTTCCCTGATAAAGCTCGAAGGTTCCCGGAGCCTCATCACAGCCTGCGAACATTGAGCCCATCATACATACGTTGGCACCGGCTGCGAGAGCCTTTGTCATATCACCTGAGTACTTGATACCACCATCTGCGATAACAGGAACTCCATACTCCTTAGCAACCTTGTAACAGTCCATGATAGCTGTAATCTGTGGTACACCGATACCGGCAACGACACGTGTTGTACAGATAGAACCAGGTCCGATACCAACCTTTACTGCATCTGCACCGGCCTCGATAAGAGCCTTGGCAGCAGCACCTGTTGCGATATTTCCGGCGATTATCTGAAGATCCGGATAAGCAGCCTTAATCTTCTTGACAGCCTCAAGTATGTTCTTTGAATGTCCGTGAGCTGAGTCAACAACGATGACATCAACATGAGACTTAACAAGAGCATCAACACGCTCCATCATGTTGCCTGTGATACCTACTCCGGCACCGCAGAGGAGACGGCCCTGATCATCCTTTGCTGAAAGAGGATACTTAATCTGCTTCTCGATATCCTTTATAGTGATAAGTCCCTTGAGGTTGTAGTCCTTGTCTACGATAGGGAGCTTTTCCTTTCTTGCCTTTGCAAGAATCTTCTTTGCTTCATCGAGGGTGATGCCCTCAGGAGCTGTAATGAGATTCTCAGAAGTCATAGACTCTGAAATCTTCTTTGTGAAGTCTGTCTCAAACTTCAGATCACGGTTTGTGATGATGCCGACGAGCTTGCCGTCCTTTGTGATTGGCACACCTGATATCTTGAACTTGGCCATCAGGTTGTCTGCATCCTGTAATGTATGGTCTGGAGAAAGATAGAACGGATCGGTAATAACGCCGTTTTCTGAACGCTTTACCTTATCGACTTCGTCTGCCTGTGCCTCAATAGACATATTTTTGTGGATGATTCCGATACCACCCTGTCTGGCCATTGCGATAGCCATTTTTGATTCTGTGACTGTATCCATTGCAGCACTCATCATAGGAATGTTAAGGACAATCTTCTTAGTAAGATGTGTCTGAAGCTCAATCATATTTGGTGTTACCTCAGAATATTGTGGAACTAAGAGAACGTCATCAAATGTAATTCCTTCGCCGATAATAGTACCCATTTTTAAATTCCTCTCTTTCTTATGTTATTATACTGGTATACTTTATATACTAATGTAATTTGTATGATGATAGCAAATTAAAGAGTGGGTGTCAAGCAGTTATAAGCCCGATATGAAATTATTATATTATTTATTAGTAAAACTAATGTAAGTCTTTTGCAAATAAAGTAAAAATTATGTTATATTTTATATTAAGTGGCTTTAAGGCAATGATTGCATGTTACGCTAAGGCGTGGACAGTAACGATTTGTGTGCCACAATAAACTAAACCAGGGAGAAAAATATGGAATTTCGACCAAGCATCGACATTCACAATGAAAAAGTAAAGCAGATGGTCGGTGGTTCATTAAAAGACAGGGGTGACTTTGCCAGTGAGAACTTCGTCTCAGAGCAGGACAGCCGGTTTTATGCAGATATGTATAGGAAATCGGGCATAAAGGGCGGTCATATCATTCTGCTCAATTCTGTGGACAGCGAGTATTATGAGGATACAAAGGAGCAGGCTGTTATGGCGCTTGAAGCGTATCCGCAGGGCTTACAGGTAGGTGGCGGCATCACCGCAGACAATGCGATGGAGTTTATAGATGCCGGTGCAACAGCAGTTATTGTGACATCCTACGTATTTAAAGACGGCAGGATAAACTATGCAAATCTAAACAGGCTTAAAGATACTGTGGGCAGTGACAGGCTGGTGATTGATCTGTCGTGTCGCAAAAAGGATGGACAGTATTATATAGTGACTGACCGCTGGCAAAACTTCACGGATGAGGCAGTGACCACAGAGCTTTTGGATAAGCTATCCTCATATTGCTGCGAGTTTCTGGTACATGCAGTGGATGTTGAGGGCAGGGTGAACGGCATTGAAAAGGAGCTTGTCGCCATGCTTGGCAGCTGGGGAAGGATACCGGTCACATATGCAGGTGGTGTGTCATCATTTGACGATTTAAAATGCATCAGGCAGCTTGGACAGAATCATCTGAATGTGACAATAGGCAGTGCTCTTGATTTGTTTGGCGGTGAGATGGAGTACGATAAGGTTATAGCTTTTTGCAATAATAAGGAGATTTAAAATGGCAAAATACAGTAAGAATGATATTATCCGCATAGTGGATGAGGAGGATATTGAGTTTATCCGTTTACAGTTTACGGATATCTTTGGAACATTAAAAAATGTGGCAATTACAGCCAGCCAGCTTGAGAAGGCACTCGACAACAAGTGTATGTTCGACGGCTCGTCAATAGAGGGCTTTGTGAGGATAGAGGAGTCAGATATGTATCTGCACCCGGATCTTGACACTTTTATGATTTTTCCATGGAGACCACAGCAGGGCAAGGTCGCACGAATCATCTGTGATGTCTATATGGCGGATGGTACACCGTTTGAGGGAGACCCGCGCTATATATTAAAGAAGCAGATTGAAAAGGCAAAGCAGATGGGCTATATATTTAATGTAGGTCCGGAGTGTGAGTTTTTCCTTTTCCACCTGGACGAGAACGGACAGCCTACAACCATCTCGCATGAGAGAGCAGGGTACTTTGACTTGGGACCAAATGATTTGGGAGAAAACGCAAGAAGAGACATGGTTCTAACTCTTGAGGATATGGATTTTGAGATAGAGGCATCACATCATGAGGTGGCACCTGCACAGCATGAGATTGATTTCAAGTATGAGGAGGCGCTTCATACCGCCGACAATATCATGACCTTTAAGCTTGCTATAAAGACAATCGCAAAGCGGCACGGACTTTTTGCCAGCTTCATGCCAAAGCCAAAGCATGGTGTGAGCGGCTCGGGAATGCATATCAACATGTCACTTTCAAAGGATGGTGTCAATATATTTGACAATGAGGAGGATAAGCTTGGACTCAGCGAGGAGGCATACTACTTCATAGGCGGTATCATGAAGCATATGAAGGGCATGACGGTCATCACTAATCCGATTGTCAATTCATATAAGCGCTTTGTGCCGGGATATGAGGCACCGATTTATATCACCTGGTCAGCTACAAACAGAAGTCCGCTTATCAGAATCCCTGCAGCAAGAGGTGAGGGAAGGAGAGTGGAGCTTAGAAACCCTGATCCTTCAGCAAATCCGTATCTGGTTCTGGCACTGTGCCTGGCAGCAGGAATTGACGGCATAAAGAACAAGATACAGCCGGATGCGGAGCTTCGTGAGAATGTATTTGAGCTCACAGAACAGGATAAAAAGAGACTCGGAATTGAATCACTTCCTGCTGATTTACATGAGGCGGTTGAGTGCCTTAAGTCAGATGATTTTATCCGCGAGATACTGGGTGAACATATCTACGACAAGTATATAGAGGCAAAAGAGGCAGAGTGGAACGATTACAGAGCTGCGGTTACCCAATGGGAAATAGATGAATATCTGTACAAGTTTTAAAGGATGTAACGAACCGTGAATAATATTGTTATAGCATTTCCTAAAAAGGAAGTAGCCAATTCAATTAAAAAAATATTAGCGCAGAGCGGTTATACAGTCACGGCGGTTGCAAATACAGGAGCTTCAGCACTTTCGAGCATGAACGGACTGAATATGGGAATCATAATATGCGGATACAGATTTTCAGACATGATGTACAGTGAGATATACGAGTATATGCCTAGGGAGTTTCAGATGCTTCTCATAGCGTCGGCAGCGGGTATCATGGAAAAAAATGTGGATAATCTGATGTCATTATCCATGCCACTCAAAGTGCATGAGCTTTTGCAGACTGTTGAGATGATGGATTACACGATAACGCGCCGCAGGAAAAAGCTCAGGCAAAGGCCTAAGGTACGTTCAAAGGAGGATCAGGAGATGCTAAGCAGTGCAAAGGCTGTACTGATGGAACGAAATGGATTCTCAGAGGAGGAAGCACACCGGTATATCCAGAAGCGAAGCATGGATAACGGCACCGGTCTTGTGGAAACAGCACAGATGATACTAAGCCTTATGACTGATGTGTAGTGTGCGCTTTATGAAGCCGGACAGAAGAGCGTATGATAGTAGCTGCAAAGGCTTGAACAGTTACTATAAAAAATAATGATAAAAAAATATATTTACACTTGCATGGTAAAGTGATAAATTAGACTTATTGTAAAGTAACAAAGGAGAGATAAACATGTTTCAGATTAATGATAACTTTCAGAAATTACCGGGAAGCTACCTTTTCAGCACAATAGCTAAAAAGGTTGCAGCTTATCAGGAGGCAAATCCGGATAAAGAGATAATAAGGCTTGGAATCGGCGATGTAACACAGCCGCTTGCACCTGCTATCATCGATGCACTGCACAAGGCTGTTGATGAGATGGGAAATGCAGCTACATTCCACGGATACGCACCTGACCTCGGATATGAGTTCCTCAGAAAAGCGATTTCAGACAACGACTACAAGGCAAGAGGATGCGATATCTCAGCAGATGAGATTTTTGTTTCAGACGGAGCAAAGAGTGATTCAGCCAACATCCAGGAGCTTTTCTCAGCAAACAGCCGCATCGCTGTTACAGATCCTGTTTACCCTGTATATGTTGATTCCAATGTCATGGCAGGAAGAACAGGCACATATGATGCTCAGACAGAGACCTGGAGCAATGTAATCTATATGCCGTCAACAGCAGATAACGGCTTTGTTCCGGAGCTTCCAAAGGAAGTACCGGATATGATTTATCTGTGTCTGCCAAACAACCCAACAGGAACAACTCTCAAAAAGGAGCAGTTACAGGTATGGGTTGATTATGCAAACAAGAATGGTTCAGTCATCATCTTTGATGCAGCCTACGAGGCATATATCAGCGAAGCAGATGTGCCACATTCAATCTATGAGTGTAACGGTGCAAAGACATGTGCCATCGAGCTTAGAAGTTTCTCAAAGAACGCCGGCTTTACAGGCGTGCGTCTTGGCTTCACAGTAGTACCTAAGGAGCTTAAGTGTGGTGATGTATCACTTCATGCTATGTGGGCACGCCGTCACGGAACCAAGTTCAACGGTGCACCATACATCGTGCAGAGAGCAGGCGAGGCAGTTTACTCAGATGCCGGAAAAGCACAGCTTAAGGATCAGGTAGCATACTACATGAACAATGCAAAGACAATAAAGACAGGTCTTGCAGAGGCAGGCTTTACAGTATACGGCGGAGTAAATGCACCATACATCTGGCTCAAGACACCGGATCAGATGACATCATGGGAGTTCTTCGATTACCTGCTTGAGAATGCCAACGTGGTAGGTACACCTGGCTCAGGCTTTGGACCAAGCGGAGAGGGCTACTTCAGACTGACTGCTTTCGGAAACTATGAGAACACAGTAAAGGCACTTGAGAGAATCAAGGCATTGTAAAAATAAATCAGGTCAAATAAAAATACCGTCAGGGAGATGTTCCCTGACGGTATTTTTTGTCTTGTGCGCCTAGCGGCGCACGTTTCTAACGGGTTAAAGTCCCGAATCCGCCCGGTAGTGGGAAGGATATAGCCGAAAGCAAGGGTGTCCATCGTGAGATGGAATCTGAAGGAAGCTGGATGTGAGGAATATACTAACTCACGGGCAAATCTCTGGTCTGACGAACAGAAATCTCATATGAGGTCATGCATGTGGGTAAGGCAGCAAGCCATGTTGAAGCCCGATAACTACACGGAATCATGCATGATAAATGAGGCAGATGGATGGAGAGGAAGAAACGTGTGGTACCTAGGGAGGTCTGTGCGGTATGCCTTGAAAGAGGTAACCATTGCATAAAGCAATGCTGAACGCACAGAAGTCAGCAGAGGTCATAGTAGCCGAGAGGTGAAGGACCGAATCAGTAGGAGTCTTGAGTATGACCGAGAAAGGAGGAATGACCGTCTATGGCAGAAAACATTGAAAACAATGGCTGTTCGCAAAGAGATAATGCGGAACATGAAGGGTATGTGAAAGCGTCTAGGTCATTCAATCGGATATGGAAAGAAAGAGACAGTGCACAGCCGAGACTTTTGGAAACGATACTGTATAAAGACAACTTTAACAGAGCGTATAAGAGAGTTAAGGCAAACAAGGGAGCGCCGGGAATTGATGGCATGACCATTGAAGAGGCTCTTCCATATCTAAAGGAACATCAACAAGAGATAACTGACCGTATTTATCGTGGAAAGTATACTCCGTCTCCAGTAAGACGAGTTGAAATTCCCAAACCAGATGGTGGTGTGCGAAAGCTTGGCATACCAACAGTGATAGACCGTACACTTCAACAGGCAATAACCCAACAGTTAGTGCCAATCTATGAACCGCTGTTTGCAGATGGTAGCTATGGCTATCGTCCGAACAGAAGTGCAAAAGATGCAATACTTAAGGTTAAGGAGTATGCAGAACAAGGCTATACATTCGCTGTAGTCCTTGACTTGTCAAAGTACTTCGATACTCTTAATCACGAAATTCTCATCAATCTTCTCCGAAAGAATGTAAAAGATGAACGTGTAGTACAGTTGATAAAGCGCTATCTGAAAAGCGGCGTAATGGAAAACGGAGTGGTCATTGACACAGAGGAAGGCTCACCACAAGGTGGAAATCTATCACCATTGCTGGCAAACATCTACCTCAATGAGTTCGACCAGGAATACCTGAAAAGAGGTGTTCCATGCATAAGATATGCAGATGACATCGTGCTTCTTGCAAAGAGCAAGCGAGCATTAGAGAGACTCTTGGAAAGCAGTACAAAATATCTTGAGGAGAGGCTGAAACTTACAGTCAACCGAGAAAAGAGCCGTACAGTCAGCGTGTTTGCAATCCGAAATTTTAAATTCCTTGGCTTTGCATTGGGAAGGAACGGAAAAGGCATTTATGTCCGAGTTCATCCGAAGTCATGGAAGAAGTTTAAGTCTAGACTGAAGGAGTTATCTTCCCGTAAGCGATGTCAGTCAATCAAGCCAAGCCTTGAGAAAATCAAAGTATATGCAAGAGGATGGCTTAACTACTACGGAATTGCAAGCATGAAGAACAACATAGATGACATCAACGGATGGCTCTATCACAGAATACGCATGTGCATATGGAAACAATGGAAGAAACCAAGGACGAAGGTACGTAACCTTATCAAGATGGGAGTACCCAAAGACTTGGCAATGCAAGCGGGTAATACCCGACGGGGACATTGGTTCGCAACGCATACAGTTGCAGTAAACATGGCAATGACAAAAGAAAGACTGATAAACAGCGGCTTTTATGATTTAGCCACAGCCTATCAGTCAGTGCACGTCAACTATTGAAAGCGCCGTATACCGAACGGTACGTACGGTGCTGTGAGAGGACAGCGGTTAGCCACCGCCTCCTACTCGATTGAAATTTACTTAAAGTGTAATTACTGTATACTTTTCAGCAACAAAACTTTATGTGAAAAGCATGATTTAGTTCTTCTTAAAGCCGGCTCTCTTACGAAGAGTAGGGTCAAGAATCTTCTTTCTGATTCGAAGGCTCTCAGGTGTTACCTCAAGAAGCTCATCTGTATCAATAAAGTCGATAGCCTGCTCAAGGCTTAATACTTTAGGTGGTACAAGTGTGAGTGCCTCATCTGCTGATGAAGAACGTGTATTTGTAAGATGCTTCTTCTTACATACGTTGAGCTCGATGTCCTCGGCCTTTGAACACTGTCCGATAACCATTCCGGAGTAAACCTTGGCGCCCGGTCCGATAAAGAGTGTTCCTCTCTCCTGTGCAGAGAAGAGTCCGTATGTTACAGCCTCACCTGACTCAAAGGCAATGAGTGAACCTGTTGCACGGTATGCAATCTCACCCTTGTATGGCTCGTAGCCGTCAAACATGGTGTTTAAGATTCCGTTACCCTTTGTATCGGTCATGAACTCACCACGGTATCCGATAAGTCCACGTGCAGGGATATGGAACTCGAGTCTGGTGTATCCGCCTGCGATAGAGCCCATATTTCTAAGCTCACCCTTGCGCTGCTGAAGCTTTGAGATGACAGCTCCTGTAAACTCGTCAGGCACATCGATGTAAGCAAGCTCCATTGGCTCAAGCTTCTTGCCGTTTTCGTCATACTTGTAGAGCACCTCTGCCTTACTTACAGCGAACTCATAACCCTCACGGCGCATGTTCTCGATAAGTACTGAAAGGTGAAGCTCTCCACGTCCGGAAACCTTGAAGGAATCAGGTGAGTCGGTATCCTCGACACGCAGTGAAACATCAGTGTTGAGCTCGCGAAGGAGTCTGTCACGGATGTGACGGCTTGTGACAAATTTACCTTCCTGTCCTGCAAGAGGGCTGTTGTTTACGATGAAGTTCATAGAGATTGTAGGCTCTGAAATCTTCTGGAAAGGAATAGCCTCCGGTGCTTCCGGTGAGCAGATTGTATCTCCGATGTGGATATCTGCGATACCTGAGATTGCTACAATCGAACCGATGTTAGCCTCGGCTACATCTACCTTGTCGAGTCCGTCAAACTCGTAAAGTTTGCTGATACGGACCTTCTCAAGCTTGTCAGGGTCGTGGTGGTTTACAACGACAGCCTCCTGATTGACCTTGATTTTACCGTTATCCACTTTACCGATTCCGATACGTCCTACATACTCGTTGTAGTCGATTGTACTGATAAGAATCTGTGTGTTGGCATCAGGATCACCTGTTGGAGCAGGGATGTAGTTTACGATAGTCTCGAAGAGAGGAGTCATATCCTTTCTCTCGTCGTTTAAGTCCTTCATGGCATAGCCGTCTCTGGCTGATGCAAAAACGAATGGGCAGTCAAGCTGCTCCTCAGAAGCATCGAGATCCATGAAGAGCTCTAATACCTCATCGATGACCTCATTAGGACGTGCCTCCGGACGGTCAATCTTGTTGACGCATACAATGATAGGCAGCTTGAGTGCAAGAGCCTTCATAACTACGAACTTGGTCTGTGGCATAACACCCTCGAAGGCATCAACCACGAGGATAACTCCGTTTACCATCTTAAGAACACGCTCTACCTCACCGCCGAAGTCAGCATGACCTGGAGTGTCGATGATGTTGATTTTGATGTCCTTATACTGAATAGCTGTGTTTTTGGAGAGGATTGTGATACCTCTTTCACGCTCGATGTCGTTTGAATCCATTACTCGATCCTGAACTTCCTGATTGTCACGGAACACACCGCTTTGCTTAAGAAGCTCATCTACAAGTGTTGTTTTACCATGATCAACGTGGGCAATAATTGCTACGTTTCTCAAATGTTCGTTCTGCATAATATGAATGTCCTTTCCTTATATAAAGGATTTTTGCACAGCCCTATATTATAATTCACAATTAAGCTAATTTCAATGGGAAATTTCATATTTCTCAAAGAAATTGTAGAATTTCGAGGGAAACAGCCCGTAAGGGCGCACTTTATCTTCTTTTTTTCCTGTCAGGATGGGCAATTTACTCAACGCGTCGAAGTATACCACATCCTGCGATTTGAACAGGAAATGCCGAAGAACCGGCGAAGAACATTCACTTGCTTTCGATTACGCTCGCCTGGCCTGTTTTTTATGTAAAGCCGCTTCTCCCCACCAAACAGGTTTTCAAATGGTACAGCTTCTCTTCCTTGAAAGTCATCGCACGTTTCCCTCTACCGCTGCGGAAACTTCGCACCCGTATTGTCCGTCTCAGCGGGCGATGAAGCGTCCAGATTATGTTCCCCCCATTTCGATATTTCAAAGAATACCGGCAGCAAACCCCGGCCCTTCTCCGTCAGGGAATACTCAGCATGAGGCGGGATCTCATTGAACTGCTCACTGTTGACGATGCCAAGCGTTTCCAGATCCCGCAGCGTGTTCGTAAGCATGGTGTGGTAATGTGCGGATAAGCCCTCTTCAATTCGCTGAACCGCATGGATGGACGCTTGCACAACTCATAAATCGTATGTGTTCTCCACTTTCCGCTCAGCAGTTCAAGCGTCCTGTGTACGGGGTAATCCTCCTGTATGGGGTCGGTCATGATCTTCTCCAGATACGCCTCTGCCGTCG
>ENA-UESH01002125-UESH01002125.1-human-gut-metagenome-genome-assembly--contig:-NODE-2125-length-12068-cov-3.289634_pt1 | contig 12068 bp, 10 predicted proteins | sample MGYA00243001_ERZ508002 | MGnify/ENA primary metagenome ERZ508002 (study PRJEB26167, sample SAMN06115447) | human gut metagenome | host: Homo sapiens | place: China:Anhui | collected 2015-08-07... | reverse complement strand
TGGATTTCTTCTTCATAAGTAGCGTTCTCCTTTTCTATTTTTGTGTACAGCGCTCTGCACAAGGTGTTCAAGGAATTGGCTCAGGGAAAGCTGCGAGGGAGTTGCTTAAAAGCACTCGGCAAACGCGGCCGCAGCATCTGCAAAGCCAGCAGCCTGGCAAATGTACGCCTGGAACGCAATGTTGTTTGCGGCGGTAAGCGTGTCAGGATTAAGATCCTTTCCGACCGTCACTTTATCATTGGCCGGGATGTCATAAGAGCCATTCTCCACATTGCCCGTCAGCACCCAGATCGTGTAGCCATCTTTCTCGACCTGCGCGTTGTCCTTCATCAGAGGCGACCAAATAGCCGTGTCAACGTTCCAAGTGAAGCCGTCCTTCGTATCGCCCTTGACGCCGACGAACAGATATGCCTTTGCCGTCAAGTTATTCACCTTGACAGCCGGCTGCTTGGGAAGGTCAACGCCCGGCTGCACCACGTAGTTAATGCCGGTGTCCTGCCATGCAGCGTCCTCTGCGATCACATACGTGCCGTCAGCATTCTGGGTAACCGCTTTCTCCTGCAGCTTGATGCCGCCGCCCTGATCAAACAGCTTGCCGGCAACAAAGGTGTTCGGGATGGGGCCCGTGGTGCTCGTCAGATACGCATACGTCGCGCCGACAGCCAGCGCCACGATGAGCACGAGCGCGATCGCGGCCGTCAAAGTTTTCTTCTTCATTTTTGTGTTTCCTCCCTTACACAAATTTTGGTTTCCGAACTCACCATGTCTCAACAGCGTCCAACGTGCGCTGTCAGCGTTCATAGGGTTAATGCATCGGGATGGGAAAATATTTCACACCCTTGAAAAAATGTTTAAATCTTACGATTTTTGTCATCCGTTTCCGTGCATTTTGCCGTATTCGCTGCCTCCGCTCGGCGCGCCGCATCGCGCGCGTCCGCCTCAGCCGCCTTGCGCAGCATGTCCGGCAGGAACGCCAGAACGATGAGCACGATCGCGATCGCAATGGCCAGATACATCCCCGGCGGGTTCGAGACCCAGTGCGAGACATAGCCGAGATACGGGATGGTGAACACCGGGCGGCCGATGAGGTTCTTGAAATAGACAGGTGCGCCGTCGGGCGCGTCGTTCGCGTCTCCCTGCGTGTAGAAATGCTCGTTTTCCGCATCGATGGAGATCACGCGGTGTGTGACGACATCCAAGTCCTCATTGAGCACAAAGGTGATCGCGTCACCGACCTGCACGTCCTCGGGCGCACAGGGCTTGACATAGATCAGCGAGCCGGTGTGATACGTCGGCTCCATGCTGCCGGACAGGACGCACATCGGCCGCAGACCGACCAACCGCACGCCCACCAGAAGCAGCGCCAGAATGACCACCAGCACCACCGCAACGGTGGAGATGGCATTGCACACTTTCTGAACCTGTTTTGACATCTTCGTTCTTCCTTTCCCTTCGCGGGCATCCCTCCTGTTGATCCCGGCCGGAGGGCAGACCTCCGAAGCGCAGCCTGTCCGAACCGGAAACGCGCACGGCGGGGCAGGGCGGGAACGCTTCGGAGTTTCCCGCCCCACTTCAGCCGTCACGCTTACTAACCAAAAGGATACCACGATTTTCTAAGCACTGAAAGGGGGTAATGCACACAAATTTCCAGCTGAAATTTTGTAAGAAACAAACAGTTTTGCCTTTTGCTGTCCATCATTCTGTACAGTTATCCCACGCCCATTGTACGTTTCGGCCGCGGGCGCGTCAAGTGCGGAGCGCGGGCGCGCGGGAATCTTACCTTTTTCTTAAAACTGTCCCGGTTTTGCTTGTTTTTAGTGGGGAAACATGATAGGATAGTTGCCGATTATGGATAGATAACAGGAAGGAGCTGCACGCATGGATACAAACGTGCTCGACTGGCTGGAAGTCACCGCCGCAGCCTGTCCGGACAAGCCCGCCTTTCTTGACGAGGACGGCGCGGTGACCTTTGCCGACGTGCGGCGCGAGGCGCGCATCATCGGCACGGCGGCGGCAAGGCTGCGCGCCGGACGCAAGGCGCCCATCGCCGTGATGAGCGGGCGCAACGCACACACCCCGGCCGTGTTTCTCGGCGCGGTGTACGCCGGCTGCTGCTACGCACCGATGGACGGGACGATGCCCGTGCACCGGCTCAACTCTATTTTAAATACGCTTGACACCGATCTGATGATCGTGCAGCGCGCGTTTTACGACAAGGCCAGGACGCTGGAATTCAGCGGCGAGATCCTCATCGCGGAGGATCTGCTCGAGGGCTGCGAGGACGCGGCGCTGCTGGCCGACTGCCGCGCGCGCGCGCGTGAGCTCGACCCGCTGTACATCATCTTCACCTCCGGCTCGACCGGTACGCCCAAGGGCGTCATCACGGCGCAGCACTCGCTCATGTGCTACATCGAGGACTACGCCGGCGTGATGGGCATCGTGCGCGAGGACGTGCTCGGCAACCAGTCGCCGCTGGACTACATCGCCGCCGTGCGCGACATTTATCTGCCGCTGCGCTTCGGCGCGACAACGGCCATCATCCCGAAGGAACTTTTCATGTCGCCGGAGCGTCTGTTCGAATACATGAACGACAAGGGTGTGACGGCCGTGGGCTGGAGCGTTTCGGCGCTGACGGTGCCGGCCGCGCTGGGCGCGTTCGAGTGCAGCGTGCCGCAGCACCTGCGCAAGGTGTGCTTCTCCGGCTCGGTGATGCCGTGCAGCTGCCTGCGCCAGTGGCAGCTCGCGCTGCCGCAGGCGCGCTTCGTCAACCAGTACGGCCCGACGGAGGCGACCGCCTCGTGCACGTATTACGTCGTGCCCGGTCTGGTGGAGGACACCGACGTGCTGCCGATCGGCAAGCCGTACCCGCACTACGAGGTGTTTCTGCTCTCGGAGCAAAACGAGGCCGTGCCCGACGGCGAGATCGGCGAGATCTGCGTCAAGGGGCCCATCCTCGCGCTCGGCTACTACAACAGCCGCGAGAAAACGGCCGAGAGCTTCCTGCAAAACCCGCTCAACCGCGCGTATGACGAGCGCATCTACAAGACCGGCGACCTCGGGCACTTCGCGCCCGACGGCAACCTCATGTTCCATGGCCGCAAGGACCGGCAGGTCAAGCACCTCGGCCACCGCGTGGAGCTCGGGGAGATCGACCTCGCCGCGGCGAAGGTGTCCGGCGTGGAGGAGGCCTGCGCGCTCTACGATCAGGAGCACGAGCAGATCTGGCTGTTTTACACCGGCGCGGACGTGACCAAGCGCGACATCGCCGTGGCGCTGCGCGCCGACCTGCCGGGCTTTATGGTGCCGCGCAAGATCGAGCAGCTTGACGCCATGCCCCGGCTCGACAACGGCAAGACGAATATGCGCGCGCTGGCCGGGCGCATCGCCGACGCCCACCGATAATCGCTTACATTACTCACATTTCAGGAGGTATTTTATTATGGAACAGGAACTGATGGACATTCTGACCGATCTGCGCCCGGACGTGGATTTTGAGACCGAGACCGCGCTCATCGACGACCACATTCTCGAATCGTTCGACATCGTGTCGCTCGTCGCGGCGCTCAACGACGCGTTCGACATCGAGATCGGCGCAAAGGATCTCGTGCCGGAGAACTTCAACTCCGCCAAGAGTCTGCTGGCCATGGTGCAGCGCCTGCAGGACGAGGACTGATGGACAGGACTGCTCTGAAAACGGCGGCCGCGAAATACGGCACGCCGCTGTATCTGTTTGATCTGGATGCTTTCACGGCGCGCGCTGAAAAAGTGCGCGCCGCGTTCGGCTCTCACGTGCAGCTTTGCTACTCCATGAAGGCAAACCCCTTCGTGCTGCGCGGCCTGCCGGACGTGTTCCGCTGGGTGGAGGTCTGCTCCCCGGGCGAGCTGACGATCTGTGAAAAGCTCGGCATCGCGCCCGAGCGCATCCTCTACTCCGGCGTGAACAAAGGCGCGGACGATGTCGCGCGCGCCGTCGCGCTGGGGGCAGACCTGCTCACGGCCGAGAGCACGCTGCATTTTGATCTCATCTGCGCCGCCGCGGCCGCGCAGGGAAAGCACGTGCGCGTGCTGCCGCGGCTGACCGCCGGCAGCCAGTTCGGCATGGATCCCGCCGCGCTGGAGGCGCTCGTTGCGCGCCGCGCGGAGTTCCGGAACGTGACGATCGTCGGCATCCACTATTTTTCCGGCACGCAAAAGCGCAAGGACGCCGTGATCGCAAAGGAGCTTGCGCATCTGGATGAATACCTCACGATGCTGCACGACAAGTACGGCTTCACGGCACAGCACGTGGAATACGGTCCGGGGCTGAACGCCGAGTGCCTGCGCGACGATGCCGAGGCGCGCGACGGCGCGCTGCTCGACGCGGCGGCGGAGCACATCCGCGCCTTCGGCGAGAAGTATCCGCTGACGATCGAGATGGGGCGCTTTTTCGCCGCCCCCTGCGGCACGTTCCTCACCGGCGTGGCGGATGCCAATTGCAACCTCGGCGTGAACTATGCCGTGTGCGACGGCGGTATGCATCAGGTGAAGTATGACGGTCAGCTCATGGGCATGCAGTCCCCGCCGCTGACGCTTCTGCGCGAGAGCGCGGACGCCGCCGAACCGTGGATGCTCTGCGGCAGCCTGTGCACGACCGCGGACGTGCTGGTGCGCGAGGCGCAGCTGCCGCCCCTGCGCGTGGGCGACGTGATCGCCTTCGGACGCTGCGGCGCCTACTCCGTGACGGAGGGCGTGGCCGTGTTCCTCTCGCGTGACATGCCGCGCGTGGCGCTCTGCCGCGGCGGGGACTTCACGCTCGTGCGCGACCGGTTTGCGACCGACGTGCTCAACACCTGCCGGACGCCGGAGGACGAAGCATGACGCTGACATCGCTGCCGTTTTACCTGCTGGTGCTCGCGCTGCTGGTGCTGTACTACCTCGTGCCGAAGCGGTTCCAGTGGGTGGTGCTGCTGATCGGCAGCTACGCGTTTTACGCGTTCGTGTGCCTGCGCTACATGGGCTTTATCGTCGTGACGACGCTCACGACCTACTTCGGCGCACGCGGCATGGATGCCATGACCGCGCGCATGGAGCAGGCCGTCGCCGCGCACAAGCAGGACTGGGAGCGCGAGGAGCGCAAGGCGTACAAAAAGCGCTGCAAGTCCCGCCGCAAGGCGCTCATGATCGCCATCCTGCTGCTGAACTTCGGCATCCTCGCCGTGCTCAAATACTATAACTTCTTTGCCGAGTCCATGGAGGCGCTCTTTGCGTCCATGGGGCTGACGGTCTCGCTCGGCCACATCGGGCTGCTGCTGCCGCTGGGCATCTCGTTTTACACGTTCCAGTCCATGGGCTACGTGCTCGATGTCTACCGCGAAAAAGTGCCCGCCGAGCGCAACGTCGGCAAGCTCGCGCTGTTCGTGTCCTTCTTCCCGCAGATCATTCAGGGCCCGATCGGCGTATACGACCAGCTGGCGCACCAGCTCTATGACGAGCACAAGTATCACTTTGACAACATCCGCTACGGCGCGGGGCTGATCCTCTGGGGCTTTTTCAAAAAGCTCGTCATCGCCGACCGCGCCGTGGGCATGATCCACACCGTCGCCGGGGCGTACACCGACTACGCCGGCACGTATGTGCTGCTGGCGGCGATCGTCTACGCGCTGCAGCTCTATGCCGACTTCTCCGGCGGCATCGACATTTCGCGCGGCGTGGCGCAGATGTTCGGCATCACCATGGGCGAAAACTTCCGCCGCCCGTACTTCTCGCGCACGCTCACCGAGTACTGGCACCGCTGGCACATCTCGCTCGGCGACTGGCTGCGCAACTACCTGTTCTACCCGCTGTCGATCTCAAAGGCGTTTCTCAACTGGGGCCGCCACGCCAGGCAGCACCTCGGCAGCCACATCGGCAAGGTCCTGCCGACGGCCGTGGCCTCGCTGATCACGTTTCTCATCATCGGCATCTGGCACGGGGCGAGCTGGAAATACGTCGCCTTCGGCTTCTGGAACGGCATGGTCATCCTCGTGTCCACGCTGCTGCAGCCGGTGTCGGACAAGGTCGTCGCCGCGCTGCACATCGAGCGAAAAAGCGCGTGGTATCAGGTGTTTTCCATGCTGCGCACGTTCGTGGTCGTGCTCATCGGCTATTACTTTGACATCGCCGACGGGTTTCGCGCCGCGATGGGCATGATGTTAAAATCCGTGACCGACCTGCACCTGTCGCAGCTGCGGCCGGGCGCCGTGCTCGAGGCCCTGCCGCTGACGCGGTATGACTGGGCCGTGCTGCTGTTCGGCACGGTCGTGATCTTCACCGCCTCCGTCATTCAGGAGCGCTCGCAGCGCACCATCCGCGAGATCCTCGACGAGAAGTGTCTCGCCCTGCGCTGGGCCGTGCTGCTTGCCGGCATCTTCGCCGTCGTGCTCATGGGCGTTTACGGTCCCGGCGTGCAGGCATCCGAATTCGTGTATATGCAGTTTTAAGCTATGACAAAACGACCGATCTCCAAATCCCGCACAGCGGTGCGCGCGATTGTTTTCGTGCTCATCGCCGTGCTGGGCATCGGGCTCATCTCCCCGATGCTCGTCGCGAATAACGACTGGGACAAGCGCCACGTGCACGGCTTCTTCCTCGAGCCAGAGGACAGCCTCGACGTGGTGCTCATCGGCGCGAGCCAGCTCTATACCGGCTACAGCGCCCCGCTCGCGTGGCAGCAGTACGGCTACACGAGCTATCCGCTGACGGTCTCGAACATCCCGGCACGGCTCTACGGCTCCCTGCTCACAGAAGCGGTGAACCGCCAGCACCCGAAGCTGATCGTCGTGGACATCGACGGCTTCATCAACGACGAGAACCCGGAAACGCTGGAGGCCAACCTCCGCAAGTGGATCGACAACATCCCCTGGTCGCGCAACCGGCTCGAGACCATCCGCACCTGTGTGCCGCGAGAGCTGCAGGCCTCGTTTTACTTCAACATCGCCAAGTACCACGCCAACTGGTATCAGGTGGGGAAATGGGTACCGGTGCAGCGGCGTCTGCACATCATGGATGAGACCGGCTGCTCGCTGACCAAAGGCGTGGAGACGGTGTGCAAGTCCCTGTCCGCGGATTTTGAGCCCGATGTCCGGCCGCTGACGCTCAGCGCGGCGAACGAACAGTATCTGCGCGCGTTCTGCGCGCAGGCGCAGAGTCTCGGCGTGCAGACGCTCTTTCTGCGCACGCCGCACCGCACGCAGACGACCGACCCCGGCGTCTTTGACGACGTGGCCGCCGTCGTGGGCGAATACGGCTACGACCTGCTCGACCTGCACGACGCGTTTGACACCATCGGTCTTGACCGCTGCGCGGATTTTATCGACTCCGATCACCTCAACACCGCCGGCATGGAGATCTTCACCGCGTGGCTCGGGCAGTATCTCACCGCGCATTATGACCTGACGGGCACGTACAGCGCCGAGCTCACCGCCATGTGGGACCGCTGCGCCGCCTTCGTGACGCAGACGCTGCCGCTGTGCAAGGAGCTGGCCGCTGCGAACACGGAGCAGAATCTCAACGAGTTTTCGCCGCAATTTGCCGCGTGGCGCTAACACAGCATGTGGAGAACATCAATGAATCCAAAACAACACGCAAAAAGAAATACCGTCCTGCGCGTGATCGCGTTTCTGCTCATCGTGGCGCTGGTCTACGGCGCGCTCACGCGGCTGCTGACCATCAACAACGCCACCGAGCAGCAGTACATCCGCAGCTTCTATCTGGAGCCGAAAAACTCGCTCGACGTCATGATCCTCGGCGCGAGCGAGACGTTCACGGACTACTGCGCGCCGCTGGCATGGCAGCACGCGGGCTTTACGAGCTACCCGCTGGCCGTGTCGGCCGCACAGGGGACCATGTACCCCTCCATGCTGCGTGAGAGTGCCAAGCGGCAGAGCCCCGCGGTCTACGTGGTCGAGGTCAACGGCTTTCTCTACACGGAGGACGAGCGCAAGGAGCTCGGCAAGGCCGCAACGCGCGAATGGCTCGACACGCTGCCGCTCTCACGCAGCAAGGTGCAGGCCATCAACGAGTGCGTGCAGAGCAAGCGCCTGTCGTACTATGCACCGCTGCTCAAATACCACGACAACTGGAGAAAGCCGGACCTCATCCGCAATTCGCTGTCGCTGCAGCAGCAGGCGCGCGACGCAGGCTATTCGTACACAAAGCCGTTTCTGTCCATCTCCATGTTCCTCACGGAGACGGATGAGATCCCCGTGCGCCAGCAATCGCTCGACGCGTTCAACGAGCAAAGCCTGCGCACCTTCTGCGAGACAGCCAGAGCACGGGGAATCAAAAACGTGCTCTTTGCCCGCTTCCCGCACCGCACCGTCATTGAAAACTATGACGCCGTGTTTGCCAAGCTGGAGGCGGTCGTGCACGAGTACGGGTATGATTTTGCGAACTTCGACACGCAGATGGACGCCATCGGCCTCGACCCGCTCAATGATTTCGCCAACGCCGAGCATCTGAACATTTTCGGCGCGGAGAAATTCACGCCCTACCTCGCCGACTATCTCGCGCAGCACTACGACCTGAACACCGCGCACAGTCAGGCCGTCACCGATGAATGGACGCGCTGCGCCGCATTCACGCAGCAGATGCTGCCCGTGTGCGAGGACAACACCCGGCGCTACACCTCCGAGCGGCTCGACGAATTCTCGGCCGTGTTCGCAGACTGCCGCTGAACAAAGCAAGTCTGCCGCTGAATAAAGCAAAACGCAGCCCCCTTCGAGATGCTCGAAGGGGGCTGCGTTGTTGTTGCTTTACCGGCCGGTGCTGCCGAAGCCGCCCGCGCCGCGGTCAGTTTCGTCGAGCGTGTCCGCGTCTGAAAACTCCGCCGCGAGAAACGGCAGGATCACGAGCTGGGCGATGCGGTCGCCGGGGGCGACGGTGCGCGGCGCGTCCGTGTCATTGTGCAGCGCGACGGTGCACTCGCCGCGGTAGTCGGCGTCGATCACGCCGACGCAGTTTGCCGGGCGCAGCCCTTGCCTGGACGCGAGGCCGCTGCGCGCGAACACGCCGCCGAAATACCCCGCCGGGATGGCGAGGGCGAGCCCCGTGCCGATCATGGCCGTCGTGTGCGGCGCGATCGTGACGCTCTGCCCGTCCGCCGGGCAGGCGTAGAGATCATAGCCCGCCGCGTCCGCGCTGCCGCGCCGCGGGGTGACGGCGCCGGGGCGCAGCTTCCGGATCTTTACTTCCATCCGTTCATGCCCTCCCAGAGTACGATGTGTCCCGCCGCGCGGGTGCGGTTCATGTCGATGATGCGCTGGTTTTCCGAGCCGCGAAAGCGCAGGCTGAGGTTGCGCTGCGCGTCCACATAGCGCCCGTCGACGAGGATGTCGATGAGCGAAAGCATCTCGTCGGTCACCTCGCAGCGCGGGTGCGCGCCGTCGACGGTGAGCTCCTTGTCGAGCTCGAAGCCCGAAAACGCCCAGATGTCCTTATCCGGATAGCGCTCGCGCACCCGGTGCAGAAACGGCACGAGCGCACGCTGATTCTCCGGCTCGAACGGGTCGCCGCCGAGCAGCGTCAGGCCGCGGATGAAGGGCTTTTCCAGCTCGTTGAAGATGATCTGCTCGGCCGCCGCGTCAAACGGCTGGCCGTAATGAAAGTCCCACGTCTGCGGCTGGAAGCAGTTGTAGCAGTGATTCGTGCAGCCGGAGACGAACAGCGTCACGCGCACGCCGACGCCGTTGGCGATGTCGCAGGTCTTGATCTGACCGTAATTCATAGCAATTCCTCACAAACAGCGGGCGCGCCGCTTCAGACACGCCCGCCGGGTATTTTTTCTCCGCGCGCCGCCTTACAGGTGCAGCACGCGCTCCTTGATCTCCTGCGTGCGGCCCTGGTTCCAGAACTGCGTGCCGATGTAGCCGCAGGTGCGGCGGGCGACGTTCATCTTGTCCTGATCCGTGTTGCCGCAGTTCGGGCAGCGCCAGATGAGCTTGCCGTCGTGCTCGACGATCTCGATCTCGCCGTCAAAGCCGCAGACCTGGCAGTAGTCGCTCTTGGTGTTGAGCTCGGCGTACATGATGTTGTCGTAGATGAACTTCATCACCTCGAGCACCGCCGGGATATTGTTCTGCATGTTCGGCACCTCGACGTAGCTGATCGCGCCGCCGGGGGAGAGCGCCTGGAACTTCGACTCGAAGGCGAGCTTGCTGAACGCGTCGATGTTCTCCGTCACGTGGATGTGGTAGCTGTTGGTGATGTAGCCCTTGTCCGTGACGCCGGGGATGATGCCGAAGCGCTGCTGCAGGCACTTGGCAAACTTGTAGGTCGTGGACTCCAGCGGCGTGCCGTAGAGGCTGAAGTCGATGTTGTGCATCTGCTTCCACTGCTTGCAGGCGTCGTTCATGTGCTGCATCACCTCAAGCGCGAACGGCGTCGCCGAGGGGTCGGTGTGGGACTTGCCGGTCATGTACTTGACGCACTCATACAGTCCCGCGTAGCCGAGGGAGATGGTCGAGTAGCCGCCGTAGAGGAGCTTGTCGATCGGCTCACCCTTTTTCAGGCGGGCCAGCGCGCCGTACTGCCACAGGATGGGCGCGGCGTCCGAGAGCGTGCCCTTGAGCCGCTCGTGGCGGCACATGAGCGCGCGGTGACACAGCTCCAGCCGCTCGTCAAAGATCTTCCAGAACTTCTCCATGTTGCCGCCGGAGGACAGCGCCACATCCGGAAGGTTGATGGTCACGACGCCCTGATTGAAGCGGCCGTAATACTTCGGCTTGCCGTTTTCGTCCACATACGGCGTCAGGAAGCTGCGGCAGCCCATGCAGGTGTAGCAGTGGCCCTCGCCGTTTTTGTCCACCTTGAGCTCGAGCATCTTCTTCTCGGAGATGTAGTCCGGCACCATGCGCTTAGCGGTGCAGCGGGCGGCCAGCTCCGTGAGGTACCAGTATGGGGAATCCTCGTGGATATTGTCCTCCTCGAGCACGTAGATGAGCTTCGGGAACGCCGGCGTGACCCAGACGCCCTTCTCGTTTTTCACGCCCTGATAGCGCTGGCGCAGCGTCTCCTCGATGATCATGGCGAGGTCATGGCGCTCCTGCTCGTTTTTCGCCTCGCCGAGGTACATGAACACCGTCACGAACGGCGCCTGACCGTTCGTGGTCAGCAGCGTGACGACCTGATACTGGATCGTCTGCACGCCGCGGCGGATCTCCTCGCGGACGCGGTTTTCGACCAGCTCGGCCAGCTTCTCCTCGCCCGGATGCGCGTCGATGGCCTGCATCTCGGCCGCGACCTCGCGGCGGATGCGCTCGCGGCTGACCTGCACGAACGGCGCCAGATGCGTCAGCGAGATCGACTGCCCGCCGTACTGGTTGGAGGCGACCTGCGCGATGATCTGGGTCGCGATGTTGCACGCAGTCGAGAAGCTGTGCGGCCGCTCGATGAGCGTGCCGGTGATGACGGTGCCGTTTTCGAGCATGTCCTCCAGATTCACAAGGTCGCAGTTGTGCATATGCTGCGCGTAATAGTCGGCGTCGTGGAAGTGGATGATGCCCTCCTCGTGCGCCTCGACAATGTCCTTCGGCAGCAGGATGCGGTTGGTGATGTCGCGGCTGACCTCGCCGGCCATGTAGTCACGCTGCGTGCTGTTGACGATCGGGTTCTTGTTGGAGTTTTCCTGCTTGGCCTCCTCGTTGTTGCACTCGATCAGGCTCAGGATGCGGTCGTCGGTCGTGTTGGCGCGGCGCACCAGACTGCGGGTATAGCGGTAGGTGATGTAGGCCTTGGCGACCTCGAACGCGCCGTGCGCCATGATCTGCTTTTCGACCATGTCCTGAATCTCTTCCACGGCGGCGCTGCGGCCGAGCTCCTGACAGGCGAGCTCCACGCTCTCGGCGATGCGCTGGATCTGGCGCGGCGTCATGCGCGCGCCCTCCTCGACGGCGGCGTTGGCCTTCGTGACGGCCATGATGATCTTCGAGATATCAAAGGTCGCCTCTGCACCGTTTCGCTTGATGATCTTCATCTTTCTATTCCTCCCCCTCGTAATCGAAAACACAATATCTTGTGCGGAAAACCGCTTTATTTTGTATTGAGAGCGGGTA
>ENA-UESH01002124-UESH01002124.1-human-gut-metagenome-genome-assembly--contig:-NODE-2124-length-12079-cov-4.057907_pt1 | contig 12079 bp, 10 predicted proteins | sample MGYA00243001_ERZ508002 | MGnify/ENA primary metagenome ERZ508002 (study PRJEB26167, sample SAMN06115447) | human gut metagenome | host: Homo sapiens | place: China:Anhui | collected 2015-08-07... | reverse complement strand
CAAAAAAGCCAGCTAATTCACAACACTTTGTGTATGAATTAGTTGGCTAATTTTATACTATTTACTGAATCTCCCTATATAACTAAAATAAAAAAGCCAGACAATTTTTTGAAATTATCTGGCTTATACTTTGTTGAATCTACTTTATTCATTAACTCCTGCTAATTCCGGATCTATCATAATACGCCCGCAATATTCACAAACGATGATTTTTTTTCGAAGTTTAATATCAAGTTGTCTTTGTGGCGGAATCTTATTGAAACAACCGCCGCAAGCGTCACGTTGAATATAAACAACAGCCAATCCGTTTCTCGCATTTTTTCTGATTCTCTTAAATGCGGCTAATAAACGGGGCTCTATATGTTGTTCGAGTTTTTTCGCTTTTTCACGCAGTTTTTCCTCGTCTTGTCTTGTCTCTGCAACAATTTCATCCAATTCACCTTTCTTTTCTTGTAAATCGGCTTTTCTTTCTTCAAGAGTAACTCGACAGTTTTCTACTTCTTCTTTTTTTGCTTTTTCCTGTGCTGAAAACTCTTTGATACGTTTTTCACAAAGTTCGATTTCCAAAGTTTGGAATTCAATTTCTTTAGTTAAAAAATCAAATTCTCGATTGTTTCTTACATTGTTCTGTTGTGCAGTATATTTATCAATTAAGGTTTGCGCATTCTGTATTTCTACTTTCTTCGCAGCAATAGCAGATTGTAACTCTCCTATTTCTGTATGAAAGTTCTGAACACGAGTTTCGAGACCTGCAATCTCATCTTCAAGATCTTGTACCTCCAAAGGAAGCTCTCCTCTTAGAGTTTTGATTCTATCGATCTCAGAAAGCATTGTTTGCAATTCGTACAGTGCTTTCAATCGATCTTCCACTGTATATTCTTTTTCAACTTTTGTCTTATCAGTAGCCATGCTTACAAATAATTTATCGGATTTGTTTCTACCTTTGTATAATGAACTGCAAAGTTAGGGAATTTTTTTGTAATAATATCACAAAATATATCTTTTGTGTATTGTTCGGTTTCGTAATGTCCTACTTCTGCCAATAATATATGTTCGTCATATCCAAAATAATCATGATATTTAATTTCTCCAGTAATAAATACATCTGCATCTGATGCTATTGCTTGAGAAATCAAAAAAGCTCCAGCACCTCCACACAATGCAACCCTACGAATTCTGCGATTTCGGAGATTGGAATATTTTATACATCCAGCATGAAACACTGTTTTAGTACGTTGTAAAAAGTCCATTTCATCCATAGGACACAAAAGTTCCCCTACTACTCCTGATCCAACTTTAACCCATTGGTTTTCAATTTTTATAAAATCAAATACCGGTTCTTCATAAGGATGAGTTTTTAAGAGTGCCTGAGTCGCTACCTCTTTTAAATATTCAGGGAGAACCGTTTCGATCCGAGTTTCTTCTTCTTGATGTAAATTCCCGATAGTCCCACAATAAGGATGCGAATCTAATCCTGCACGAAAAGTTCCGAATCCATTGCTATTGTAGCTGCACAAGTCATAATCACCGATATTTCCACATCCTGCGGTAAATAAAGCATTTCGTACAATATCGGCATGAGAAACCGGCACATAAGTAACAAGCTTAAGCAACTTTCCACCTTGAGGCATCAAAATAGAAAGATTAGTCAATCCAAGCTTTTCTGCCATTTTAAAATTGACTCCAGACCAAGCATTGTCCAAATTGGTATGTGAAGCATAAATGGATATATTATGTTGTATTGCTTTTATAACTGTTCTTTCCACATAGTTCTTGCCTGTAAGCGACTTTACGCCTTTAAAAAGTAAAGGATGGTGTGATATAATTAAATTAACCCCCAAACTTATAGCTTCGTCAACGACTTCTTCAGTGACATCTATGCATAATAATGCCCCCGTAGCTTCAGAATACTTATCTCCCACCTGCCAACCGGCATTATCGTAATCCTCTTGCAAAGACAAGGGAGCTATTTCTTCTATACACGTTGCTATATCACTGACTTTCATACATACGATTATTTGTCGTGAATATCTAATTTTAATTGCAATTCCTCTAATTGAGATTCATCCAATACAGACGGAGCTCCACTCATAGTATCACGCCCAGAATTATTCTTAGGGAAAGCTATACAGTCCCGAATAGAATCTAAGCCGGCAAATAAGGAGACTAACCGGTCCAAACCAAATGCCAATCCTCCGTGAGGTGGAGCACCATACTTAAATGCATTTATTAAAAATCCAAATTGATATTGAGCCTTCTCTTCGGTAAATCCGAGGACTTTAAACATTTTATCTTGTAATTCACTATCATGTATCCGGATTGACCCTCCACCCAACTCGACTCCATTAAAAACCATGTCATAGGCATTGGCTCTTACTTTCCCGGGATCGGTATCCAATAAAGCAATATCCTCAGGTTTAGGCGAAGTGAACGGGTGATGCATTGCATAATAACGTTGAGTTTCCTCGTCCCATTCCAATAACGGGAAATCGATAACCCATAACGGTGCAAATTTATCTTTGTTGCGAAGGCCTAATCGGTTGCCCATTTCAAGACGTAATTCACAAAGAGCCTTCTGTGTCTTTATTCTATCACCAGCAAGAATTAAAATCAAGTCTCCAGGTTTAGCATTAAATCTCTCTGCCCATTTCAGAAGATCTTCTGTACTATAAAATTTATCCACAGAAGATTTAAACGCCCCGTTTTCATCATAACGGACATATACCAACCCTTTAGCCCCGATCTGAGGTCGTTTAACAAATTCCGTTAGTTCATCCAATTGTTTTCTTGTATATGTCGCACATCCTTCAGCACAGATTCCGGCAACATATTCAGCATTGTCGAATACTCCGAAATCTTTCCCGATAGTCAAATCTTTTAATTCGACAAAACGCATTCCAAAACGCAAATCTGGTTTGTCACTACCATAATATTTCATCGCGTCAGCCCACGTCATTCTGGGAAATGGCTCAGTAAAGTCAATCTTTTTTATTTCTTTAAAAAGATGCTTTATCATTCCCTCAAAAGTATTTAAGACGTCTTCTTGTTCAACAAAAGACATTTCACAGTCGATTTGGGTAAATTCGGGTTGACGGTCTGCCCGCAAGTCTTCATCTCTAAAACATTTTACAACTTGAAAATAACGGTCAAAACCGGAGACCATTAATAACTGTTTAAACGTTTGTGGTGATTGAGGTAGCGCATAAAACTCTCCGGGATTCATTCTCGACGGCACGACAAAGTCTCGAGCTCCCTCCGGAGTAGATTTGATCAACATCGGTGTTTCTATTTCAAGAAAATTTTGCTGATCAAGATATCTACGAACTTCAAATGTCATTTTATGACGTAACTCTAAGTTTTTCCGAACACAATTCCGCCTTAAATCTAAATAACGATATTGCATCCGCAGATCATCACCTCCATCACTGTCGTCTTCAATTGTAAAAGGAGGAACATCAGATGCATGCAATATTACTAAATTAGATACGATAAGTTCAATATCTCCTGTTGGTATATTTTTGTTTTTATTTGATCTTTCTTTAACGATCCCTGAAACTTGAATCACAAATTCACGGCCTAATTTGTTTGCCTGATCACAAAGTTCCGGATTATTTTCATGATTAAATACTAATTGAGTAATCCCGTAACGGTCACGAATGTCAATAAACGTCATTCCTCCCATTTTCCGCGTTCGTTGTACCCAACCAGCCAATGTAACATTCTTGTCTGTATCGGATAATCGCAACTCTCCACATGTATGCGTTCTGTACATATTTATAGATTTTTAATTTATAACCTATCTCTTTTCGGCAGCTATATGCCAAAAAATATTTATGCAAAATTACGACAAAACATTGTTTGTGCAAGTAAAGGTGAGGGAAAGTTTTATTGTTATTACCGAATCTTATATCAGTTCTTTTAATTGTTTCTTCAACGATATTTTTATATTATGAATCTGACTTTTTACCGTACCGAGAGGAATATCCAATTTTTCAGCAATTTCGTCGTATTGATAACTTGATAAATATAAACCAAAAATTATACGATTTTTCTTACTCATCCCTGCAATAACCTTATTTATCCATTCTAAGTCGTAATTCGCATCTGTTCCATCGATCATACAAGGTTCTGACTTCAAATCATCTATACGACAAACCGACTCATGTGCCAATAAAAGTTTTCGATAATCATTAATGAAGGTATTTTTCATAATAGCACACATCCACGCTCTTAAATTGGTATCTTCAATGAACTTTTCCCTGTTTTCTAATGTTTTAAGTAAAGTCTCTTGCAATAAATCTTTTGCCGCTTCATGATTCTTGGTTAGGGAATAAGCAAATCGGTATAAGAATGGCTGTAATCTGGTTAACTCGTCAACGAAATTTACAAATTTCATAATAGATCATTCGATATTTATGTAAAAAGCCTCCGCTGACAAAAAGTGATCTCACCTACTTTTTTTGGAAAAACACGATATGACGTGTTCAGCGGAGGCTTATAATGCTTCTACTGCACGCCATTCGATATTTCCATTTTGTAAGTGAGATGCACAAAAATAAGGATAATTTTTAATAATTCATGATTTCTCGTAAAATATTACTTTCAAAAAAGGGAATAATAGTTCAAATAATAAAAGAGTCCGCTTGCGGTTAACAAGCGGACTCTAATACACTATTCAGATCTTTCTTATTTCTTAAAATAACGATTGTATAAACCTTCAAAACCTTTACCATGACGTGCTTCATCTTTGCACATTTCATGAACTGTATCATGAATTGCATCTAAGTTTTGTTGTTTTGCCAGAGTTGCAATTCGTTTTTTATCTTCACAAGCCCCAGCTTCAGCTTCCATCCGTTTTTTCAAATTTGTCTTAGTATCCCAAACTACATCTCCAAGCAATTCTGCAAACTTAGCCGCATGTTCTGCTTCTTCCCAGGCATAACGTTTAAATGCTTCCGCTACTTCAGGATAGCCTTCACGATCAGCCTGACGACTCATTGCCAAATACATACCAACTTCGGTACACTCTCCCATAAAATGAGCATTTAATCCTTCTAAAATTTCCGGGTCAACACCTTTTGCAATGCCTAATACGTGCTCATCAACAAATTGTAATGCACCTTCTGTTTCTACAAGTTCTTTGAATTTACTCTTCGGTTGTTTACATTGAGGACAAAATTCCGGAGCTTCTTCTCCTTCATGAACATAACCGCATACTGTACAAATAAATTTCTTTTTCATAATGTAAGAATTTGAATTTAAATAATTTATGTGTTTTTTGTTTCTATATCCTTTAGGCATTGAGTACAATAACCCTTACAATATAATTGAACTTCGGTAATTTTTATTTTTTCCGAATCTTCTTTGAATATAATATTTTCTTTTATCGGTAAATCTTTTATACAACCGCATTTACTACATCTAAAATGAGCATGAGGAGTTATGTCTGCATCATATCTGCTGTTTTTATCATCGATTGTCAGCATTTGTACCGCACCCTGCTCTACAAGTATTTTCAATGTATTGTATACAGTTGTTTTCGACAGGGTGGGTATATCTTTGCATAATGCTAAATAAATTTCATCTATACACGGGTGTGTATGATGCTTTAGCAAGTAGTCCATAATAGCAATGCGTTGTACGGATGGCTTGATGTTATAGCTAAGCAGATATTCGTAAACGTTCATGTTATTTTTTTTATTTTGTAATTGTTACAATTTTAATTCTTTGGCAAAGATATAAAGATTTTCTTAAAATCCAAAGCAAAGTTAGTTTTTTTATTTTTCTCATAGTGAACAATAAATAATTCCTATCTTTGCAGTAATGCACTATTTATATAACAATTTATATGAAATATGGTTTTGTAAAAGTGGCAGCTGCTATACCTTTAGTGAAGGTGGCCGATTGCCAGTTTAATGCTCAGCAGACAAGTAAACTGATTGTCGAAGCTGATTCGAAAGGCGTACAGGTTATTATTTTTCCGGAATTAAATCTAACTGGATATTCGTGTGGCGATTTGTTCGGGCAGACTTTATTGCTTGAGCAGGCAGAAATAGCTTTGATGCAGGTTATGAATGAAACTCGTCAGTTGGATATCATATCTATTGTGGGCATGCCTGTTGTTGTCAATTCTACCTTGATGAACTGTGCTGTGGTCTGCCAGCGTGGAAAAATATTGGGAATTGTTCCTAAAACATATTTGCCTAACTATAAAGAATTTTACGAGCAGCGTTGGTTTGCTCCATCAACGGCACATGCAGATGATGAGATGGTTCGTATATGTGGGCAGCATGTTCCTGTCAGTTCCGATTTGATATTTGAATCAACAGATTTATGTTTTGGCGTAGAAATTTGTGAAGATGTATGGGCTACCATCCCTCCAAGTTCTCATTTGGCATTGAAAGGAGCTGATGTAATATTCAATATGTCTGCTGATACCGAAAATATCAGTAAGCATCAGTATTTGCGTTCTTTGCTGGCACAGCAGTCTGCTCGTTGTCTGGCTGGATATGTTTTTGCTTCTTCTGGATTTGGAGAGTCTACTACTGATGTCGTTTTTGCAGGAAACGCTCTTATTTATGAGAACGGAACACTACTGGCTGCTTCCGAACGCTTCTCATTTGAGGAACAGTTGGTTGTCAGTGAAATTGATATCGAACGTTTGAGAGGAGAGCGAATGGTGAATACGACTTTTGCTGCTAGCGTACGGACATATAAAGACTATCCGGTAAAGCGTATTCCAATTGAAATGACTAAAGCGAATGAAGATTTTACATTGACACGTGCGGTGGAACCTCATCCTTTTGTTCCGGCAGGAGGTAAGTTGCTTGATGAACGCTGTGAGGAAATCTTTTCAATTCAGGTAGCGGGATTGGCTAAGCGTTTGGTACATACGGGATGTAAAACGGTAGTTGTCGGCATTTCCGGTGGATTGGATTCTACACTGGCTTTGCTGGTATGTGTAAAAACGTTCGATAAACTTGGATTGTCCCGAAAGGGTATTGTCGGCATTACGATGCCGGGATTTGGAACAACCGACCGTACTTATCATAATGCTTTGGATTTGATGAGTTCATTGCAGGTAACGACGAAAGAAATCAGTATACGCGATGCTTGCATCCAGCATTTTAAAGATATTGATCATGACATATCTGTTCATGATGTAACTTATGAAAATGGTCAGGCTCGTGAGCGTACTCAGATTCTGATGGACTATGCAAATAAGGTAGGAGGACTGGTAATTGGTACAGGCGATCTTTCCGAACTGGCACTGGGCTGGGCTACATACAATGGTGATCATATGTCTATGTATGGAGTAAATGCAAGTATACCGAAAACACTGGTTCGGTATTTGGTTACTTGGGTAGCAGAAACCGGAGTGGATGAAAAATCACGTGCAACGCTTCTCGATATTATCGATACCCCGATCAGTCCCGAACTGATTCCTGCAGATGAAAATGGAAATATCAAGCAGAAAACAGAAGATTTGGTCGGACCTTACGAATTGCATGATTTCTTCCTTTTCCATTTCTTGCGTTTCGGTTCTCGTCCGGCAAAGATTTTCTATTTGGCAGAGATTGCTTTCCGTGATGTGTACGATAAAGAAACAATAAAGAAGTGGCTTGTAAATTTCTGCCGTCGTTTCTTTAATCAACAGTTCAAACGCTCTTGTTTGCCTGACGGTCCTAAGGTTGGATCTGTTTCTTTAAGTCCTCGTGGTGATTGGCGTATGCCGAGCGATGCTAGTTCAGCATTGTGGTTACAGGAATGTGAACAGCTATAATGATATTGAAGAAAATGACATGCCGGAAGCAACTGTTTGGCTTTTGGCATGTCATTTTATTTTTTAGGCATCTTTCCCTGAAATCATCAGAAAAACATCAGCATCTTTTCTTGAAAACATCAGCATCTTTTTTTATTTTTTCAGCAATTTTTCATCCTTTCTTCTGCATCTTTTTAAACGTACATTCTCTGGTATGCAGATTAGTCTATAATCCAAATCTTTGAGTGTCTATTTCTTTCACTTCTTTTTTTTTGAATCCTTTGAACTTATAGCTGAAAGACAGGGTCAAACTGCGCTGGTTTCGTTTGACGCTCATGTCTGCAATTTGAACTCCGTTGCGTATGGTTGTATATGGATTCATCGAATTGAATATGTCATTTAGGCGCAGCTGTATGGAAGCTGCTTGATTAAGAAATGTATATCGGATAGCGGCATCTGTCTTTCCCATAGGATTTATCGTATAACTTCCCTGTATTCCTTTGGTTTGTCCGAAGGCACTGAGTTCTATTTTTATATCCGGTTTTTGGGATAGTGTAAATGTGTTATTCCAAATACCTATTCCTGTCCATTGTTTTCGGTCGAAAGGAGCATCAAAATAATGGCTGGCTTTGTCGTGTTTCAGGATTGCGCTTAGCGATAGTCGGCTACTCCACCATTTCCCGATTTTAAAGGGGAGGATGGAAGAAAATGTAAGTTGATTCATATAGTCCCAGTTCTGATAATTATATATGGACTTCAGTTCGTTGGGAGGCAGGTACATCATTTGCGTAAAGTAATGAGGTCTGTGGCTGTAGCGCATCTGAAAAATATATTTGCGTTTTAATATATAGCTAAGATGGGCGGAATAATCGGTGTATGGCTTGAGGTAAGTGTTGCCTATTGCTACTTGGTAATTGTCGATATGGTTTATGGCTCCACTCATTACCCAATAGCTTGGATATGTCTTGTCGGAGTTGAATGAAAATTGTAACAAATGGAAAGGGGAAATAATGTATCCAAGTTGTAGGGTAGGGTATATGGCCCATTTTTTATAATTCATCATTTTGTAAAACTCCAGCGAAACGGATGCGCTTAAACTTAGTTTCTTGTTGAATTTATATTCGGAGCCTGCATATAAATTATAGGTGTATTCCTTTATTCGGGAGTCCAGATTCTGTTTGCTCATTGTTGGGGCATCGTATTGTTGCCGGTTACTGTTGGTTACATACGAAAAGGAAGTGCCATAGTCCAATTGCCATGCCTGATTGAGAATATGATGTTGGTCTGCGTATATTTTGCAACGGTTAATCACTTGCCTGGACGAGCTGAGAAATTTCTGCAAAGCTTCAACCGGTTGAAGTGTTTGAAAATGTTGATCCTCTATATTCCGGTAGTAAGTATAATCTGCGCCGGTTTTTAATCCGGAAGCTGAAGTCAGGTATAGTGAGAGATTGTGTACCTGGATTTGACTGTTGGAAATGTTTTCAGATGCAAACTGATTGCCGGAAGCTGTCAGGGTGTTTTGATCGTCAGGAGTAAGACTGGTTGTATAATCCAGACTTAGGCTGCTTTGAGAAGTAAATTTATAGGTGCTGCCAATTTTCAGCAGATGCGTGTTGCTTCGACCTTCTCCGGAGAAGTTTTGGCAGACATGGTGTTGGTTGCCATCGACTGTATGGAGAGTTTCCAGACTATTACCCTGACGGCTGTATTCATTAGTAAAATGATAGGTAAAATCTGCATCAAACTTTTTGGAGGTATAGGCTAGCGTAATACCACCTTCTCCGTCGCTTTGCTGCTTTTGGCTGTAGGATCCGTTGATTTCTCCTTGTAATTTGCCTTCATCTGTTTTATGCTTTGGGGTATGAATATTTATGGATGCACCACGAACATGGTATTGTGGGGGAGTGGTGTACATGATTTCGACTTTCTCCACTCGTGAGGCTGGCATGCTTTTCAGGAGTGTAAGAATTTGCTCGTAAGTCATGGAAGATACCTTGTCGTTTAATAAGATATTAACCGAACCACTTCCTGCGAGTGTCAGAGTTCCATTATATTCCATAATTCCGGGAAGGTTTTTGATAACTTCATAGGCATTGGTTACAAGCTTGGTGTTTGTCAGCTGGGTAATGTCATATATCAGTTTGCTTCCTTCCATTTTTAGCAGAGGTTTTTCTCCTTCGATTATTATTTCACGAAGCTGATTGTCTTTAGGATGCATGATGATGTGGTGTCGGATATTGTTTTCCTGAAAACATTTTCTTATTGTCTGGAATAGCAGGTGTTGTACGGTCAGACAGTAATTTTCCCGTTTTTGACGGAAATGGAAGTTTCCTTCCTTGTCGGTTATCGTTGCTTCGATAAATACAGAGTCGGCCGACTGGAGTATAACTGTTGCTCCGTCTATTCCTTGTTGTGAAGCATCTGTTACCTTACCTTCTATAACTTGTGCAGACAGGTGGGTACAAAGAGTTCCCGCACATATCACAATGCCTAATATGATCAGTCGTTTCATACGTTTGGGTTATTTGTTTGTTTTCCCTTGAAAAAATCTCTCTACGTTGAGTTCTTTTATATAGCTTTCGGCATCTTGAAGCATATTTGTATATTTCTTCGGCTTTCCGGCCTGCTCGACCGCTTTGATGAATTTTTCGTAATAGACGGCCTCTTGTTCAGGCTGTTGCAATTTGCCGTATAAGAAGGCCGTCTGGTATAGCATATGCAGCTTCTCTGGGTTTTCTTTTAAAATCTTGTCGTAGCAGGCAATGGCATCCTTGTATTGATGGAGTTGAATGTGGTTTGTTGCTGCTGTTTCATACAGAGAAATAACCAGTTGCTTGTCGGGCTGTAAGAGATCAAGTGCATCTTTTATGTCCTGCTGGCTTTCTTTTATCATGCCTATTTTACTTCCTATTACACCCAGTTGAGATAAAATGTAAGCATTTTTCCTCTCTGATAGATTATTGGCACGGACCAGACAATCGTATGCTTGGCTGAGGCTGTCTGTGTATGCATACGATAGTCCGAGATAATATTCCGTACTGGCCTGTCTGTCACCGGATTGTCTGATTTTCTGGTACAGTTTGATAGCATCTTGGTGCAATCCTGCCTGATTGTATGCGTATGCTTTCAGTCTGTTTATGTTTAAGTCGGTAGAGTCAATGGAGGTGTATCGGCATAGATATGTCAGCGCAGAATCAGGTTGCTCCATGCTTAAAAAATTTTGGGCAAGTGCGATAGTGTTATTCTGATTCTCTATATCTTGCATTGCAATTATTTTGCGGTATATAAGCGCAGAGTCTGGTTTTTCTAGTTTGTCGTAGCATTTGGCGATAGTATTCAGTTTGATTTCCGAAGAGTCTTCTTTTATAAATGTATTATATAGCTCAATACTTTGCTGGTAGTACCCCCTTTGGTAATAACAATTGGCCAGTGCATGTACGATCGTATCAGAAACATGTATGCTGAGTGCTTTTTTGTAGTTCGATAAAGATTTTTGCAGCTTCCCTTTTCGATGGTATTCTTCTCCTTGCATGTAATAGACTTTCCAGTCGGTTGAATCGCTAGGAAGTTGATAGATTGAAGTTCTTGCATAACAAAATACAGTCATCATCAGGCTGATAAAACAAATGATAGAATGCTTCATAGTGGTTATTTTTCAGGTTTAAACGAAACGGGTAGGGTGAACTCCATGTTGACTTTGGTGTCGTCTGTGAGTTCGGCAGGTGCCCATTGTGGAGATTCTTTCAGAAGACTTATTACTGCTTGTTCGAAAGCTTTCTCTTTTGGGGATTCAAGAATCTGAAATTTTTCCAGCTTGCCGGCTGTATTTACTGTAAACTTGATGACGACTTTTGCATCTTTATTTTCAAGTCCTTTGGGATATTTCAAATTTTGGGCTATCCATGAATAAAAGGCTGTAATGTCTTTATCTTTATCAAAACGAGGACGCTTGAGTATTGTCTTCTTAGGATGAATGGATACGGTTTGTAACATTTCAGTATTATCTGTTTTTTTTATTGTGCTTTTATAATATATCCATCCACTTATTCCAAGTATAGCTAATGATATGAGTGTATATAGATATATACGCTTACTATGCTGTTCGGGTTTACTCTTTCCTAAGAAATAAACTTCATTATCTTCTTTATTCATAATTATTTAATATTTTAAATGATTGATTTTTCAACTAATGATTTCAATACTTTCAGGGCTTCTTTCGAAACATGCAAAATGAACTTTGCAGAAGTTTTTGTATCAGCAAGTATAAGTTCTTGTTTGTTGATATTTATTACATATATGAAGTTGCTGTTTATC
>ENA-UESH01002122-UESH01002122.1-human-gut-metagenome-genome-assembly--contig:-NODE-2122-length-12091-cov-4.229316_pt1 | contig 12091 bp, 8 predicted proteins | sample MGYA00243001_ERZ508002 | MGnify/ENA primary metagenome ERZ508002 (study PRJEB26167, sample SAMN06115447) | human gut metagenome | host: Homo sapiens | place: China:Anhui | collected 2015-08-07 | study... | reverse complement strand
ATGCTCCAAAAATGCAGGAAGCTGTTTGTACAGAATCGTCAGATTTGTCAATTGCCTTTTTGCCCGGCAGCGGCTATAATCAAACCATAGACAGCAACGGCGCTGTGGGTCACCTCCTGACTCGCAGCGCCGTTTTTGTTAAGATGCTTTCGTACTTCTGGGTGCGGCATTGCGGCAAACCAGAATGCAGACGAAAGGATAAGAAAAATAAGATCAAGTAAGGAGTAGGATTTATGGCAGCGAATGTTATGGAAATCTACGGCAGCAAGGTCTTTAACGAACATGTGATGAAGGAGCGCCTGCCGAGCGCAACCTATAAGAGCCTGAAGAACACCCTGCACAAGGGTGCTCCGCTGGACATTGAGGTGGCAAACGTTGTGGCCAGCGTGATGAAGCGCTGGGCCATGGAGCTGGGTGCCACCCACTACACCCACTGGTTCCAGCCGCTGACCGGCATCACCAGTGAGAAGCACGATGGCTTTGTTTCCCCTGTGGGCGACGGCACCGCCATCATGGAGTTCTCCGGCAAGGAGCTGGTGCGCGGCGAGCCCGATGCATCTTCCTTCCCTTCCGGCGGTCTGCGCGCCACCTGCGAGGCCCGCGGCTACACTGCATGGGACCCCACCAGCTACGCATTCGTGAAGGATGACGTGCTGTGCATCCCCACCGCATTCGTCAGCTACACCGGCGAGGCTCTGGATAAGAAGACCCCCCTGCTGCGTTCCATGAACGCACTGTCCAATCAGGCAGTTCGCATCCTGAAGCTGTTCGGCAAGGATGTGGATTACGTCTCCACCACCGTCGGCCCCGAGCAGGAGTACTTCCTTATTAAGAAGGAGGATTACGAGGCCCGTCAGGATCTGATCCTCACCGGCCGCACCCTGTTCGGTGCCCCCTCTGCCAAGGGTCAGGAGCTGGAAGAGCACTACTTTGGTGTCATTCGTCCCGAGGTCTCCGAGTTTATGAAGGAGTTGGACGAAGAGCTGTGGAAGCTGGGCATTCCCGCCAAGACCAAGCACAACGAAGTTGCTCCCTGCCAGCATGAGCTGGCTCCCATCTTTGACACCACCAACGTTGCCATCGACCACAACCTGCTGACGATGGAGATGATGAAGAAGATCGCTCCCAAGTACGGTCTGGTCTGCCTGCAGCATGAGAAGCCTTTTGAGGGCGTGAACGGCAGCGGCAAGCATAACAACTGGTCCATGTCCACCACCCACGAGAATCTGCTCGACCCGGGCGACACCCCCATGGAGAACCTGCAGTTCCTGGTGTTCCTGGCTGCTGTCATCAAGGCTGTTGACGAGTACGCCGATCTGCTGCGCACCTCCGTTGCCACTCCCGGCAACGATCACCGTCTGGGTGCCAACGAGGCACCTCCGGCTATCATTTCCATCTTCGTGGGCGAAGAGCTGGAAGCTGTCATCGATGCTATCGCATCCGATTCCCCCTATGCCGGCCCCGTCAAGATGAAGATGGATCTGGGCGTTGATGTCCTGCCCAAGTTCAGCAAGGATACCACCGACCGCAACCGTACCTCTCCCTTTGCCTTCACCGGCAACAAGTTCGAGTTCCGTATGCCCGGTTCCGCTGAGAACCTGAGTGATGCCAACACCATCCTGAACACCGCCGTCGCAAAGGAACTGAAGGGCTACGCCGACGAGCTGGAGAGCGCTGAGGACTTTACCAGCGCCGTGATCGCTCTGGTCAAGCGCACCATCCGCGACCACCGCCGCGTCATCTTCAACGGCAACGGCTACACTGCCGAGTGGGAAGAGGAAGCCGCAAAGCGCGGTCTGCCCAACAAGAAGAACACCCCCGCTGCTCTGCCTGCCCTGATCGAGCCCAAGAACATTGCCCTGATGGAAGAGTTCGGCGTGCTGACCAAGGTAGAGATGGAGAGCCGCTACGAGGTGGAGATGGAGCACTACTCCAAGATCATCAACATCGAGGCTCTGACCATGCTGGAAATGGCCCGCAAGCAGCTGCTGCCTGCCGTCAACTCCTACATGAGCGAGCTTGCCAATACCGCAGCATCCAAGCTGGCCGTGAGCGAGAACATCAGCGTGCGCAGTGAGACCAAGACCCTGACCAAGCTCTCTGCTGATGCCGATGCTATGAGCGACGCTGTCGATACCCTGCAGGATGCAGTGGATGCTTCCAAGGCATTGCCCACCGAGGCAGAAAAGGCCGTTGCTTTCCACGACAACGTGCTGCCTGCAATGGATGCTCTGCGTGCCGCTGCGGACGACGCCGAGACCATCTGCGGTGAGGATTATTGGCCTCTGCCCAGCTACAGCAAGATGCTCTACTACGTCTGATCTTTCAGCAGCGTAACAGCAGAATAGCATCCGTAGGCTGCGGAATTTAAAATTGCCATTCTCCTTTTCCTATTTCTTACACCAGCCTAAAGACCTGCTCCCATTCTGAGGGCAGGCCTTTAGGCGTTTTATTTGAAAGGGAAACCATTATGAGCTATTCGACTCAACAGGACATCCTTGATTTTGTGGAGGACAACAACGTCAAATTTGTGCGCTTTGCCTTCTGCGATATCTTTGGCACTCAGAAGAACATTGCCGTGCTGGCAAACGATCTGCCCAAAGCTCTGGAAGACGGTGTCTGCTTCGACGGCAGCTCCATTGCCGGCTTTATGAAGGTGGAGGAAAGCGACCTTGTGCTGCGGCCGGATCTTTCCACCGTGACCATTCTCCCCTGGCGGCCTACCGAGGGCCGGGTGATGCAGTTCTTCTGTGATGTGGAAAAGCCGGACGGCCAGCCCTTTGGCGGCAACTGCCGCGGCTTTCTGCGCAGCGTGAATCGCAAATTCAAAAAGCTGGGCATCACCTGCAATGTGGGCGCAGAGTGTGAGTTCTACCTGTTCGAGAATGATGACCGGGGCCGCCCCACCCGTATCCCCATCGACTTTGGCGGCTACTTTGATGTGGCCCCGCTGGACGCAGGCGAGAACCTCCGCCGGGACATCTGCCTGACCATGGAGCAGATGGGCATGAGCCCTCAGCACAGCCATCACGAAAGCGGCAACGGCCAGAACGAGATCGACTGCCACTACGCAGGCCCCCTCAAGACCGCCGACAACGTGATGATGTTCAAGCAGATCGTGCGCGCCATTGCCACCCGCAGCGGCATCCATGCAAGCTTCCTGCCCAAGCCCCTGCCAGATCAGGCAGGCAGCGGCCTGCACATCAACCTGTCCCTTTACATGGATGGCCGCAACCTGTTTGAGGGCGACATTGCCCCGGACAGCATTGCAGGCAGCTTTATGGCCGGTGTGCTGGCCCACAGCCGGGAGCTGACCGTGTTCACCAATCCTCTGCCCAACAGCTATCAGCGCTTTGGCTGCGATGAAGCGCCCCGCTATGTGAGCTGGAGCCGCCAGAACCGCAGCCAGCTGGTGCGCATCCCGCAGGTAAAGGGCGACAACTGCCGCATGGAGCTGCGCAGCCCGGACCCTGCCTGCAACCCCTATCTGGCCATTGGTCTGGTTCTGGCTGCCGGATTGGACGGCATCGAGAACCGCATGGTGCTCTCTGCCCCTGTGAACAAAAATCTGTTCGACCCCTCTATGGCTGAGGGCCTCAGCCTTGAGACTCTGCCCGCCAGTCTGGAAGAGGCCGTGCAGGCTGCGGAGGAGAGCGAATTTTTGCGCAGAGTGCTGCCCGAGCAGCTTGCCAGCCGCTACTTTACGGAAGAACTGAAGCGCTGCGAAGCACTGAAACACGCGTCCGACCCTGTTGAGTACGAGCGTACCCATTACTTCAACGCCATCTGACCCCTGCAAAAGAGAGTGTGTAGGAGAAAGGAGCGAAGGAAATGGGACGTGCACTGATCGTAAGTGCCGGTGCAAGCTCCAACGAGTATATCGCTGCACGGCTGACCGAAATGGGCTACAGCCGCCCGGTGATCATTCCCAGCGGGGCCGAAGCCCGGCGGCGCATGACGGAATCGGATTTTGAGCTGATTGTGGTCAACTCTCCCCTGCCCGATGAATTCGGGCATGAGGTGTGCATCAATGCTGTGGAAAAAACAGATGCCGGCGTCGTGTTTCTGGTCAAGGCCGCACAGGCTGAGCAGCTTTTGGGGCCTTTGAGCGAGCAGGGGGTATTGCTGCTGTCAAAGCCCTTCAGCACCGCCTTTTTTGTGCAGGCCATGCACATGGCGGCGGCGGGCAACCACCGCCTGCTGCGTGCCCGGCAGGAGAACGCCCGCTTACAGGAAAAGATCGCACAGGTGCGGCTGGTCAGCCGGGCAAAATGCTGCCTTGTGGAGCACGAGCACATGACCGAAGCCGAGGCACACCGCTACATAGAAAAACAGGCCATGGATACCCGTCGTGACCGCACAGAAATTGCACAGGAAGTCCTTGAAAATTATGAGGACATGGGTGTATAATATTGGATTGGGAAAAGTATCCTTGCTTTCACCGGCTCATTTTGGGAGAGGCAGAGAGCAAGACCGTTTGCCTGAAAGAATTTACGAAGGTTTATAAGGGAAAAAATTCAGAAAAGCAAAAATAGAGGAGGAAATTCTATGGCAGAGAAACAAACCAAATTCATCTTTGTCACCGGCGGTGTCGTCTCCGGCCTTGGCAAGGGCATCACAGCCGCATCGCTGGGCCGTCTGCTCAAGTGCCGCGGTCTGAAGGTGGCCAGCCAGAAGCTGGACCCCTACGTCAACGTGGACCCCGGCACCATGAGCCCCCTGCAGCACGGTGAGGTGTTCGTTACCGACGACGGCACCGAGACCGACCTGGACCTGGGCCACTACGAGCGCTTCATCGACGAGAACCTGAACAAGTACTCCAACCTGACCACCGGCAAGGTGTATTGGAACGTGCTGAACAAGGAGCGTCAGGGTGCCTATCTGGGCCAGACCGTCCAGATCATCCCCCACATCACCAACGAGATCAAGAGCTACATCTACAACATGGCTTCCTCCACCGAGGCCGATGTGGTCATCACCGAGATCGGCGGCACCACCGGCGACATCGAGAGCCAGCCCTTCCTGGAGGCCATCCGGCAGGTGGGCCTGGAGCAGGGCCGCGACAACTGCTGCTTCATCCATGTGGTGCTGGTGCCCTACATCTCCGGCTCCAACGAGTACAAGTCCAAGCCTGCCCAGCACTCGGTCAAGGAGCTGCAGGGCATGGGCGTGAACCCGGACATCATCATCCTGCGCGCCGACGGCACCGTGGGCACCGACATCCGCCGCAAGATCAGCACCTTCTGCAATGTGAAGCCGGAGTGCGTGATCGAGAACCTGACCATGCCCAGCCTGTACCAGTGCCCGCTGATGCTGCACACCGGTGGTCTGGACGAGGTCGTGGTGAAGAAACTCAAGCTGGACGTTCCTCCTGCCGACCTGACCGAGTGGAAGCAGGTGGTGTCCCGCATTGCCACCCGCAGCAAGACCTGCAGCATTGCACTGGTGGGCAAATACGTCAAGCTGCACGACGCTTACCTCTCCGTGATGGAGAGCCTGTACCACGCCGGCTTTGAGAACGACAGTCAGGTGGAGATCCGCTGGGTGGAGAGCGAGGACCTGACCGACCAGGCCGCCTGCAAGGAAGCCTTTGCAGATGTGGACGGCATCATCGTACCCGGCGGCTTTGGCGACCGCGGCATTGAGGGCATGATCCAGGCTGCACAGTATGCCCGCGAGAACCATGTTCCCTACTTTGGCATCTGCCTTGGCATGCAGATCATGGTGATGGAGTTTGCCCGGGGCGTTTTGGGCTACAAGGATGCAAATTCCAGCGAATTCACCCCGGATGGCAAGCATAATGTGATCGCCCTGATGGCCGACCAGCAGGGCAACATTCCCAAGGGCGGCACCATGCGTCTGGGTAAATACCCCTGCAAGGTGATGCCCGGCACCAAGATGGCCGAGTGCTACGGCGAGGCCGAGATCTGGGAGCGCCACCGCCACCGCTACGAGTTCAACAACGAGTTCCGTCAGGAGATGCAGGACGCCGGTCTTGTTATTTCCGGCACCAGCCCCGACGGTCGTCTGGTAGAGACTGTAGAGCTGCCCGGCCGTGACTTCCATTTGGGCGCACAGTTCCACCCGGAGTTCAAGAGCCGTCCCAACCGCGCTCACCCACTGTTCAAGGCATTCATTGCTGCGGCACTCAAGTTCCGCGCCAGCGAGCAGCGCAGCCTGCTGCACATGTAAACCATAAAAATAAGGTGCTGTCTGTGCGGACAGCACCTTATTTTTTACCCCTATAATCCATGATCCTGCAGGGCGTGGTTCTTTTGCTTGTGCTTATACATCCGCTGGTCAGCCAGACGGGTGATCTTGTCTGTATCCGTGCCTTCTTCCGGGTAGAGGGCAAAGCCGCAGCTGGTGCCGATCGTCAGAAGACTGCCTGCAACATGATAGGGTGCTGCAACAGTCTTACAGATAAACTCGACCTTGCGGCGCTGCAGCTCCATCCGTTCCGCTTTTTGCAGAGAACTCCCGGTGGCTTTGTTCTATCCTTGATTTCCGATCAGCACCACGGCCACATCGTTAACATTCGTGCCGGTCGCGCCGGTGATGATGAGCCCATCCACCGCCTTGAGGGCATGGTAGGCATCGTTGTTCTGTAGCACATCGTACACGTTCAGCTGGTTCTGCGCCAGTGCCGCGGCCGTGCTGCCGTCCACATAGCCGCCCGCAGCATCGGTTGGGCCGTCGGTGCCATCGCTGCCCACCGAAAAGACCGCTGCATCCAGCCCGGCGATCATTGGTGCTGCAGCAAGGGCCAGCTCCTGATTGCGCCCGCCCAGACCTGTTCCGGTCAGATGGACGACCGTCTCACCGCCTGCAAGAAAGGCCAGCTTTTTGCCCTGCCCCGCGTGGGTGCGGGCTATGGAACCAAGGAAGCTGCCAGCCTCCCGCGCTTCACAGCAGAGCCTGTCGGTCAAGATCACCGGCTCATAGCCCAGCTCCCGGCAGGCGTTGGCTGCTGCGCTGCACAGCTCCCGCACGCTGCCGGTGATCTGCGTGGCAACACGGTCCAGCACCTTTGGAGTCTCCTGTGCCAGCAGAGCCTTGGCCTGTGCCGAAAGCTGCAGGTGATATTTTTCCGCAATGGCAAGGGCCTGTGCACAGGTGGAGGTATCCGGCACCGCCGGGCCGCTGGCGATCATATCCAGCGGGTCGCCCAGAATATCGCTGAGCACGATGCTGAACACCCGCGCGGGCGCACAGCTCTGTGCAAACCGCCCGCCCTTGACCCCGGACAGGCGCTTGCGAATGGTGTTCATCTCCACGATATCGGCACCGCTGGCAAGCAGCTGGCCCGTGATCTGCTGCAGCTCTGCGCCGGGGATCAGCGGCTTCTCAAACAGTGCACTGCCGCCGCCGGACAGCAGAAACAGCACCGTATCCTCTGCCGTTAAGCCCTGCACCAGTTCCAGCGCTTTCCGGGTGGCGGCAAAGCCATTCTCATCCGGCACGGGGTGCCCGGCTTCGCAGCAGTCCACGCCGGGGATCGTGCCCTTCACGTGGCCGTATTTGGTCACGACCACACCGCCATCCACCCGGCCAAGAAATTTCACTGCAGCATGGGCCATCTGCCATGCTGCCTTACCGGCAGCCACCAGCAGCACCCTGCCGCCCTGCGGCCGGAAATTTTTCAGCGCGCGGCGCACCGCTTCGTCCGGCATAACAGCGTTCAGGCTGGCACGGATGATGGCATCTGCATCTCTGCGCAGTGTTTCGTTTTTCAGCATGTCGTTCTCCCCTTTTCCATCGCTTCTTGTCCGCGGACAAAAAACACCTGTACAGTCTCTTCCTATGCAGGAAAACGCCGTACAGGTGTTCTGATCTTTTTACTTACTTTGTGCTTGCCGGAGCAACCTCAAAGTCGATCTTGCCCAGGTTCACATCCGCACGCACAATGGTGATCATCATGGTGTCGCCCAGACTCCAGTTCTTGCCGGAAACGGGGTCGGACAGGCGGATGCCCTCGGTGAGCATGGTACCGGAGGGGGTCAGGCTGGAAGCCGGCACAAAGCCCTCCACGCCGTTCTCCAACTCGATGAACAGGCCGCGCTGGGTCACGCCGGAAATGCGGCCCTCGTAGCACTCGCCCAGATGGCGGCGGGCATACTCGGCCTTGTAGCAGTCCTCAGCCTTGCGCTCGATCTGCATTGCAATGATCTCGCGCTCACTGGACTGCTTGCTTGCCTTCTCGGCAAAGTCGCTGTAGCGCAGCACCATGGTATCTTTATCCATGCCCTTGAGTTGGGCGGTCATGATGCGATGGATGGCCAGATCCGGATAGCGGCGGATGGGACTGGTGAAGTGAGCGTAGTCCTTCAGCACCAGACCGTAGTGGCCCTTGGGTTTTTCCTCATACACAGCCTTGGACATGCAGCGCAGCATACCGGTATTGATGATCTGCTCATACGGGCCGCCGCGCACACCTTCCAGAATGGCGCTCAGCTCCTTGGGGGTGGGCACATCCTTGGCAAAGTGATCGTTGATGCCGCAGGCCTGCAGCAGAGTGTGCAGACGCTCCAGCTTTTCAGCATTGGGTTCCTCGTGCACACGGTACACGAAGGGGATCTGCTTCACGCGGGCAAAGTGGGCAGCGCACTGGTTGGCCAGCAGCATGAACTCTTCGATCATAGCTTCGCTCTCGCCGGAGGTGCGCTTTTTCACATCGATGCAGTGGCCGTCCTCGTCGAGGATCAGCTTCACCTCGCCGCTCTCGATATCCATGCAGCCGCGCTCCTTGCGCAGGCGGGCGCGGTGGCCGTACAGCTCCTTCATGGCGGGCAGCTGGCTGAGCACTTCATGGTACTTGCCCTTCAGCTCGTCGTCAGCACTGCCGGCCAGCAAGGCATTGATCTCGGAGTAAACGCCCTTGACGCGGCTGCGGATGATCGACTTGACAAAGCGGTAATCGATCAGGTTGCCATCCTTATCCAGATGCATCAGGCAGGAGAAGGCCAGACGCAGCACGCCCTCATTCAGGCTGCAGATGCCGTTGGAAAGCTGCTTGGGCAGCATGGGCACCACCTGATCGGCATAGTAGACGCTGGTTGCGCGGTTAAACGCTTCGTTGTCCAGTTCGCTGCCGGGCTTGACATAGTTGGAAACATCTGCAATGTGGACACCCAGCTCAAAGCCGCCCTCCGGGGTCTTGGTCAGGCTGATGGCATCATCGATATCCTTAGTCTCAGCACTGTCAATGGTGAAGATGGGCAGGGCACGCAGATCCATGCGGTCCTCGGTGTCCTTTTCAGAGACCTCAGCGTTCTCCAGCTTCTTGGCTTCCTCACGAACCTTATCCGGGAAGCGGCTGCGGATATCCTGCGCATAGAGCAGGGCCTTTGCGCAGCGCTTTGCTTCGTCCGAGCTGCCAAACCGCATGGCAACGCCCACGCGGTGATCTTCCTGCCGATTGCCGCGCTGCAGGATCTCCACGGCCACCTTGTCGCCGTCCTTTGCGCCGCCCTCGCAGTCACGCATCAACTGCATGGAGATGGCCGGGCAGTCGTCCGGCACGAACTTCAGGCGGCCCTCAATGCGGCGGGCAGTGCCCACCAGATCGTTCTTTTCTTCCAGAATGGCCAGGATCTCGCCTTCATCGCTGCCCTCCACACGGGGGTGCTCAAACTTTTCCACAAGCACCATGTCGCCGGGCATGGCACCGCGGGTAAAACGGCCCGGGATAAAGATATCGCTGGTGCCGTCCTCCAGCATGACAAAGGCAAAATTCTTGCCCAGTTTTACCACCTTGCACAGCAGAGCCTTGTCTGCACGGCCGGAGCGCACCGTAAAGAACACGCCCTGACGCTGGCAGATGACCGCCTCATGCACCAGCTGATCCACAGCCTCCATCACCTTGCGGTCCGAGCCGCGGTCCCCGCCGAATTTGGATTTGAGGTCTTTGACGGTGCACGGCTGATTCTGGATCGCGTGCTCAATTTTATCGCGCATTGCCATAATATTTTTTCTCCTTGCTCTTCCATGGCCGCAGCCTCCAACGTGCCGCAGCGCTGCCAATCGTGGGCCAGCTGCCCCACCCTGCCCAGCGGTCAGACTGCCGCCGACATCCTATCATAACACAGAAAAACAGCCCCGTCCTTTACACGGGGCTGCACGAACCTTGTCAACCTGCCAGACGGCCTGCAAACAGACAAGCCAGAATGGCAACCACAAAGAAAACAATGCCTGCAATGCGGGTGGTCTTGGCCAGCATCTGATCAGCCGGGGTCAGACGGGCATTGTTTGCGCCGCCCATACTGCCGTTGATGGCACCGGAAAGGCCCTGACCGTGGGTGTGCTGCATGAGAGTGAGGAAAACGATGACGAGCGAAGCGATCAGCAGGATCACACCGCCAACAATTTCGATAACAGACATGGATTGAAACGCTCCTTTATTTTAATTCAACAAAAACTACGCAGAGATACAAATATATAGTAGCATAACAAGCGCAAAAAAGCAAGCAGAAACCGTGCGTTTTTATGCCAGAAGGTCCAGCATTGCGCACAGCCGGGCAAAGATGGCGGCGCTGGAATGTTCCGTGCTCACCTGCCCGTCCTGCAGCACCACAATGGTGTAGCGCGGCTGCTGCGCCGGGTAAAACCCTGCGAACCACAAGTTTTTGCGTTCCGTGCCATCCGGTGTGAACTGCCCGGTCTGCGCGGTACCGGTCTTGCCGCCAGCCCCTTCTTCCAGCCCGGCAGCATCCTGTGCGGTGCCCTCTTCCACCACCTGCTGCAGCATTTTACGCAGGAGCGCTACATTTTCCACACTCATCACCCGCCTTGACTGCGGATGTGCAAACGTTTCCAGCGGCGTACCGTCAGTTTCATCCACCGAGCCACACACGAAGAAAGGCGTGCGGTACACCCCGCCGGAAGCAATGGTGTTCATCATGGCGGCGATCTGTACCGGTGATGCCAGCAGACCGCCCTGCCCAAAGCTGAAATTTGCCAGCTGGCCGCTCTGGGCAAGCTCCCCGGCAGACGGCAGCTTTCCGGCATCGGCGTGCAGCGCACCTGCCACCGGCACCTCCTGCCCGAAGCCAAGCTGCCGAGACATCTGCAAAAGCGTCTCTGCCCCCAGCTGCTGCCCCAGCCGGATAAAATAGCCGTTGCAGCTTTTTTCCAGAGCCGCAGTCATGTCCACCGTTCCGTGCGGAACACCGCCTGCGCAGCGGAAGATCTGTCCATCCACCACCACAGCACCGGTGCATTCGTACTCCGGCAGGATGCCCTGCTCCAGCGCTGCCGCAGCCAGCACTGGCTTGAACACTGAACCCACAGCATAGCTTTCCAGTGCGCGGTTCAGGAACGGACTGTCCGGTGCATCCAGACTTGCGGCAAGGTCATCCGGGTCATAGCCCGGTACGCTGACGCTGGCGCGAACCGCAGCAGTGGCCGTGTCCAGAACCAGAATGCAGCCGCTGGTCATGGTGTCTGCGGCCACCGCTTCGGCGGCACGCTGCACCGGACGGGAGATCGTCAGCTGCACGCCCACCGCACTGCTGTCCTGCCGGGTGAGCTGCGGTGTTTCCCCGGCCCGCAGCCGTCCTTGTGCTGTGACCGCGCACACCAGCGTGTCATGCCCCTTTGTCCCGGCCAGCTGGCTGTCCAGCGCCTTTTCCAGCCCGGCAGTGCCGCGGCCTTCTGCATCCAGATAGCCGATCAGATGCTGGCACAGCGGAACTTCTGCGCAGCGCCGTGCCGTTGCAAAGCAGCGTATGCCGCGCCCGAAAAGGTCGCGGTCCACTTCCAGCAGAAACGGTGCGGAGCGGTTGCGGTTCCGGTACAAAAGTGCCTGCCCGGCACTGTCCGTAAATGCATACAGGCGTGTGTAGTTGTTTTCGCCCGGGAAGCAGAGGGCAAGATACCGCCTTTCCAGCCCGGTGAGAAGCAGGCCGCTGTGATCGTAAAAGCTGCCCCGCCGGGCAGGCAGCGAGAGCCGGACCGTGCTCTGTGCTTCGGCCCGGGCAGCATAGGTATGGTTCTCTGCCAGAAAATACAGGCGGCACAAAACTACCGCAAACCCCAGCAGAACAGCTGCATACAACGCCAATACCCGTTTGCCGGACATCTGCTCACCCCT
>ENA-UESH01002117-UESH01002117.1-human-gut-metagenome-genome-assembly--contig:-NODE-2117-length-12106-cov-4.026935_pt1 | contig 12106 bp, 8 predicted proteins | sample MGYA00243001_ERZ508002 | MGnify/ENA primary metagenome ERZ508002 (study PRJEB26167, sample SAMN06115447) | human gut metagenome | host: Homo sapiens | place: China:Anhui | collected 2015-08-07 | study... | reverse complement strand
ATCGAGGATAAGAAAAGACTTCCGGCGCTTCCTCGGGGCGCCGGCACTCAAAAAACCGCATGGGAGACGCTTATGAAGCTCATCACTGCCATCATCCACCCTTACCGGCTGGACGCCGTAAAGGACGCGCTGGAAGAAATCTCAATCTCCGGCATCACGGTGACTGAAGTCCGGGGGCACGGCCGGCAAAAGGGCCACACCGAGGTTTACCGCGGGACCGAATACGAAATCGATTACCTCCCGAAAGTGAAGATCGAGATCGTGGTTCCGGACGACGTCCTCGACACCACGATTGAAACGATCTGCGCCGCGGCCCGCACGGGGAAGATCGGGGACGGAAAGATTTTCGTCTCTCCCATTGAATACGCGCTCCGGATCCGTACCGGAGAGGAAAACGAGGAGGCCCTGTCATGACGCTCCGCTCCACTCTTCTGAAACTCGCGGCCGCCGCTGCCGGCCTCACGGCAAGCGTCTCCGCCTTCGCCGCGGACACGCTTGATAAAGGCGACACCGCCTGGATGCTTGTCGCAACCGTCCTTGTTCTCTTCATGACGATCCCGGGAATCGCGCTCTTCTACGCCGGCATGGCGCGGAAAAAGAACATTCTCGGCACGATCGCGCAGGACTTCGCGATCTGCGGCGTGGTCACCATTCTCTGGTTCGTGATCGGTTACTCACTCGCGTTTTCGGAAGGGAACTCCTTTATCGGCGGGCTCTCCTTCCTCGGGATGCAGGGGATCGGCGTCAATACGCTGCAGGGCTCTATCCCGCAGCTCCTCTTCGCGGTGTTCCAGATGACGTTCGCGGTGCTCACCGCCTGCCTCATCACGGGTTCCTGGGCGGGCCGCGTCAAATTCTCAGCGATGCTCGCCTTCATGGTGATCTGGAGCCTTCTCGTTTACGCGCCGATCTGCCACTGGGTGTGGGCCTCTGACGGCTTCTTCTTCAAGCTCGGGGCGCTCGACTACGCGGGCGGCACGGTCGTTCATATCAACGCCGGTATCGCGGGTCTTGTGGGCGCGCTGATGCTCGGGAAACGGAAGGGCTACGGCGTCACGCCGATGCAGCCCGCGAACCTCACGATCGCGGTGGTCGGCGCCGCGGTGCTCTGGGTCGGCTGGATGGGATTCAACGGCGGATCGGGGCTCGCGGCGGACGGGCGAGCCGCTATGGCGATCGTGGTCTCCCAGATCGCGGCGGCAGGCGGCCTTGTCGCCTGGATGGCGGCTGAATGGATGTACCGCGGGAAGCCCTCGCTGCTCGGCATGATTTCAGGCGCGATCGCGGGTCTTGTCGGCATCACCCCGGGGTCTGGCTTTGTGGAACCGCTCCCCGCCCTCCTCATTGGTCTTATCGCCGGTCTCGTCTGCTTCTGGTCCGTCACGATTCTGAAGCGGAAGCTCGGGTACGACGACGCCCTTGACGGCTGGGGCGTGCATGGCGTGGGCGGCATTGTGGGCGCCCTTCTCACCGGTGTCTTCGCGACGGCCCGCGTGACCGGCACCGATCTCCCGCCGGTCCTCACGCAGGTCGGCATCCAGGCGCTCTCCGTCATCGCGACACTCGTCTACGGCGGCATTATGAGCGCCGGAATCCTTTATCTCATCGATAAGGTGATGGGGCTCCGAGTCTCCGCGGACGACGAACAGATCGGTCTCGACCTCGCGCTCCACGGAGAACGTATCGAATAACAGAAAGGTTTATTTGGAATCACTTGCCGTCAAGTTAAGGGGAGGAAGTCTGGCCCGCGCCAGACACGCCTCCCTCTTTTTTACGTCGGTTCAGAGCATTTTCTCTGATTTTTAAAGCAGAACGAGACAGATAAGAAAAAATTAAATAGCCAAGCTATTAAAATCGGTAGCGATAATAATGACATCAGAGAGCCAGTCAAGGCTCCGCTCAGAAATCCCGTTCCCGGCATGCTGACCCAAAAATTCCGTCGCTCGGCGCTCAGTCTCGCGCTCAGCCTCACGCTTCTCGCTCCGGCTTCAGCCTTTGCGCTGACTACCGCCCAGGCTCACTCGGCTTCAGGCGACCCGCTCCTCACGATCGACTTTTATGACGAGGGGGATGTTTTCACGCCTCCGGATCCGGTGAAAGGAGACCAGGCGACAGAGCCTGTGACCTCGAAAGGAACGCTTTCGAGCGCTCAGAAAAACTCGGTCGAGATGGCGCTCAACTACGCGCTCGGATACGTGACGCAGGGCAAGACTTACGCCTCAGAAGGCCGGATGGCGGTTTATGTGGAACACGATGACAACGCGTCATCCTTCTACATCAAAGGCTCCGAAAACGCCGATGGCACCTATAACCAGCCGATTTACGATCTTGTCTCGAAGGATCAGCTGACGCGCGGGGTGCAGATCATATTTGAAGCTGACAATGCGTCGGACCTTGCCACCCCGACTCCTTACCTCTATCCGATTATCGAGGAGGCGGGCACCGTGTTCGCGCCGGTGATCGTGCATGAACTCGGACACTCGCTCGGCATCTCGGCGCCGAATGAAGGAATCACGACAGCGGAGACGCTCTCAGAAGATCTGATCTGGTTCGATAAGAGCAATCTGACGCCGTTCGCGTCCCACCTCTACTCCTGCATGGTCTGGGACGAGACAGTCGGGCTCTTCAGACTGGATCCCACCGTGCCCGGTGTCAGGGCGGCGGCCGGCACCCTCATCACGCTGACCCCTTCTCCATTCAGTACGGATGAGCTGAAAGAGACCGTCACTCCGACCCCGGAGGATAGCGGGAAGTTCCTCGTCTCCGCGCGCAGCAATTCCGGTGTTTACTTCCGGGGTCCGCACGTGAGCGAAGTGCTGAACGGCGCCTTCAGCAACTCCATTCCGGTGAATGGTTACCAGGACTACTTCTACGAAGACTACGGAATAACGCTCTTTTACGCGGAGCTTTCGCACCTTGAGCTCGAACGCAGTCTCATGAGCCATCAGAGGTACCGGAACTACACGATGCTCCTCGAAGCGGAGCTCGCGGTGCTGCAGGACATCGGTTACGAAATCGACCGGAGCCTCTTCTACGGCCACTCAATCTATAACGACGGTCTCACGGTCACGAATCAATACGGCTACAGCCACGGGACGACGCTTGGGGTCGGTCTTCACGTGTTTGGAAGCGGGAACACCGTGACACAGGCAGCGCCGATTGCCGCCTCAGGCGAAGCCGCGGTCGGAATCCGGAATGACGGCTCGGGGAACACGATTTACGTTCCCGCGGGAACGACTGTGTCGTCCACGGGCGTTCACGGCATCGGCATTCTTTTCGCCTACGGAAAAGAAAACCGCCTGATCCAGTCAGGGACGGTGTCCGCTCCTGGAGAGGGCGGTATCGGAGTCCGGTTTGATTTCGGCCACAACGCGATCGCGGATTTTTATGGGTATCGGGGCTCCTTTATCCATTACGTCGGCGGAGAAAACCAGCCTGTCACGGGACTCTGGAACGGATACCCGCTGAACCTCGATGGACCGCTCGTCAGGTCATACGACCTCTCAGGGAGTCTCTCGGGGTCGGACGCCGCGATTTATATCGGCGAAAACGCGCTCGTTTCCGCGATCAACATTCTGCGGGGAGCTTCAATCACCGGAGACATCATTTCGGACTGGGACCCCGACCTCGCGATCGAAACGGGTGAAGGAGAAACCCTTTCCGTCGTGAATAAAGCGGCAGCGGCGGAAGCCGGTGTCCCGCTCTACACGGATCTCAATTTCGGATACCGGACCGCGGCTGATGGAAGCGCTGACACGTCATCCGCCGACCCCGATTTCAGCCTCACTTACAGCGGCTCGATTTCGGGACCGGAAACCATCAGGCTGAATGTGATCGGCGGGAACCTGACGCTGACAGGCAAGTCTGACGTCTATTCGATCCGGAACGACGCGACACTCACGCTCGGGACTCAGGCATCAGTCGGCGCTTTGACCACCTTCACGAATAGCGACAACGCGATACTCGTGACCCCGATCACGTCGGACGGATCTCTCGGCGAAATCGCCACAGGGGAATCAGGGAGCCGCCTTCAGGGCACCTGGCGCCTGACGCCCCCTGAAACCTACTACCGCACCGGCACCGTGATCACCGCGCGGCACTCGGCGGTCACGCTGAACGGCGGCAATCTCGAGTGGGAAGGCACGATCGCGGCCTGGACCCGTTCCCCCACGCTGACACTCAGGGTCTCAGGGAGCCGAGCGGCCCCCACAATCACGGTGGAGCGGACGAGTGACGCTTATAGCCAATACGCCACGTCGCCCGCGGTCCGCGGCGCGGGATCCGGGGTGTTCGGGCTAGCAGCGGCCGCGGAAGGGGACGCGCAGACACTCATCCGCACGATCGATTACCTTCCGAACGGCGCGGCAGTGGACGCGGCGCTTTCGCAGCTTTCCGCCGAAACCTATAACGCCGCGGCGGACGCTGAGCTCCGAAGCCTCACCGCCGTGAACTCCGCGCTCTTCTCCCGAACCCACGCGTCAAAACTTGAAGCAAAGGCGGACTTCGCGGCGTCGGACGGCGTTCAGGACGCTTTCCCCGTTTCGCAATGGACCGGCTACGCGATGCCGTTTGCCGCGAGAACACTGCGGCACGGGCTCTCGGGGCACGCGGACTACCGGGGATCGGCCGCCGGCATTCTCTCCGGGATAGAAAAAAGCGCCGGGGACGGTCTGACCTTCGGGCTCAACGCCGGTCTCATCAGGCGTCACACTTCGCTCCATCAGAATCACAATGACCGCGTGAATTCCGCTGGGTTCTCGATCGGGACGCACGCCTTCTATTCGCCAGACGCCTGGAACGGGTTCTACATCGCCGGAGCTGCCCGCGTCGGGTTTGATGAGAACCACTCGAAACGCCGCGTCGCAATCAGTGACTATCGCCGTACGGCTAAAGGCCACTACACGAGTGTCGGAGCGTCGGGGTTCGCCGCGCTTGGAAAAGACTTCTTCGCCGGAAACGTGTCGTTCGGCCCGATCGTCACAGCCGAATACGGCGTCACACACCGCGAAGGCTTTACGGAGCGGGGCGGTGACAGCGTAAACCTCCGCATCCAAGGCGGGAGCGAAGACACCTTCTCGACGACGGTCGGCGGCCACCTCTCAGGCTTCTCCCGGACCGACACCGGGCTGCGGCTCGCCGCGGACCTCACGGCAGGCTGGAAGCATGAATTCACGGGGAGCGGCTACACGGCCACGGCGTCGTTCTCCGGATACCCGGGGACCGCGTTTGAAACGCGGACAGAGCGCGGCGCTCGGAACGGCTTTGTGATCCAGGGCACCGCTTCACTTCAGAGCCCGGGGCGACGCGTCTTCGCGAACCTCACCTCGGGGTACGCGCACGACGCGGGGTTCAATGTCGGGTTCGAAGCGAGGTTCCGCTTCTGATTAAATCTGGATTTCTTGAGCTTAAAAAAAACAGGAGGGCAGTCTTTTACGGACTGCCCTCCTCTCTTTTTGAATCCAATCGGCGTCAGATCACACGGACAATGCCAGGACCATCCTGCGTTTCCAGCCGCTTCACGTCTTTCATCGGGGGCTCCCCGAAAAGCCGCTTGTACTCGCGGATAAACTGCGGCGAGCTTTCGTACCCGACCGCAGTCGCAGTGTCCGAGACATTCCAGCCCAGCCGGACCATGAGCCGCTGAGCCTCGTAAAGCCTCAGCATCTTCACGAACTTCAGCGGCGGAAGTCCTGTCACCGTCTTGAAAACGCGGTGGAAGGCGGATGTCGACATATGGGCGCGGTCCGCAAGCTCATCCACCCGGATCGGTTCCCGATAGTGAGACCGGATCCACTGCACGGCCTCCGTGACCGCGTGGCAGCGGGTCCCGGGCATCATGAGCTGCCGGATGGTTTTCCCCGCGGGCGACTTCAGGATCCAGTAGTGGATTTCGCGGGACACGAGGGGCTGCAGCACCTGAGCGTCCTCGGGGTGCTCAAGGAGCCGCGTGAGCCTGTCAAAGGCGTCCGCGAGCGGTTCCGTGGCCTCGAACACAAACCCAAGCTCATCCGGGATCCAGTCGGGGTGGGGGATCGGGTCACGCTTCGTGAGTTCCGCGATGATCTCGGGCTCAAACTGCAGGCCGACCGAAATAAAGGGCTTTTCGTGCGACGCGCCGACCGAGTGGAAGAACGCCGGGACGCAGAGTGAGGACACGAAACACTCCCCCTCCGTGTAGACATACTTCCGGCCGCCGATATGGTTTTCTTTCGTGCCGGAGACGACGAAGCACGCCATCGCTTTTCCGCCATTGCAGTCGATCACGTCATCGCTCTCCCGCCGATAAACGGAAACGCCTGTGATGTCGGAGTAGAGAATTTCGGGGGTGGGACAGATCCCGTCCAGCCGCTCAAACATCTGGCGGCGCCGTCGGACGAGATCCGGGGACTCCAATGCTGCATTCTTCATAGGAAAAAGCTCTCCATCTTTTTCTATTGCTGCCGGGATTTTTTTGTGGTTTCGTCTTTTAGATTAACCCGAAAAAGGCGCGGATTATGAGACCGCGACACCCCATTTTCTTGACGGATATTCTCAAATACTTAACTGATATTTTTGAGGAAATCCTTTATATTTTAAGGGGTTGAAGTAATTTTTACTTCAACACATGAGAAAAAAGTTGTAAACGCCCGAGGCAAAGCTGTAAGGCCCGATGGAAGCCCGATCGAGTGAACAGAGGACCGCACGTCCTCAGGCGCTGGCAGCCTGATAAAACAATAATGAAAGAGCCATACGCAATGAACCAAACAAAATTTATCTCGCGCCGGACATTCCTCACCGGTGTCTCAGCCGCGGCGATCGCAGCCGCCTCTCCCGCGATCTTCGCTGCCCCAAAGCCAAAGGCGAAGGCGCTCATCATCCTCTTCTCCCGCTCCGGGAACACCGCGTACCTCGCGGAGCGGATCCACGCCGAAACCGGCGCCCCGATTCTCCGGATTGAACCGAAGGTTCCCTACGCTCCCCGCTACAGCGATATGACAGACGGCGCCCGGGAAGAAATCCGGAAGTGGAGCCGCCGTGAAATCAAGACGAAGATCCCGGATCTCTCGGGGTACGACACGATCTTCATCTGCGCCCCGCTCTGGTGGGGGCACCTCGATACCCCGATGCGGACGTTCCTCATGGATCATCCGCTTGCCGGCAAGACCATCTTCCCGGTGACGACCTCGGGAAGCTCGTCCCCGGCGGGTGTCGTCGCGGATATCCATAAGCTCTGCCCGAAAGCCACGATCAAGCCTGAATTCTGGGTGCCGGGAGACGAAGCCCGGAAGAGTGACGCGGAACTGAAGACGTGGCTTAAGAAGAGCGGCTTCTGACCGAAAACCGATCCCCCGGCGCCGTTTGCCCGGGGATCAAGCCCGTAGGAGAATGGGGAAGACTTTTTAATGTCTTCCCCATTCTCTTTATGCCGATCACGTCTGACCTGACACCGCTTCCTGAATTCACTTCTGATGAGAACCTCGCGCGACTCACGGAAGCGCTCGCTCCTTTCGGGTTCACAGCGGGGAGCGGGAAAGCGGCGGAACCGGGACTCACCTTCCGCGTGAGTGTCCGGGAGGCTGGCAACGCGGCCGCCGCCCGAGCTGAAGGCTCGGGGCTTGTCTTCAAAAGAAAATCGAAACCCGGCGCCATGTCAGACGACACCCGGCTTCTCCTTCTCTTCGCCGTGGCGGGGACATCTGAAATCGCTGAAGGAAAGACGAAGCTCCTGGCAACCCCGGGCAGTTTCGTTCCGATCCTCACGGACGAAGACCTCCGGATCACGATCCCTGCGGGAAGCCAGATTTTTCTGCTTTCGCTGCCGCTCGCTGCGGTGCCGGATTCAGACGAAATCCCCCGGCGCCAGATCCCGAAAACCGGGATCCAGGGAAGCGGCTGGGCGTCTGACGCCTTTATCCGGATTCTCGAAAGTTTCTTCCGGGCGGCGTTTCTCTATGGGGACGAGGATTTCGCGAGAGCCGCTTCCGCTCTCCCCGCCTTTCTCCCACCCGTGATTGAGGCGCTCCCGATGCGCCGGGCGAAACACCCGAGCGCCGCGCTCGGCACCCTCAGGACCACCGTTCTCGGGATCATGACACGCCGCCGAGCCGAAAAAGGGCTGTCGCTCGAAGAAATCGCGGCAGATGCCGGGGTCACGACCCGATACATCACCGAGGCGTTCCGGGACGCGGGCACCACCGCGATGAATGAACTCGTGCGGATCCGGGTCGAGGCCGCAGCGGCCGACCTCCGGGATCCCGAACTCTCACGCCTCCCCCTCCGAACGATTTCTGACCGGAACGGGTTCGCGACGCAGCAGCACTTTTCCCGAGCGTTCCGGCTCCGGTTCGGCGTCACGCCGAATCACTGGAAGAAGGGTGAAGGGAGCGCCGCGTAGCCTTTTATCGCGCCAGGCGCCCCGATTCCGGCTATCCTTGAAGTTACTCAATAAGTCGCAAAACTCCCGTAACTCAAAAAATACCAAAAAGGATAAAAAGCCATGGCTCAGATTCTTGGCATTGTTCAGACTTCAAGCGGCTCTTCCGAGCTCCTCCGGTCGCTCTGCGAACAGTACCTTCCGGGGATCGAAGTGCGTCAGTTTATCGGTGAAGGGCTGCTCAACCCCGCCATTTCCGAATCCGGTCCTGCCCCCGCGGACAACCGGGCGCTCTTCCATCTCTACGAAGCGGCTGAAAATGTCGGCTGCGACGCGATCCTGAATGAATGCGTGGTGTATGGGAACACCGCAACCGCGCTCGCGAGCTTCTTTAACCCCCGTATTGTCCGTATCGATGAAGGGATGATCCTCAACGCGCTGAAGATCGGGAAGCGCTTCGCGATCTTCGGCACCGCGAAGGCCGCCCTGCACCCGAGCGAAACGCTGCTCCTTAACCTCGCCTACCGCCGCGGGCTCGAGGTCACGGTGGAAACGCATCACGTGACGCGGGAAACGCTCGCGGCTGAAGCCGCGAAGGTCGATGGCACGGTGGACGCGATTCTTCTCGCGCAGCCCTCGATGGCAGCGCTTGCGCCGCAGCTCACGGGTTTCAAGACCCCGGTGCTTACGGTGCTCGATTCCGGTTTCAGGCTGCTGCGTGACGTGATGGCGTCGCTTGCCTGATACACGCTCTCATCCGGCTCAACAGAAGAAGCCCTTTCGCCTAGAATGCGGGGGCTTCTTATTTTTTTCGCTTTTTCGCTTGAGGTTTATCTTTCATGCTCCGCTCTGACTTTGAAATCATGGCTCCGGTCGGTTCCCGCGAGTCGCTCTACGCGGCGTTCCAGGCCGGGGCTGACGCTGTGTACTTCGGGGTCGGAAAGCTCAACATGCGGGCGCACTCCGCGAACGCCTTCACGATTGAGGATCTCCGGGAGATCGCGGAGCTCTGCCGCGAGAAGGGCGTCAAGAGCTACCTCACCGTGAACACGATCGTGTACGACGAGGAACTCGACGAAATGCGGCGGATCGTGGACGCCGCGAAAGCGGCCGGCATTTCCGCGATTATCGCGTCTGACTCCGCGGTGCTCGGCTACGCGAAGAAAGCCGGGGTGGAAGTGCATCTCTCGACCCAGATGAACATCTCGAACACCGAGGCGCTCCGGTTCTACTCGACGTATGCCGATGTCGCGGTGCTCGCTCGGGAACTGAACCTCAAGCAGGTAAAGCGGATCCACGACGCGATCGTCTCGGAACCGATCCTTGGGCCCTCCGGGCAGCCGATGCGGATCGAGATGTTCTGCCACGGGGCGCTCTGCCTCGCGGTGTCGGGTAAGTGCTTCATGAGTCTCGGGACCCGGGGCGAAAGCGCGAACCGCGGCCAGTGCCTGCAGACCTGCCGCCGCTCTTACCTCGTGAAGGATAAGACGCGCGATATCGAGCTTGAGGTCGATAACGAATACATCATGAGCCCGAAGGACCTGAAGACGATCGGGTTCCTGGATCGGATGATTGACGCCGGGGTGCGCGTGTTCAAAATCGAAGGCCGCGCCCGGGGACCGGAATACGTCCGCACGGTGGTCGAATGCTACGACGAAGCGATCCGGACCTATATCGCGGGTGAGTGGGACGAGTCCTGCCGCACGAAGTGGGACGCGAAACTCGCCGCTGTCTTTAACCGCGGGTTCTGGGAGGGGTACTACCTCGGAGCCCCGGTCGCGGATATCACGAACGGCTACGGGACCAAGGCGACCGAGAAGAAGTTCTACGTCGGAAAGTGCGTGAATTTCTTCGTGAAACCTTCGATCGCCGAATTTGTGCTGGAAGCGGGCGGCTTCAAAAAGGGCGAAAAGCTCCTCATCACCGGCCCCACGACGGGCGCGGTGTACGCGGAGCCCACTGAGATCTTCGCGGATGAGAAGCCCGCCGACACGTTTGAGAAGAAGGACGACATCACGTTCAAGGTCCCCGAGCGCGTCCGCCCGGGTGACAAGCTTTACGTGATCCGGACGCGCGAAGCGTAAGAAAAGCGCTCGAAAAGCGCCAGAGCGGCAGTGTCCTCGCGTTGGACCTGCCGCTTTTTTTGACGTTCTGAAAAACCGACCTCTGGGACACGCCGGGTACCGGAAAACCGTCTTACATCAATTCAAAGCCAAAGTTACCTCAAGATAGGTAGACCACTTTGATTATCAAAGTGTTAGATTTATTGGTATACCGGTATACAGCAACTCACGGTAGATTGTTCCGGTGCTTTCTGCTGATGGAGTGTTTCCATGAAAAAGTCGCAGATCATCAAAATCATTGTGTGCTTCCTGCCGCTTCTCCTCCTCTTTCTTCCGGCCCCCGCCGGAATGAACCCGAAAGCCTGGGAGCTCTTCCCCTTCTACGCGGGCGCGATTCTCGGAATCATGCTGCATCCGTTTTCTGAGGCCGCGATTCTCCTCATCTTCCTCGGGTTTTACTCCGTCACGATGAAAGGCCAGGCCGTGGCGCTCTCAGGCTACGCGCTCGCGATGACGTGGCTCGTGGTCGGCGCGTTCGTGATCGCGCAGGCATTCCGTGACACGCAGCTTGGGAAACGGATCGCGTATCACCTGATCCGGATCTTCGGGCGATCGGCGATTGGGCTCGGGTACGCCGCGGCGTTTTCGGACTTCATCATCGCGCCGATGACCCCTTCGAACGCCGCTCGGACCGGCGGCATCATTTTCCCGATCTTCCGCTCGGTCGCGGAGACGCTCGGTTCCACGCCGAATCACAACCCGGAAAAGATCGGTGCCTATCTCTCGCAGCTCCTCTACATCATCACGATGGCGACCGGCATCACGTTCCTCACGAGTTACGCCGCTAACGGTGTCGCCTGGGCGATGACGGATCAGATCCTCGGGCTCCAGATCTCGTGGATCCAGTGGACGATCTCCTTTATCGTGCCGGCGGGCGTGGTGCTTCTCCTCGCGCCGCTCATCATTTATAAGATTTATAAGCCGACGATTGGAAAAATCGATAACAAGCGGATCGCGGCGGAGGGGCTGAAAGACCTCGGTCCGATTTCGAGAAACGAGAAGATCCTTCTCGTCCTCTTCCTTCTCGCGATCATTCTCTGGTCGACTTCGTCCTACACAAAGATCAACTCCACCGCGGTGGTGCTCGCCTTCATCGCGCTCACGCTTCTCACCGGTGTCCTCAAGTGGAAGGACATCGCGGTGAACGGTCAGATCTGGTCGACCCTCATCTGGTACGGCGGCATTCTCGGGATGGCGGGCGCCCTCAATAAATTCCAGTTCTTTAACTGGCTCGCCGGGTGGCTCGAGACCTATATCGATTTCTCGTCCTTCAGCCACATCGGGCTTCTGATCACGCTTGTCTTCGCCGGCACCGCCTGCCGCTACCTCTTCGTCTCCTGCGGCGCGTATATGGCATCCGTGATCCCGGTGCAGTACACGATCGGGCTCGCGGCGGGGCTCCCGAAGATGGACATGTTCCTTGTCTTTGTGATGTGCGGCGTGATGGGCGCTTACGTCACTCACTACGCGAACGCCGCGGGCCCGGTGCTTTTCGGCGCAGGATACGTGCCGCTTAAGAAGTGGTGGGCCACAGGGCTCTTCATGACACTCGTGAGCTACGTGATCTTCGCGCTCATCGGTGTGCCGTACTGGAAGATCCTCGGGCTCTTCTCCTCACTCTGAGCCTTGA
>ENA-UESH01002116-UESH01002116.1-human-gut-metagenome-genome-assembly--contig:-NODE-2116-length-12108-cov-3.846979_pt1 | contig 12108 bp, 12 predicted proteins | sample MGYA00243001_ERZ508002 | MGnify/ENA primary metagenome ERZ508002 (study PRJEB26167, sample SAMN06115447) | human gut metagenome | host: Homo sapiens | place: China:Anhui | collected 2015-08-07... | reverse complement strand
TTCTTCGTGGCAGGTTCAAGATTAAGATAGAAGAGACAAGCTTCAACCTTGGAAAATATGAGCAGTTCTTAAAGGAACATGAAGATACGATCCGGGCATTTAAAGATCATCAGGAAGCATCTTTTGAGGCAGAGCGGAAGATGTGGAAAGAAAAAGGACTCGATGAGTTTGATTCCGAGACACAGGATGCACCGGCAATCGTGGAAGAAACCGTACCGGACGGCTGTGAGGCAGCAAGAACCAATATTCCGGGAAGTGTATGGAAGGTATTAGTCGAGGACGGACAGAAGGTCAGAGAGGGGGACACTCTTGTGATCTTAGAGAGCATGAAAATGGAATTCCCGGTTACGGCAGAGTACAGCGGAATCATTGAAAAAGTATATTTAAAACCGGGCGAACAGGTAAATTCCGGACAGCTTGCGGCAAGTATCCGCGTGTAAAAGGAGAGTGATAAATATGAAATATTTCCCCAAAAAACTGACAATGACATGGATCAGAAACAGTTATAAAGAAGGATCACTTACTCCGGAGGAGCTTGCCGGCGAGATCGTGCGCCGGGCAGAAAAGTACAGGGATTATAATATCTGGATTGTCGCGCCGGATCTGAAACGGATGATGGGTTACATTGAAAAACTTCCAAAAGATATGGAATCACTTCCATTATGGGGTATCCCGTTTGCAGTCAAGGACAACATTGATGTGGCGGGATCTCCTACGACAGCAGCGTGTCCGGATTATGCATATGATCCAAAAGAAGATGCAGCGGTTGTAAAAAAACTGATCGAGGCAGGTGCATTTCCGGTCGGGAAAACCAACTTAGACCAGTTTGCAACAGGTCTTGTCGGAACAAGAAGCCCTTATGGAGAAGTAAAAAACGCACTTGATCCAGAACTGATCAGCGGTGGATCAAGTTCCGGTTCCGCAGTCTCTGTGGCACTTGGAATGGCAGCGTTCTCACTGGGAACAGATACCGCAGGTTCCGGCCGTGTACCGGCAGCATTAAACTGTCTGGTCGGCTACAAGCCGTCTCTCGGCGCCTGGTCGACCAAAGGAGTGGTTCCGGCATGCGCAAGCCTTGACTGTGTCACCGTGTTTGCAAACAGCCTGGAAGATGCAGAGAAAGTCAACCTTGCGGCGCGCGGCGTGGATGAAGAGTGCTGCTGGTCAAGGGAGTACAAAGAGCCACTGCCAAAACTTCCGAAAAAAATCTGTCTGGCAAAAGACGGTGTGACATTTTACGGACCATATGAAGATATTTACAAAGCAAAATGGGAACAGGCGAAAAAGCGGATCGAGGATATGGGGATTACCGTGGAATATATCGATTACACGATGTTTTCAAAGGCAGCATCCATTCTTTATGACGGACCCTGGGTGGCAGAGCGCTGGAAAGATCTCGGTGATTTCGTGGAGAGCCACCCAGGAAAAGTATTTCCGGTAACAGAAACAGTTTTAAGGTCAGGCGATAAACCGGAGCACACGGCAAGAAAAGTATTCGAGGCGATGCACCAGTTACAGGAATACCGGATGCGGGCAAGACACATTTTAAAAGACGCCGTTCTCATCATGCCGACGGCGGGCGGTACATTTAAAAGAGATGATGTCAGAAAAGATCCGATTTCCACAAACAGTCAGATGGGACTTTATACAAATCACTGTAACCTGCTTGACATGTGTGCCATAGCAGTGCCGGAAAATACGGCAGATACAAGCATTCCGTTTGGAATTACCATTTTCTCATTATCCGATCAGGAGGGCGAGATCCTTGGCACGGCGGAGCAGTTTTTAAAGACACAGAGTATCCCGTTTGCGGTATGCGGACTGCACAAAAAAGGATTTCCATTGGAAAGCCAGCTGACAGAGCTTAAAGCATCCTACAAAGAGAGCGTAAATACTGCACCGCATTACAGACTGTATCGTCTGGATACCGTACCGGAGAAACCGGGCATGGTATATGACGATAAAAAGGGCGCTGCGATAGCGGTAGAGATTTATGAACTGCCGGTTGTGAGCATCGGAGCATTTTTACAGCAGGTAAAAAAGCCACTCTGTATCGGGAATGTGGAATTATCCGATGGCAGGATCGTTAAAGGTTTTCTTTGTGAGGAATGCGGGTCTGCGGATGCAAAGGAGATCACCGATATCGGAACATATGAATTAGTATGATAGAAATAACACGAATAAATGGAGGAAACAAATATGAAGATGATAAAAGCGATTGTCAGACCGGAAAAATCAGAGGATGTACTTGATGCACTGCTTGCAGGCGGTTTTGCAGCAGCAACCAAAATGAGCGTGCTTGGACGTGGAAAACAGAAAGGTTTAAAAGTAGGTGACACCTATTATGATGAAATCCCCAAAGAACTGATCATGCTTGTTGTGGAAGATGGGGACGTGGATAAGGTGCTGAAAGTAATTGTTGAGAACGCGAGAGTGGATAAAAACGGAACCTACGGAGATGGAAAAATTTTTGTCAGCGATGTGGAGCGTGCAATCACGATCAGCAGTGGAAAAGACGAATTATAGGACGGAGGTGCCGCGATGAAAGAGGTAATGATTATATTAAGACCTAAAATGTATTTTCCGACAAAAGATGCCTTAGACCAGGCGGGATTTCATTCCATGACGATCCGTGAGATCATCGGGCGGGGAAAATGTCCGGTACATTACGATTATGATGAGGGCGCACCGGTAAAACACAGACTGGTCGCAAAAAGAATGATCGATATGTTTGTCAGGGATGAAGATTTACAGAAACTGATCGACACGGTCGTGGAGGTTAATAAGACGAATCATGCCGGAGACGGAAAAATTTTTGTACTTCCGGTTAATGATGCGATCCGCGTAAGAACCGGAGAAAAAGGAATCGAAGCGATCATGTAAGCGCAGTAAGAGGAAGAGGAGGACAACCATATGAAAAAAATTAAGAGAAGTATCAGTATTCTGCTCATTGCAATGATGGCACTTGCCATGTTAGGAGGATGTGGAAATAACAGCACATCAGGAAACAGTACAGCAAATGGTGATAGTGCAAAAGCGACGGAAAAGACCGCAGATGCAGGAGAGGCAAAAGGAACAGAGAGCAATCCGTTCATCCTTGGTGTTAGTCCGATGTCCGGCTGGTATGCATGGTATGGCGTGAAGGACACCGGTATTTTTGAACAGAATGGTGTCTATGTTGACCTCCAGTTTTTCCCGGTATACAGTGATTCGCTGACCGCATTTTATTCCGGACAGGTGGATGGTATCTGTATCGCAGCTTCCGATGCAGTAGCGCCGGTCAATGAGGGTGTGGATTTTAAAGTTGTTTTAGTCAATGATAACTCCTACGGTGCAGATGGTATCGTGGTACAGGATGGAATTAACAGTATTGAAGATTTAAAGGGTAAGACAGTTGCAACTGAGGTTGGTACCTTAGAGCATATGTTTTTGCTGAAAATATTAGAAGAAAACAATATGACGGTCGATGATGTCAACTTTGTCAATATGACGATCAACGATGCAGGCCCGGCATTCATTGCGGGAAGTATCGATGCAGCAGTGCTCTGGGAGCCGACACTTTCCACAGCGATAGGTGCAGGTGGAAAACTTTTGTACAGCACAAAGGAAGAGCCTGGTTTGATCCCGGATACACTTGCGGTCAGACAGGAAGTGTTGGATTCAAGTTCCGATGCGGTACAGAAAATCGTCGATTCCTGGTTTGATGGTGTTGAAAAATTAAATGCAAGAGATGATGATTTCATTCAGGCGATCTGCGACGGTGCAGAACTTACCAGAGATGATTATATGACCATGTTAGACGGTGTTACTATTTTTGATAAGGCAAAGAATGAAGAAACTTTTAAAGACGGAGATGATTATACCTATCTTTCTTATACGTTACAGAAATCGGCGGAGTTCCTGTTATCAACCAAGATGATCGATGAGATCCCGGATGATTTAAGCTCTATTTTGGATGATACCTACATTAAGGGGGCAGAATAATGATTCGAATTAAGATAAGAAAGGAAATCGACAGAAAAAAATATCTATTGTTTGCAATACTTTCATTTGTCATTGTACTTGCTGCGTGGCTGATTGCAAGTGAAAGTGGTGCGATCAAGGAAATTTTTCTTCCGAAACCACAAAATGTGGTGAACTACTATATAGAGTCCATCAAGGATGGAAGCCTGCTTCAGAACACAGGCATCAGTATTTACCGTATCACTCTTGGTTTTGTATATGCGGTTCTTTTAGGTGTTCCGATCGGTATTTTAGTTGGAACATTCAAAAAGGCAGAAGCATTTATCCGCCCACTGTGTGAGTTTGTCCGTTATATGCCGGTTCCGGCATTTGTACCTCTTATCATGGTATGGGTGGGAATCGAAGAAAGTGCGAAGATCACGGTCATTTTTATCGGTACATTTTTCCAACTTGTATTAATGGTTGCGGATGATGCGCTTGCGGTACCGGATGATCTGATCAATGCCGGGTATACGTTAGGTTCAAACACTCCAAAGACGATCTTTAAGATCCTGATTCCGGCAATGATGCCAAGACTGATGGAAACACTGCGGATGATGATCGGATGGGCATGGACTTATTTAGTCAGTGCAGAACTTGTTGCGGCAAATACCGGACTTGGGTACACTATTTTGAAATCACAGCGGTTTTTAAAGACGGATGCTATTTTTGCAAATATTATTCTGATCGGTCTGCTTGGACTGATCACGGACCGCATCTTTGCATTTTTAAATAAAAAACTGTTTCCGTGGGCGGCTGCGTAAACCGTTAGAAAGGTAAGGTTTTATCATATGGGATTTTTTAAGAAAAAAAAGAATACACTTCCGCCTGCGGAAGATCATATAGAGGCAAATCTTGCAAACAGTACCGTTTATGTCAGAGATTTGCAGAAAATATATCCATCTGCCAAGGGCGATGTCCAGGCGATGAAAGATGTGAATATCAATGTCATGGAAAATGAATTTGTTTCGATCGTAGGACCGTCCGGCTGTGGTAAATCCACTCTTTTGCGTATGATCGGCGGTCTTGACACTGCGACATCGGGAAAGATCGTCATTCAGGATCGTGACATCATAGGTCCTGGAGCGGATCGTGGCATGGTATTCCAGTCCTATACACTTTTTCCGTGGATGACAGTCGGAGATAACATTAAGTTTGGATTAAAACTGCGAAAAATGCCGGCGGACCAGCAGGAAGAGATTCTGAATAAATATTTAAAGATCATCAAACTGGAAAAATTCCGTGACAGTTATCCAAGAGAACTTTCCGGTGGCATGAAACAGAGGGTTGCGATCGCGAGAGCACTGGCAAACAGCCCGGAGGTACTGCTTATGGATGAACCGTTCTCTGCCTTAGACCCGCAGACCAAAGCGGACATGCAGCTTTTAATGCGCCAGATCTGGCAGGAGGAAAAGCCGACTGTTATTTTTGTCACACACGATATAGAGGAGGCAGTCTTTTTATCCAGTAAAATTTATGTGCTGACACAGAGACCGGGAACCGTAAAGGCAGAGGTTCCGGTATTGCTGCCATATGATCGTGATCTGTCACTCAAAGATACGGATGAGTTCATTGAACTTCGCAGGAAGGTGAATCAATTAATTGAACATGAAAGCTTATCTTAGTATAACGCAGGATTTTCTTGTCAATTTTACGGAGTGGTTTTATAATGTGCTAATAAGAATCAGCATAATATTCCGAAAATGGAGAGAACGATGGCAGGAAAATTATATTTATGTGCAACGCCGATCGGCAATCTTGAAGATATCACGTACCGGGTGCTTCGTACATTAAAGGAAGTGGATCTGATCGCAGCGGAAGATACCAGAAATTCCATTAAGCTGTTGAATCATTTTGAGATCAAAACGCCGATGACGAGTTATCATGAGTACAATAAAATAGAAAAAGCCTATCAGCTTGTAGATAAACTGCGGGAAGGAAAAAATATTGCACTGATCACGGATGCGGGTACGCCGGGAATTTCGGATCCGGGCGAAGATTTAGTGCGCATCTGTTATGAGGAAGGGATCGAAGTGACTTCCCTGCCGGGAGCGGCGGCATGTATTACGGCGCTTACCATGTCAGGGCTTCCGACAAGACGTTTCGCATTTGAGGCGTTTTTACCGCGGGATAAAAAAGAGCGTGCCGCTATTTTACAGGAATTAAAAGACGAAACGCGCACGATCATCATTTATGAGGCACCGCATCATCTGGTCAAAACATTAGAAGAACTGTATGATACGCTCGGAGACCGGCAGATCTCTATCTGCCGGGAACTCACAAAACGCTATGAGGAAAAGATGCGTACGACGTTGTCGGACAGTCTTGTCTATTATGGAGAAAATGAGCCGCGCGGAGAGTATGTGCTCGTGATTCATGGAAAAACCTTCGAGGAACTTGCCGAGGAGGCAAGAAAGTCCTGGGAGGATATGTCGTTAGAGGAACATATGCAGGTATATGAAAGCCAGGGGACACCGCGCAAAGAGGCGATGAAACTGGTGGCAAAAGACCGCGGCATGAGCAAACGGGATGTATATCAGGCACTGCTGAAGGAAGAGTAGATCCGTCACTTCTGGTAAAAATCTTTCAGATAATCCTTTACGATTTGAAACGGTGCCGGGCCGATCGAAAGCACTGCCTGATGAAATGAGATTTCATTATAATCACTGCCAAAGATTTCCTTTGCATAGTCCTTTAATTCCAGAAACTGCAGATAACCCACATAATAACGGAGATAATTTGCCGGTTCTGATATGATATAGCGGTAAATCTCTGCAATGGTGTCCGGATCGCTGATCCCGTAATCGTTCCAGAATTTTATCGTATCGGCAAGCGACCAGCCGTCATAATGGATGCCGATATCGGTCGAGGCATAAAGGCTTAAAAGGGCAGACTGGTTTAAGGCGAGAAGCGTTGCGGCATCCTCCCTCAGCCCGGCATAATGATAGGACATCATCTCCACATAGGTCGCCCAGCCTTCCACATATCCCGGATAGTTTAAAATACTGCGTATCGCCGGCAGTCCGGACTGATAGGACATGATCGTCTGATACAGGTGGCCGGGAAAACCCTCATGGGCGAGCGTTGTGAAATACCGCATGGTGGATGCATCCGTTTTTGCATTGATATAGATAGAATTGGCATTGTAATCATCGATTGGTGCAGTGATATAATAAGCCGGTGCAAGATAATCTTCCATACATTCCTCAATAGGACTGACGGTGTAAGAGACATCCGGAGCCTTTGGGAAATCTGCCTGCATCTGTTCTTTCAGATGTTCTAAAACAGAGGCGGGTTCTGCATAGGAAAGAGAAGCTTTCTGTGCATCTTTCCAGAGAGAGGGATTTGAATCCGTCAGGGCGGCCGCTTCACTTAGATCAGAAAGTCTTTTCTGACCGATCATAGTCTGTATATCCGCAATCGAATCCGCACAGCCGGTATTTTCGTAGACGAGATATTCGTAATAATCTCTGCCGTGTTTCAGATAACAGAGCCCTTTTTCATTTTTTCCGCTGCCAAGCAGGCTGGTTAAGGAAGATGCCAGTGAAGTATAGGCAGGGAAAATCACTTCTTTTACAATCTTTTCATTTTGTTTTTTATAGGCGGTCTTCTGTTCATCTGACAGATCCTTAAAAGCATCCACTTTTTTATTGAAAGTTAAGATCAGATAATGATCGTCCCCATCGTCTGCAAAACGGGAACATTGTTCGATCACACTTTTACAGATGGCATCGGACATAAAGAGCCCGGCGGCAGCTTTTTGTTTTTCAAAAGCAATGATCTGGTCAAAATAGGAACCGGTCAGGGGCAGCAGTTTCAGGTAAGTTTTGATGTCATCTTCGGAGGAAAAACGATACTCTTCATAAAGTACTGGAAGCTGTGCCTGAGTGCCGGAGGAAGGGTTTAAGTATTCTTCATAAAGTGAAAAATCAGTCCCCTTTTGCTCCATGGCAAGGTAATCCGACAAAATATCGTAAGTCAGCTGCCGGGGTTTGGAAAGTTTTTCGCGGTCAAAACGTTTTAGGGCGGCAGTCGTGTTTTCCAGGGCTGCACGGTTTTCCTTTGATGCCTGACTGGAAATACTGCCAAGTGAAATTGGAACTTCTGTGATTCCGTAAGATTCCGGGGAGGAGAGGGAAAAATGAAGGTTTATGGTATTCAGGGCAGCCTCCGAGCGGAAAAGCTGCAGTAAAAATTCGTCAAAGGCATTCGCGGAGGAGCTGTCAGCGCGTTGATTGTCATTGTCAGTAGATTCAGAAGAAACAGAATCTGTCTGCTCCGGTTCATATCCGGAAGAGATACGGGTAGACTGATCCGGAGCATGCCTGGAGAAAGCGCATCCGTCTAAGAAAACTGTGGGGAAAACGACCAGCAAAATGAGAAAAAGTGTGGATATCCGGCTTAAGCGTGGAAATTTGTGAAAAATATCAGAAAACCATATCAAGATAAAATACCTCAGTTCAAAAATCCAGGTGTTAGTGATATATATGTTGACATTTAGAAAAAATAACTGAAAAAGTTCTATATGAATAATGGTACATATATGGCGATATATAGAAATAAAATAAAAGAAAAACCGGAGAGGTACATATGAATTATCTCTGGGCATTTATGATCTTGACAGGCGTTGTATTTGCCGCATTTCACGGCACACTTCCGGCGGTTACGCAGGCAGCGCTTGACTCGGCAAAAGAGGCGGTAACACTCTGTATTACCATGATGGGAGTGATGTCTTTCTGGGTTGGACTGATGAAAATCGCTGAAAAAACAGGTATCATTGCAGGATTGTCAAGGCGTCTTGCGCCGGTGCTGCATTTTCTGTTCCCGGATATTCCAAAAGATCATCCGGCAAATAAATATATTGCCACCAATATGATTGCAAATATATTCGGACTGGGATGGGCAGCAACACCAGCCGGATTAAAAGCGATGGAGGCGCTGGCGGAATTAGAAAAAGAGCGTGGAAAGAAAGCATTTTCAGATGGCACAGTAAAAAAAGGGGAGCGGACCGCCAGCAACGAGATGTGTGATTTTTTGATCATCAATATTTCATCCCTTCAGATCATACCGGTAAACATTATTGCCTACCGCAGCCAGTATGGAAGTGTGAATCCGGCGCAGATCGTCGGTCCGGCACTGATCGCAACGACATGCAGTACACTGACTGCGATTATTTTTTGTAAAATCAGACAAAATATTTACAAAATCTGACAAATAATTCGTTGTACTATTTGCTAAAAGACATTATAATGAGAATAGATTTATGTGTAAGACAAATCCTCAGAGAAAGTGAGGGATACCAATGAAAAAAAATAAGATCTTGATTGTGGATGATAACAAGTTGAACAGACAGTCCCTGGCTGATATTTTCCGTAAAGATTATCAGATCGCAGAGGCAGAAGACGGGAAAAAGGCACTGGAGTATCTGAAAAAGGGCGGACGTATTACACCGGCTGCAGCAGCACTGGGAACCTTACTGAAACTGAAACCGGTATTACAGATCCAGGGAGAAAAGCTGGATGCATTTGCAAAGGCACGTACGGTAAAGCAGGCAAAAACCATCATGACCGAAGCTATGAAAAATGATTTTGAGAAGCGTTTTCACAGCCCAAATGGGGAGAAGATGAATCTGGAACTGGCCTATACATTTGACACTGCAGCCGCTGAGGCATTCAAAGAAGAAGTGCAGGCTGTCTTTCCGGACAATGAGATCGTCATGCAGCCACTGTCATTATCCATTGCCTGTCATATCGGACCGGGAGCACTTGCGATCGCATGTTCCAAAAAGATTGAAGCGTAGCAGGAAGCTTTTGGAAACTTTCATATGCTAACAAATTAAAGTTTATGACTTGTAATTTCAGTGGGAATCCTTTATAATCATAAAGTAAAAACGGATGGGTTTTTACACCTGTCCGTTTTCGTGCGTAAAAAAGTGCGCACGGAAAGTTAAAGCAGACATACAGGAGGAATAAAAGATGGTTAAAGCAGTTGTTGGCGCTAACTGGGGCGACGAAGGCAAAGGCAAGATTACGGACATGCTTGCAAAGCAGGCCGATATCATTGTACGTTTTCAGGGAGGTGCGAACGCAGGACACACAATCGTAAATGACTACGGAAAGTTTGCATTACATACACTTCCGTCCGGAGTATTTTACAGTCATACAACGAGTGTGATTGGAAATGGTGTGGCACTTGATATTCCACGTCTTTTCAAAGAGATTAAGTCCATCACAGACCGCAACGTTCCGATGCCAAAGATTCTTGTGTCCAACCGTGCACAGATTGTGATGCCGTATCACGTACTGTTTGATCAGTACGAGGAGGAGCGTCTGGGAGGAAAATCTTTCGGATCGACAAAATCTGGTATTGCTCCGTTTTATTCAGATAAATACGCAAAGATCGGTTTTCAGGTAAGTGAGCTTTTCGACGATGAGCTGTTAAAGGAAAAGGTAGTCCGTGTTGCAGAGCAGAAGAATGTAATCTTAGAGCATCTGTATCACAAGCCACTGATTGATACTGATGAATTATTAAATACATTACATGAGTACCGCGATATGGTAGCTCCATATGTATGTGATGTTTCCTTATTCCTGGACAAGGCACTCAAAGAAGGAAAGACGGGTCTCTTAGAAGGACAGCTTGGAACATTAAAAGATCCGGATCACGGAATTACCCAATGGTTACCTCATCTTCCACACTGGCTGCATACGGTGCAATCGGGGCAGGAGTTCCGCCATATGAGATCAAACAGATCATTACCGTATGTAAGGCATATTCTTCTGCTGTAGGTGCCGGTGCATTTGTAAGTGAGATTTTCGGGGATGAGGCAGATGAACTTCGCCGTCGCGGTGGAGATGGTGGAGAGTTTGGTGCAACCACCGGACGTCCGAGAAGAATGGGATGGTTCGACTGTGTAGCCAGCAAATATGGCTGTCGTCTGCAGGGAACAACCGATGTGGCATTTACCGTACTTGATGTATTAGGATATCTGGATGAGATTCCGGTATGTACCGGATACGAGATCAACGGAGAAGTGACAACCGAATTCCCTGTGACTAGTCTCTTGGAGAAGGCAAAGCCGGTACTCACAAAGCTTCCGGGATGGAAATGTGACATCCGCGGTATCAAGAAGTATGAAGAACTTCCGGAAAATTGCCGCAAGTACATTGAGTTTATCGAGGGACAGATTGGATATCCGATCACCATGGTTTCTAACGGACCGGGAAGAGATGATATCATTTACCGTGAGTCTTCTCTGAACAAGTAATCGAAACAAGTAACAGAGCCTGTAAAAAGCAGCGAATCGAATCTGATCCGGTTTGCTGCTTTTAGAGTATAAGAAAGCCTATGCAGATAGAAGTAATAATTGAAAAAAAATCACATAAACTTGATGCAGAAGAAGGAAAAACCATTTTAGAGACACTTCAGGAACATGGAATCCATGTGCTGACGGCACCATGCGGTGGCAGGGGAAGATGCGGAAAGTGTACCGTAGAGGTGGAACATATGGGGGAGGTACTCGCCTGTATGACAAAAGTAACCGATGGGATGCGCATCACAATTCCGGAGGTGCAGCTTCGTGCACAGAAGTCTAAAATTGCAGAAAACGGAACTGTCACACATTATCCGGCGGATGACGGAGAAGGGCTGGATGCGGCATGCGATATCGGTACAACGACAGTAGTCTGCCATCTGATTGATGGAAAGACAGGGGAAAAGCTGGCAACGGTCAGTGAACCAAGCGAACAGAGAAGCTTTGGTGCGGATGTGCTTTCACGCATTCAGGCATCTGAAGCAGGAAAACTGGAGATATTAAAAGAACAGATCATTTTTCAAATTGCACAGATGCTTCGGACGCTGCAGAAAAAAGCAGGGAGAGAGGAACAGATTCACCGTCTTGCCGTGGTGGGAAATACGGTAATGTGTCATCTGTTTGCGGGAATTTCGCCTGTTTCCATCGGGGTGACGCCGTTTATGCCGCAGGAATTCTTTGGAAAAGAGTATACCGGAGAGCAGCTTGGACTTACGGATTGCAGATCGGTATACATAGCACCGGCGGTTGCCGGATTTGTCGGAGGGGATATTACTTCTGATCTTTTGGCAGTG
>ENA-UESH01002107-UESH01002107.1-human-gut-metagenome-genome-assembly--contig:-NODE-2107-length-12137-cov-16.415091_pt1 | contig 12137 bp, 12 predicted proteins | sample MGYA00243001_ERZ508002 | MGnify/ENA primary metagenome ERZ508002 (study PRJEB26167, sample SAMN06115447) | human gut metagenome | host: Homo sapiens | place: China:Anhui | collected 2015-08-07... | reverse complement strand
TGGGAAAGCTGAACATTCAGGTTGACTCGCTCATCGGAGAGGTAGTCGTAATTGGTTTCCTCCATCCACTCATAGAGCGCCTGCTCATCATTCGGGTCGTCGTCCAGCTCGTTGGCTTCAAGGAACTCCTTGTAGTCCTCTCGCCAGTCGTCCACATCAAGGTTTTGGTTGCTCCAAATGATGTGGCGGTCATTCGGTCGTGTCGCTTGGCTCATCTGTTCCACCTCCCAAGTATGAGAAAAGACGATTCTTTGCGACCTGCTCCTGAAGCTCGGTGATGACCGTCATATCCGGAACGGTCACATCGGGGATTTTCAGGATCGTCGGCAAGGTCAGCGCCTTCAAGTCTTTTTCGGTTTTACAGCCTGCGTCAAAGAGCTTTGCCAGCACCTTCATTTTCTGCTGCAAGCCCTGTTCGGCTGCGGTTTTCTTTGTTGCCATAGAAATCTGCCTCCTTATCGCTCGTGGTCTTTTCCTTGAATTGTGCGGCTAAAAGCAGCCGCTTTTTCTTTTGCCCAATCAGGCATACGCTCCGGCTTTACTTCACCCAGCACATCCATACGCTCATAACGGGTATTCTTGCCATCATAGAGATTTTTGCAAAATACGGCGCTGCCACGGGCATTTGCTGAAGCGCCGAAGCCACCGGTCACATAATAGAGTTGCCGGTCAGATCGTTGATACTCCGGCTTGAGGATTGCCGGGTTGATGGCGATGATTTTGCCGTTGATGTCGTTCTTGTAGTGGTCGGGGATGCAGTCCGCTTGGGTGATTACCGTCACGGGAATATCCAGATTTTCAACCTCTGCCCGAAACCTCTCGGCGTCTTGCTTGATGCGCTCTGCAAAGAACAGCGCTGCATCAATATAATCGTCACCAACAGCACACTCGGTAAACTTTTCAAATATGTCGTTGCGCTCTCCGTAGCAGCAGAGGAAGCGTTCTCCATTGCTATCCTGCTCATTCTCGGCAAGAATGATTTCACGGGAACCGATATTCACGGCGCAGAGGACGGTGTAATCACCGACCTTTCTCTTTTCATTTTCCATAGCCGTTACCTCAGAGAATGCCGATGATGATAACCATACTGTCATCGTCAGGGTTGGCGCTGCGGGAATATTCAGGGAAAAGTGACTGCACACGCTGCCTTGCCCTGCGGATGGTTTCAAAGCACGGCAGTCCGTAGACTTTGTAGTTGAATGCAAGGTCATTGAGAGGCAGTTCACCGGCTCTGAGATAAGTCGCATAGCGGTTGTAGTAGTGCATAATAAGGATCATATCGTCGAACCTTGCTCTCGGACAGTCCTTCAAAATGGAGAGCACACGGCTTTCCACGGTATTCTGTTGATTCATTGAATCCCTCCTTCGGGTAGTAGAAAAGGGGCGGAGTTTTTGCTCCGCCCCTTGGATAATCAGCTCACTTCTTGTTTTTCGATCTAATCTGCAAGAAGATAAATCCGCCGATGATAAAGGCTACCAGAACGATAGCCACGATGGTTTTAGGTTCCATTAGTTACGATCCTCCTTTTTCTTTTTCTTGAATCCGATAACGCCGCACACAGCGATGCCCACTGCGGACAGTCCTACAAGGGTATAGAGCAGTGGCAGATTGGTGGTATCGCCGGTCTTAGGCGTATCACGCAGAACATTGTGCATCTCCACAATGGTTGTGGAGCCGAGCTTGACCGTTGCCTTCTTGTCGGCAGGCAGGACATACATCGAAGAAGCCGAGTTGCTTACCTCAGAAATGGTGTAGTCCCCGATGCGAAGCCCATCAATGAAGATCTCACCCTTGTCGTTGGTTTCAAGGATAATGTCATAGCCATTTGCTCCGGTAATGCGGAAAGCGAAGCCCTTAACCTTGCCGTCAGAGGAGGTCTTGACAATTTTCAGGTTGCCACGCATAGCATCATTGACGAAGCCGACACCTGCCTTGTTCTCCACCTCGTAGGTCTTGCCGTTGGTGTCGATCATCACTTCATACACGCCGGTATCGAGGACAAACCCCTCCGGGGCTTTGGTTTCCTTGACGAAGTAGCGACCGTGGAACAAGTCGTTCATACTGTATTCGCCCTTTTCCTTTTCGGTCAGTGTGCCGAGCAGTTCATCACCGTCGTCCAGCTTGCCGGTTGCGTTACTGTCCTTATAGACCTCAAAGGTCGCTCCGGTCAGCTTATTATCGGGATATTCGGAATCCACCTTGGTCAGATGGATGTTTCCACGGACATATGTGTTGACGATCTTGATCTCCACGACCTGACCGTCTGCACCAATCGTCACGGGATAGACGGTATCGTCCAGCACAAAGCCGGCGGGCTGTTCGATTTCACGGACATACCAAGTGCCGTAAGGAATATTCTCAAAAGAAAAACTGCCATCTTCAGCAGAAGTGGCAGTCAGCAGAGCGTTTTCCTTTGTAAACTCGCCGTCATCCGTGCGGAACAGTCCAATCAGCGCACCGCCGAGGGAATCGCCGTTTTCATCGACCTTCTTACCGGAAACAGAACCGTAGATAAGATCATTTTCGATTGCCTTGCCGTCATTGGCGGCAATCTTTACAACTGCCGTATCCTGATCGGCATACCCAAAGGTAACGGGATACTTGGTATCGGAGAGCTTGTAGTGACTGTCGGTAGCAAGCTCCTGCACATAGTAGCTTCCAAAAGGAAGCTCGGTCTTAACCTTTGCCGTTCCGTCCTCATTCAGAGAGATGATCTCAACAAGACCATTTGTGGGAATGGAAGTGCCGCTGGCAGATACGATTTCCTCGGCGGCGAACAGCCCAAAGGAAATGTTCTTCATTTCACCGTTTGTGCCAATGCCGAAGCGCTCATTCTGCTCGATGGACTTTACAAGGCTGATTTCCACCTTCTGACGCTCGTTCTCGAACGAAGTCGCCGTTTCTGTTACGGCAACATTCTGACCGGCGTAGACAAGCTCGACGCAGTGAGGTTCCGGGTTTAGCACCATCCCGTGGGGTGCTGTGATCTCACGAACCTCGTATTTGCCGAGGTAGAGTTCACGGCTCACCGCTGTTCCGGTTTCATCGGTTGTAACGGTGTCTACAACCTCACCCTTGTGATTTCGTGCAGTGCCGTCCGGCGTGACAATATCCTCTGCGGCTACGATCTCATATACCGCACCGGGAAGTCCACGCTTTTCATACTGCGGCTGATAGATGGTTGGCAATTCGTTTCCGCTTTCATCTACGCCGCCGATGACGGAAACGCCGAAGAACACCTCGCCGATTTTTTCCACGGTGATGGTGCCTTTCTGTGCCATATTGGGCTTATCCACTTTTACTACCGTAACCCCGCTTTCTTCTGTGGAATTATCCTCCGTGACATCGAAGTACACGGGCGTTTCGTCGAGGACATAGCCGTAGGGAGCCTGCACCTCGACAATAGAGTACCCCTTTCCAAAGGACAGCTTTTCCGGCGTAACAAGAGAACCTTCTGCATTGGTGTAGAACACATCAATGGTGGTGGGCGTCGGGTAAGTGAAGGTCATTGTTAAGGGGTTGCCATCCGGGTCATAAATCTTAAATCCCGCACCGGCGTAAGGAATGGTCTTTCCGGTTTCTGCGTCCTGCTTCACGATTTTGATGAAGCTGTTAAAGGGTGCATTGTTGATAAGGTAGCGATAAGTCGCCCCGTTTTGAGAGATGAACACATCAAAGTCGGGCATCAGCTCGCTGCCCTCCCACCCGGACACCTGATGGACGGTGTAAATGCCGTAAGGCATATCCTTGGTCTGAGCAAAGCCGTTTTCGTCACAGGTGAGATAATCACGCTCGGAAGCCTTTGCGCTATCATAGGAGCCAGCGGCTTTCAGATGCACCGCAAACTCGGCACCATTTTCGGGTGTTTCGATCTGCGTATCACCGTTATCGGTGTGCTTGATGATGGCGATATTGCCCTTTGCGACCTGCTCGGTCACATCATTTGCCGTCTGATTATGCTCCACGGTATAAAGCTGCGGCTCTGCACCGATCTTATGAACGGTGGCATCAAGCAGATAGCCCTCGGAGGGTGTGATTTCTCGCACCGTCCAGTCGTTATCGCAGATATACTCCTTAGTAACGAACTGCCCGTTTTTGTCGGTGGTGTAGGTATCCACAAGGGTTTCGCCCTTATAGATGCCGTAAACAGCACCGGCAAGAGAAGCATCGCCCTGCGCTGTGCCGGTTTCAGCATCGCTCTTGGTAACGGTCACGGAAAACTTCTTCAAAATATTGAGGAAGCTACGGTTCGTGACCTCGTTCCAGTTGATAGGCGCAGACTGCGCTTCGGGAACAACATAGCGAACAGCAGTGTCCACTTCCTCCACGGTATAAGGTGTGGAACCGGAGATAAGGACATCTTCAAAGGTTGCCACGCCGTTTGCATCGGTTACGGCATACTCGTCCACGGCAATGCCGGAGAGTGAAGTGCCGTAAAGGTGGAAGGTCACACCCTCATTGAGATTGTCCTCCGAGGACTTCACGATCTGCAAATCTCCACGCTTGAGCTTGTTGTTGAAGGTCACGGTAGAAACCTGACCGGAAACCACCGTCACACGGCGGGACTCCTGCGGCTCATACTTGTCGTAGTCCATTTCGGTCACGGTGTAAACGCCGGGCATCAGGTTGTCGATCTGAATCTCTCCCTTGGAGTTGGTCTTGACAGTCTGATTGATGCCGTTGCCGGTGACGGTAAAGGTGAGGTTATCCACCTTGCCGTCCTCAGAGGTTTTGACGATCTTAGCAGAGCCGTAGGACACCTTCAGATTGAGGAACGCCTGCACGGGGTCCATAACGGTGGCTGCGTAAGTGACCGCATCCTGCATGGTTCCGTCAGACCCATAGTGACCGTCGCTCCATACGACAACACCCTTGCGAATATTGTTCTTGCTGGCGGAAATGGTCAGAGGTTCCGCAGGGGCAGTCTTTGCGGTAATGGTCAGCGTATCACCATTGGTCGTAAAGACAATATCGGACAGGTTGCTGCTGAAGGTATAGTTCGACACCACATGATTGCTGTCAGTCAAGGTAGCTGTGTACTGATTACCGTCCCATTTCAGCTCGGCCGTCTGCGCCTTGTTGGGGGTCTTGCTCATAAAGCTGGGAATGACCGTATGGCTCTGAACGCTGGCTTCGATGCTGTCGTAGTAAGCAGAAAAGCGACTATACAGCGGGTGAGAGGTGCGGTACACGGATTTCACGGCATCAGCACTGCCGGGGTCAACATGGTTGAAGTTTGCATCCCGCTCTCCGACGACCGTTTCCCATACCAGCACCTGCGTAGCCATCATGTGCGCCATTTTGTCGGCATCGGCTTCATTCTGCGAGCGCCAGTCGAGGGACAAGTCACCCTGATAGCCATACTGCATGATTCTGCCCAGCAGTGTCTTGATGGTATCGGCATCAATCGTGCTGTTGTAATCAGATGGATAGTTCTTCCAATAATCCTCGCCGTATCTTGTATAGGTTTTCTCCAGTAGACGGGGAACCCCCGGCTCGATGCAGTAGCAGGCAGGGCCATCGAAGGAACCGATGGTGTGCAGTGTGGTCATCCATGTTGCCTCACCGGAGGTCCAGCCGTTCATATAATGCAGCTCATCATGCCCCCAAGTGCCGCTGTAATCAAGATTAGCATCCCCGCTTCGAGGAAAACCAATGGAATAGGATTTTGCCACCTCGCCGGAAGAGGAAGCAGCAAAGGCGGTGATACCGCCGCCGAGAATGGTTGTGAAGCAGATCAGCAGCGCCATAAGCCCTGAAATGCTTCTGCGATAGAGTTTTTTCATTTGCGTACCTCCTTGTAGATACGAAAAAAGCACCGCATTGCTGCGATGCTGATTTCAAAATGTTTGATTTATGCGTATCCGATGTAGATCAGATAACTGCCTGCGGAGACGGGTTCATACCAGACCCACACATCGGTGATGTCCGCATCTGCCGCATAGCGATTGAGTCGAGATTGTATGCCCCGTTCCAGATAGATACAGCCGGCATCTGCATCAATGGGGTTGTCCCAGCAGTACACTGCTTCACTGTTCAGCGTAAGACCGACACTCTCGGCATAGCTCTTAGCAAAACTGATCCAGTAGCTAATGTCAAATGCCGGCTCTGAGGATTCCTGCTTGGGTGGCTCTGTGGGTTGTGCTTGATCTGCCGGTTTTTGTTCTTCCGTTGTCGGAGGTGTGGGCTGTTCTTTTTCTGTCGGGGCAGCGGTTTCCGGTCGGCGTTCGGACTCGTCTGTTTTCTTTTCAGGTTCGCTCGGCTGTGGCAGCACTGCCGTGCTGTGGTCAGCCTGTTCGGGAACCTCTGTTGTTTGGGTGTCACTTTCCGATACGCTTGCCGGGAACTCTGCGGCACGGCTATCCGTTTGCGATTCTGTGCTTTGGGGACGATCAACCTCCGTTTTCTTTTCTGCCTGAGCCGTTTCCGCTTCACTGGGGACGATGTTACTGTCCGAAGAAGAAATAGGGTCAGGCGTTTCTGCAATATGCGAGGCATTGTTGCATCCCGTGGTCAGACACAGAAGCACAGCGAGTAAAAGAACTGCGATTTTGGATTTCATACGCTTCACTCCCTTCGACCACATTCTACCCGATGAGAACCGTTCCGACAAAGATGCGTTTTGAAGCGTAACTTTTCATCATACCGCCAAAACGCAGTTTTCCGAATTGTGCGAACTCCGTTTGCTCTTAGATAGATTTAGCTTAGAGAGATTAAGATAAATCAGGAGATAGTTTATTTCGGATAGTCTGGTAGTTCTCAGGGGTTGGAGTGTGAGGAGGGGGACAGCAGGAAACATACTCCGTGTACCTATCGGCTGTCACGCTCTGCCCGCTGACGAAGAAAACGACTGTAATGCTCCAGTGCCTTGACCACATAATCCTCCGTTTGGCTTACGGGGATATTTTTCGGGATCAGACTTCGCACCTTGTCCCCACGCAGGACGATCTTCTCACGCTGATTTGGTTTTTCCTCGCCCATAATGGCGGACACCACCTCCGGCGTGAGCTTTCCATCTGTGAAGAACTTCCGCATACGAATGGTCTGATCGTGGGACGGGGTGCATTGGTTCAGGTCGATTTCATCGACCACCGCCCGCTGATTATCCTCGTCCAAATAGGAAAGCTCCACCGCAGGACGCATTTTAATTTTGCCTTCGTCCACAAGGTCGAGCAGTTCAGGCACAAGACTTGTCAGACGGATATAGCGTTTGATTTGCGAGGTACTGTCACCTGTTTCAGATGACAGCTCAATGTTTGAGCGTTCTCCCGACAACTTCGGTCCCACTGGGTCCGAAGTTAAATCTGTGCGTTTTCCTTGACGGCTCATAGCTTCCAGCCGCATCTTATAGGCAAACGCCTTTTCTGAGGGAAGTATCTGCGACCGCTGGTAATTGCTCTCCACCATCAGCACAGTAGCAGCATCACGGTCAAGGTCTACGACCTCGCAGCGAAGTGCTTCAAACCCGGCAAGCTCACAGGCTCGTTTTCTGCGGTGTCCCGAAACAAGCTCGTATCTGCCGTCCTCCTTCTGCCGGACGGTCGCCGGGGTGATGACTCCGCGCTCCTTGACGCTCTCCACAAGCTGTAACATATCCTCATCGTCCCGCACCTTAAAGGGATGGTCGGGGAAATTGTCGATCTCCGTCAGGGGAATGTCCCGGATTTTTGCCAGCTTTGCGTCGTCCCGTTCCTCCTGCGTGGAGAACAGGTCATCGAGCGTGTTCGTGGGAAGCGTGAAGTCGCTCTTTCTGCCTGCCATCGGCTAACACCTCCTTCGTGAAATCTGCGTAGGCCTTGGACACGGTGCTGTTCGGCTCATAGGCGTATATGCTTTTTCCCTTGGACGAAACCTCTGCGGCTTTCACGGCAACGGGAATGGTCGTCCGGTAAATCCTGATCCGGCAGCCGAAGTTCTCCCGCAGCGCCTCCACGGTGCTTTTGGCGAGATTCGTTCTGCCGTCCACAAGGGTCAGCAGGATTCCATCGATGGCAAGGTTCGGGTTGGTGTGCTTTTTTACTTTGGCAATCGTGGACAGGAGCTGCGTCATTCCCTTTGCCGGCAGATATTGCGCCTGCACGGGAATGATAACGCTGTCCGCAGCCGTCAGTGCGTTAAGGGTAATCATACCGAGGGACGGCATACAATCTATGAGGACATAATCGTAGTTGTCCTTTACTTGGCTGAGATAGTTCTTCATCACGCTTTCCCGGCTCATTGCGGTCACAAGGCTCATCTCCAGCGCCGACAGCTCAAGATTCGACGGCACAAGGTCAACCTTTTCCTCGTGGCTGAGAATCCCGGCAAATGGGTCTTGGCTTTCCTCGCGCATTACCGCCGCCAGCTTGTTGGTCAGCGTCTGCGGCAGACTGTCTGAATCCCGCCAGCCGAGGCAGGCCGTAAGGTCGCTCTGCGGGTCTGCGTCTATGAGGAGTACCTTTTTGCCCTGCATGGCAAGCCCGATTCCGAGGTTGACCGCCGTGGTGGTTTTCCCGACGCCGCCCTTTTGGTTGCATATCGCTATGGTTTTACAGTTTGGCATCTTTCGTTTTCCTCCTTCTTTGTAGATTTCATAGCCGCCTGTAATGAACGGCTATGTATATGTCCGCAGTATTTGTCCTCAACGCCCCCTGCGGCGGCTTTCGCCTTCCGGGAAACACTTGGGTCACGGTGTGCTGCACCGTGTCATAGGGCTTTCACCTCTGCCGGGTTCTCCGCCAGCTCCGTAGAGAAGTATCATAATCCTTCTGACTGTCATCGCCGTCCCGGTGGCAATCCGGGTTTCAGATCGGGGGTTCTCGCTCGTCCTCCGGTTAGGAGAAGTCACGGCGTACCCATCTTCGGGCTAATCATCAGAAGTAATGTCCCAAGTGCCTGTATATTCAATTTTCAAGGTTCACGAAGCGGCTCCCGATTGTGGTTGGGAAAGAACCCCTTCACTTACTCTGAATAAGGAAGCGATTTTTGAGGGTGTTTTTCAAAAAAAGTTGAAAAAATTTTTCGTGCCCCTTGGAAAGCAAAAAAGCCGCCCTTCCGAGAACGGAAAAGCGGCTTTGCGTTTGAATGATTTACTTGTTCATATTTATATAGTAAACTGTGGTCAGGCTTATGGAAGGAGGGCAAGAGCTATGACGAACGGCAGCAACAGAAGCAAAGAGATAATAAGCAGGCTCGGTTTGTCCTCCCGGACTTTTTGCTTCATAACGAATTACGGTCAGTTCAGACGAAAACGGGGATAGTACAGGACTATCCTGATTTCGCGCAGGGCTGTTCGGTGAGCAGTTCTGCTTTTACTTTATATATGGGAGATGATACACGATGATTTATTTTACGGCAGACACGCATTTCGGTCACTACAATGTCATCCGGTTCTGCGACCGTCCCTTTGCCTCCGCCGAGGAAATGGACGAGGCGATGATTCAAAACTGGAACGATAGAGTGACCGGAAACGATACGGTATATATTCTTGGGGATATGTTTTTCCGCAGCACCAATGCGGAGGGAATCCTGAAGCGGTTGAAGGGCAAGAAGCGGCTGATCGTCGGCAACCACGACGGCTCGTGGATGACGAAGTTTGACTACGCAAGGTATTTTTTCAGCGTGGACAAGTTTTTGGAAACCTCGGACGGAAAGCGCTCTTTAACGCTATGCCATTACCCGATGCTTTCGTGGAAGCACGCGAAGCGGTCATATATGATCCACGGGCATATTCATAATGATACGAGGGCAGACTTCTGGCCGCTGATTGCCGCACGGGAGAATGTTTTGAATGCCGGTGTGGATATAAACAGCTTTAAGCCTGTAACTTTTGATGAGCTGCTGGAAAACAACCGCCATTTCAAGGAAAACTCTTTGGCGGAAAGCTATACCTGAAATGAAAAGAGCCGCTTACTCCGATTGGGAATAAGCGGCTCGAACTCTATTCAGATGTATACGACCTTCAGCTTTTTTCGCTTTGCGCCGGTCAGCTTCACCAGCACATCGTCAACGGCGTCCGTGTATTTGCCCTGCCGGATAAGCGTGTTTTTCAGGTCTATGAGGGATTTGATAACCTCCGACCGTTCCTGCTCGGTCAGATAGATATGATACTTCTGTTCTTTCATTGTCCGGCACCTCCTGACGCTTCCATTATACTCCGGCAGTTGCAAAAAACGCAAAGATGCGATTATACTATATATACTGATAGCAACAAGGCTCCAACCTTGCCGGTTGAAGCCCTGTTGCTGCCTTTGCGAATGCCACTTTTCTGTTCGTTTGAAATTATCGCCTTAGTGGGCTGTGGCATTCTCGGCTGCCCCTTGTTATATTTTTTGCCTTTATGGAAGTAAAGTTATATCCACAAATTGCTCTGCCCATATTGTTAGAATTGTTGCTGGCTCCCCTGTATATGTTACCTCTACACGGTCACCAAGCGAATATCCGTCAGCAGATTGTCCGTCTGGTAGATCAATCCCGTACCCGCGGCTGTATTCCGGGGCCTTATCCTCGTCTAAACGAATTCCTATATGATTTGCGTATGGGTCGATTGCCATAATTTCACCTGTGATAGTGTGGACAGAGTTACTGCTTTGCTGTGTTTTATTGACCAATGCTTGCAGGCATTTCGCATAATCCTCCGCAGATATATTTTCCGAACTGATTATGAAAGCAACATCATCTTGCAAGAATTCAGCATAATAACATTCTGCTCCGTTTTCATTTTTGTAGTGGAAAACAGCCAACTCCCTACCATTGATATCTGTAAACTTGAGTTCGTCATCACTTAAATCAAAAATATCATAAGTGTGCTTAAACACTTTTGACAGGACGATATTGACGCTCTGCGTTCCATCGGAATTTTGGAACACAACAGAATTTCCATCATAATAAACATCACGATTTTCTGACTGGAAGATGCCAAAATCTTTGCTCTGGAGTGTAAGATAGGGGAGCGTTTCTGTAATTGGAAGAGAAACATCAAAATAAGTGAGCAGTTCTTCATAAGATATTGCGGTAAAATCGTCTCCGGAAAGATTAATGTTGCTAATTACGGCATCAGGAGCGGCAATTTCATTGATGTTAAGACTTATGACCTGCTCAGTATTGTCCGATTGTTCATTTGGGTTTGTAGTGATTGGGGGATTATTATCTGGCTGTGGCACAGTTTGTCCTGGGAACTGTTTCCACAAAGTCGCAAATGATACTGCTAACACAATAGCGGCACAAGCTGCTAAAGATGTAAACTTTACCCACCCATGCTTTTTACAATGGTAGTTTGCGGCTTCCTCATAATACTTGTCGTTGACTTCGCTCATGGCTTCGGAAAACAATTTTGTGTTCATACTAATACCTCTCTTTCAATCAAATATTGCTTCATCTTCTGGCGGATTAGAGCAAGCCGGACGGATACATTTTTTTCAGAGATACCTACGCGCTTTGCTATATCCGCGTAGGTATCTGCATACGCATAGCGGCGCATGAAGATAACGCGCTCTTTTACGGTCAGCGTATCCAAAAATGCTTCGATGATACGGGCTAACTCTCTGGCTTCAATTTCATCTTCCACGGTTTTTTGGTCTGCGATACAGCCCTCGATTTCCTCTAAGGCAATCGTATAGTGTCCGCTTCGTTTGGCTGCTTCCTTTCTCCAATAGATTTTGAGGGAAATGTTTCGCACTATTTTCACAATGTAACTAAGCAACGGGTTCGGGCGTACCGGGGGAATGGCGTTCCATGCGCCTAAGTAAGCGTCATTGACGCATTCCTCTGCGTCCTGTCGGCTGTTCACGATGTTATACGAGAGGTTGTGGCAGATTTTTCCGTATTTAATGTCCAGCTCCCGTATGGCTTGCTCGGAACGCTCAAAAAATAACTCAATAATTTTTTCATCATCAATCATTGCGCCACCTCCTTTCCGGCTTCACCTATATACTACGGTTTTCGCGGCAAATACTAAATGAAAGAGAAAAGTTTTTCAAAAAAATTATATCATACTTCGCGTGAGATTGCTCGCGGCAGCTTTCGCCGCTTCACTGGCGGCTCTCCGGCGTTCCTCTCTGTATGGGGCGGTCAGACGAAAAGAGAAACGCCCCTTGCGGATTTCAAACTCCATGCAGCCCGTTTCGGGGTCTGCGTCGGTCTGGCGGCACTGGTCGGG
>ENA-UESH01002102-UESH01002102.1-human-gut-metagenome-genome-assembly--contig:-NODE-2102-length-12169-cov-3.595766_pt1 | contig 12169 bp, 10 predicted proteins | sample MGYA00243001_ERZ508002 | MGnify/ENA primary metagenome ERZ508002 (study PRJEB26167, sample SAMN06115447) | human gut metagenome | host: Homo sapiens | place: China:Anhui | collected 2015-08-07... | reverse complement strand
TTATAAAGAAAAGGAGATGAGCGTATGGTATTTAATACAGGAGCCGCTCTCTTAGACGCAATCGTGTTAGCTGTTGTGTCGAAAGAGGAGGAAGGCACCTATGGCTATAAAATCACACAGGATGTACGAAAAGCCATTGATGTATCAGAGTCCACTTTGTATCCGGTGCTCAGGAGACTGCAGAAAGACGGATGCCTTGAGGTATATGACAGAGAGTGCGGAGGCAGGAACAGGCGTTATTATAAGATCACGGAACCGGGGCAGGATAAGTTAGTTGAATACCGGAGAGAATGGGAAGATTATTCCATGAAAATATCAGCATTATTTTCAGGAGAGGAGCTTTAGAGGTTATGAAAAGAGAAGAATTTTTAAAACAGTTAGAACAGCTTCTGGATGGAATATCAGAAGAAGAAAAAGCGGATGCGCTTGCGTTTTACCGCAGTTATTTTGAAGATGCGGGCGAGGAAAATGAGGAATCCGTCATAGCGGAGCTTGAATCACCGGAGAAGGTTGCCCAGAGCATCAAAAAAAATCTTGGCATGGAAAAAGAGAATGGATCTTATGGCATGCCGGCGGATCAAAATCCGGAGTGGAATAAGAACGATGATGATATGTTTGTGAAAAGCGAAGAGGTTCCAAAAGAAAAGAAAGGTGGATGGAGTGCAGCGGCAATCGTATTGGTGGTTCTTACATCACCACTCTGGCTGACATTGCTTTTAGTCGTGGCATCACTTCTTCTTGCGGTTGTTGCGATATTGTTTGGCATTGCGGTTGCAGTGGTTGCAGTGATGGCATCACTTGTGTTTGCAGGTTTCCTTTTGATTGGTTTTGGATTCAGCACTTTATTTACCGGTGGAGTGGCTGTCGGACTTGGACTGACCGGAGCAGGACTTTTGGTATTGGGACTTGGAATCCTTGCAGTACTTCTGGTCGTGTGGGTGTCTGGCGTATTCCTTCCATGGGCAGTCAGGGGAATCATCGGTTTGTGTAAAAAACCGTTTGAAAAGAAGAAAGAAAGTGGGGTGGCAGCATGAAAAAATTTACAAAAATTATGTTAATCATTGCAGTGTCATTGCTTGGTGCAGGACTGATCTTCTGCGGTGTCAGTACTGCGATGGGGGCTTCTGTATGGCGTATGGCAAAGAATGGAGAACTCCGGTATGGAAACTGGCATATTGGTCCGGTGGGACTTTATTATAGCAGTGCTGATGGAGATGACGAAGAAGATGATGATATGGATGATTTTGATGAAGATGACGATGATAGCGATGACGATGATAGTGATGACGATGATATGATAACAGATATCAGTGATATGGAGTTTTCTACTGAGGTACCTGCAGGTGGAGCAGACAGCAGCTTTGATGTCTCTTCCATTCGAAATATCAAATTGGATATTGATGCAGCGGAAATTACAGTCAAAGAACCGGATGACAGTACGAAGATCCGCGCCGTATTAAAACACGGTAAGGAGAAATATTATTCCTGCAGGTTGGATGGTGATACATTAAAAATTAAATACGATGCAAAAAAACACTATTATAAAAGATCGCCGCAGATCATCTTGTATCTGCCAAAGGGAAGTTCTTTTGATGAGCTGAATTTTGATATCGGTGCTGCAGACATGAGCTGGAAAGATTTTGACAGCACTTGTAACAGACTGATCGTGGATGTCGGTGCTGGTAATTTTGAGGCAGAGCGGTTTCAGGTAGATGGAAAAATGGATGTATCCGTAGGAGTTGGAAATGTAGAGATTACAGACAGTGTAGTGTATGGTGATGTTGCGTTAGACTGCGGAGTTGGCAATTTTTCCATGGAGGGAAGTGTTGAAGGAAACCTGAAAGCAGACTGCGGCATGGGAAGCATGACACTCGATTTAAACGGTGGGGAAAAAGAGTATAACTACAAACTTTCCTGCGGACTTGGTTCGATTGATGTGGATGGTGAAACTTACTCAAACATCAGCGGAGATAAAGAAGTCAAAAATGAAGGGGCAGAGAAAAATATGGAACTTGACTGTGGCATGGGAAGTATTGAAGTGGATTTTGAGTAGACTAAGATCCTGTGTCAGTTGACAATTAAGGTGCAAATCATTATGATAAAAATGACGTCGGCGTACAATCGTTGTACATCGGCGTCATTTTTGTAGTGTTTCTCAGACCAAAGAAAAACAAAACAATGCAAAAATGGGGGATCTATGAATAAAACAATCAGAATCGTACTTTATGTACTTTCCATACTGACTGTGGCGGGCGTGATCGCAGCGGCAATTTTAACCGGCGGCCAGGCAAAACCGGCGTCTGCGCCTGGGGCGACGGCAGAAGAGGAGCAGGCGGAGATGTCTGACGCAGAAGCCACTCTAGATGGGGAAGCCACAGCGGATGGAAGTGGAATATCGACGGATGGTGCAGAAACGGCAGGTGAAGACGGAAGCATGTCAGAGAATGCAGTCACAGCAGGTGAAAATGGAAGCATATCAGATGATGCAGCCACAGCAGCTGGAACTGGGAGTGCATCAGATGAAACAGCAAACAAGGATAATCAAAAAGACTCCGGCGATACAACCATCATCCTGACCGGTGATGTTCTTTTTGCAAATGCTTTCAAGGCAGCCTATGATGCCGGCGGGATCGAGCGTGTCGTCTCACCGGAACTGTTAGAACAGTTAAAGGCAGCCGATATCCTGATGGTAAACAACGAGTTTCCATTTAGTGACCGCGGGGAACCGATGGCAGACAAGCAGTTCACATTCCGGTGCAGTCCTTCCTATGTAAGGGCGTTAAATGAAATGGGTGTGGATATTGTATCACTTGCAAACAATCACACCTTAGATTATGGAAGAGCGGCGCTGTCAGACACTTTCAGTGCATTAGACGGAGCAGGAATCCTGTACGGTGGTGCCGGAGATTCGGTGGAGCGTGCAAAAGAAGTGCAGATTATGGAAGTAAATGGAAAAAAATATGGATTTATCGCTGTATCGCGCGTGGTACCGTCTGCTGATTGGAAGATCGAGAGTGCTGCGCCGGGAATGTTTACCTGTTATGATGCCACAGCACTGATCGAAGTGATCAAAGAAGCAAAACAGACCTGTGATTTTGTGGCGGTATTTCCACACTGGGGGACAGAGTACAGCGAACAGCCGAATGCCGTGCAGCGTGAACTGGCAAAACAGTGCATGGATGCAGGTGCAGATCTGGTTGTCGGAGCGCACACACATTGTCTGGAAGGAATCGAATATATTGACGGAAAACCCGTGTTTTACAGTCTGGGTAATTTTATTTTCGGACAGAATATTGACAGATCCGCAGCCGTGAAAGTTACAGTGACAGAAGATGGAACAGTTTCTTATGCGCTGATTCCGGTCTATGCATCGGACGGGCAGACAAAACAGATGGATGTGAATGCGGCACCGGGGCTGTTTTCTTATATGGAGAGTATCTCGGACAATGCATCAGTAGATGAAGCGGGAAATATCAGTGAAAAGTAGTATAGGAGGAATAGTATGAAAAACAAAATTTTGGGATTGCCAAAGGCGGCTGTGATTGTCATTGGCATTGTAATTACGGCGCTTTTTCTGGTGCTGATGAACCTGGTTGGAGGAGTAGTGGCACATCTGACATCCATTACAGACAGTTACACGTTACAGCTGATCGCCGAGATCGGTGTAGCAATCTATGCAATCGGTATGCTGTTTCTTATGGGATATCAGCAGTCGCTTAAGAAAACCGGTGTGGGATTTTTAAGAGGATTTTATATCGGTGGTTTTATGGTTGGCTACTGCGTGTATGTGGCAGTTGCACAGTTATTTTTGCAGAGTGTTTCCGGTTCGGACGGAGTGCGCTCTGCCGGTGGGATCATGATTTACATACTGACCATGTTTTTGGTCGGCATGAACGAGGAAGTGATCATGCGTGGAATCGTGTTAAACCTTTTTGCGGACCGTTTTTCAAACACAAGACGGGGAGTGCTTGCAGCCATTATTTTATCCAGCGTGATCTTTGGTGCGGCACATATCCCGAATGTACTTTCCGGTGTGCCATTATCCAGCGCATTGATCCAGGCACTGCAGGCAACATTGCTCGGTGTGCTGTTTGCAGCAATCTATCTGCGCAGCGGAAATTTATGGATTTGTATCATTATTCATGCACTTGTTGATTTTGGCGGATTAATGGCGAGTGGCATCTTTGGAAATGGTGATATGACGGACATGATCGGCAGCCTTTCTGTGTTAAATCTTGTAGTGACAGTTCCGCTGTTTTTGGTTCCATGTATCGTATTACTGCGGAGAAGCAAGTTAGATGAGATTGTGGAAATGAGAGAAGGTGAGATTATCATCCCGTCAGAGCGTGAGGGAGAAAATATTGCGACGGTATCATTAGTTCTTGGAATCCTTGGCATTGTGACAGGGTTTGTGGGATATGGAGCAGGATTTGGTCTGGTCGGTCTGCTTGGTGCAATCTGTTCGAAAAAGATAAAACCACAGCAGAACGGTACAGCAACCGCTGCATTGATCACTTCAATTATCGGACTGGTGATCGCTGCACTGATGATTACTGCAATCATGTTTCTCATGCCGGTTTTAAGTGATACCAGTACACTTGAATCCATTATGAATCAGTGATTCTGTCTGGGTGAGGAATGCTGCCTGCGGTATTGATGCGGGGAAACACCATATTTTTCTTTAAATGACCGGATCAGGTGACTGCAGTCGGCGTATCCCGTCTCCTGACTGATATAATTTAAGTCAAAATTTGTAAAAAGAAGCATATCTTCTACTTTGCACAGCCGGATAAATTCAATATATTTTTTACAGGACTGCCCGTAGATTTCACGGAAATTTTTGGCGAAATGTGAATAACTCATATGACAGAGTGCAGCAATATCTTCTACACGGATGTTTTCGCAGGCGTGACGGTCAATGTATTCTGTGATGGTATAGATCGTATTTTCTTTTGTGAGTGAAGAAAAATAACAGTCAGTATCGAACCCGTCATCGCGCCAGATGCGAAGCAGCCAGGTCAGAAGTTCTTTGACCTTTGACTGCAGGATCATCTGATACCCATACTGCATATTTTGCATTTCGCGGACACAGTCGTCAAATAAAGACTGTACCGGAAGAGAGTGGAGTATCTCCTCCGGGAAATAAATATCAGCCTGCTCGTTATTTATGGCATTGTTAAACAGTGCACTGTAATTCCAGTTTCCACTGGTAAGTGAAGCGGAAGAATCCAGCTGGCTTAGGTCAAATTTTAAAACATAATACTGCAGAGGGGCATCGGACACTGCATGGACAGAATGAACGACGGAGGGGAGAAAGACGATCATGTCACCTTCCGTCACAATATAACTTTGTTCATTCTGATACATCAGGGCGGTGCCCCTTGTTACATACAGGATTTCCATAAAATAATGCCAGTGTGGCTGCACGGGCAGCCATTCTTTCTTCATATCTGAAAAGAAACATTCGTAAGGTTTGTTCAGTTTGTCGGTATACTCAAATAAAGATTTCATAGGTGGCTCCATAAAAATAGATTTATGCAATTTTTAACTTGAAAAATTATAGCAGATATATATGACGAATGCTATATTAATGGCAGAATCAGTAAAATAAATGTTATATTTTTAAGAGTGCATTGAGAAAAGGGAGGAAAAAAATATGGAATATATCTGTGGGGTGACTTTTGCACCGTTTGCGTGTGCCGGGGCTTTTTTTAAACCGGGGGCAAAGGAGAGCCTTGCCATGATGAAGGAGAGAACCGGCGCAAATTTCGTGATATTTGTGCCTGGAGGGTTACAGGAGACACCGCAGTCGGAGGAGATCTGCTTCACATCAAAGGCGACGATGGAAGATGACGAGCTGATCGCTATGATTGAATATGCAAAGGAAACAGGGCTTCGTGTGGCATTAAAACCGACCGTAAACTGTAAAAACGGGACCTGGCGGGCGCATATTAATTTTTTTGATGAGGATGTTCCGTGTGAACCGAAATGGGGAAACTGGTTTGCATCCTATACGGCATTTCAGCTTCACTATGCGAAAATTGCAGAACAGCATGACTGTGAAATGTTTATTGCCGGCTGCGAGATGGTGATGAGTGAGCACCGTGAAGCAGAATGGCGCAAACTGCTTTCGGATATCAGACAGGTCTATCATGGACTGCTTTCCTATAATACAGATAAGTATCAGGAACACCGGGTAAACTGGTGGGATGCTGTGGATGTGATTTCTTCGAGTGGTTACTATCCATATGGGGACTGGGAAAATCAGCTGGATCGTATTGAAACCGTGGTAAACAGATTTCAAAAACCGTTTTTCTTTGCGGAAACAGGATGTATGTCGGTAAAAGGTTCCAAAGAGGTGCCAAATGACTGGTGTGTAAGAGGTGATGCGGATCCAAAGGGTCAGGCAGAATGGTACGAAGATATGTTTACGGCGTGCAGTAAAAGAGACTGGGTAGGAGGTATGGCACTCTGGTCCTGGGATGCAAAGCTTTATCAGGAGCGGAGTGCAAAGACCCGTATGGACTATGAAATTTATGCAAAGCCCGCAGAAAAAGTCGTAAAAAAATATTATGATATTTTTAATAAATGATGTTGATGTCAAAAGCTGATTTTTAAATAAAAATAGTCAAAAGGTTAAAATTAGTTTACAATAACTTAAAAAAAGGTTATAATCCAAAATATAATAAAAAATGAATCGCAGAAAAGTAAAGGAGAAGAAGAATGAGCAATTACAGGGAAACATACAAACAGTGGTGCACAGATCCATATTTTGATGCAGATACAAAGGCTGAGTTAAAGAAGATCGAGGGGGATCAGGCAGAGATCGAGGATCGTTTTTACAGACAGTTAGAATTTGGTACCGGTGGTTTAAGAGGCGTGATCGGAGCCGGAACCAACCGTATGAATATTTATACCGTACGTCAGGCAACACAGGGACTTGCAAATTACATTATTTCCCAGAATGGACAGGAAAAGGGTGTTGCGATCGCACATGACTCCAGAATTATGTCCCCGGAATTTACCGAGGAGGCAGCACTCTGCTTAAATGCAAACGGCATTAAGGCATATGTATTTGACAGCCTTCGCCCGACACCGGAGTTATCTTTTGCAGTGCGTGAGTTAGGATGCATTTCCGGTATTGTAATTACAGCAAGCCATAACCCGAGAGAATACAACGGATACAAAGTATACTGGGAAGATGGTGCACAGATCACACCGCCTCACGACAAAAATATTTTAGCGGAAGTTGCAAAAGTAACTTCCTTCGATCAGGTAAAGACCATGGCAAAAGAAGAGGCAGTTGCAGCAGGCCTTTACAATGTGATCGGTAAAGAGATCGATGACCGTTATATGGAAGAACTGAAAAAACAGTCCATTCATCCTGAGATCATCAAAGAGATGGCAAAAGATATCAAGATCGTATACACACCGCTTCACGGAACTGGAAATCTTCCGGTGCGCCGCGTGTTAAAAGAGCTTGGTTTTGAGCATGTATATGTAGTGCCGGAGCAGGAAAAACCGGATGGTAATTTCCCGACCGTTGCATACCCGAACCCGGAGTCACCAAAAGCATTTGAACTTGCATTAAAACTTGCAAAAGAAGTGGATGCTGATATCGTTCTTGCAACTGACCCGGATGCAGACCGTCTTGGCGTATACTGCAAAGATACGAAGAGTGGCGAGTATGTGACATTTACCGGAAATATGTCAGGTATGCTGATCGCGGAATACATTTTAAGAGAAAAAACAGCAATGGGAACTATGCCAAAAAATCCTGCACTGGTTGAGACAATCGTTACAACCGATATGGCAAAAGCGATCGCAAAAGCTTACGGTGTAAAACTGATCGAAGTTTTAACCGGATTTAAATATATCGGAGAGCAGATCAAATTTTTCGAGCAGCAGAATACTTACGATTATGTGTTTGGTTTAGAGGAAAGCTACGGATGCCTTGCAGGTACTTACGCAAGGGATAAGGATGCCTGTGTTGCAGTCATGATGTTATGTGAGGTTGCTTCCTGGTGCAAGAAGAACAACATGACCTTATGGGATGAGATGCTTGCCATGTATGAGAAATACGGCTATTACAGAGAGGGACTTGAGACGAAGACCCTAAAGGGAATCGACGGAGCAGCACAGATCCAGGAACTGATGAGCAATTCCAGAAAAAATCCTCCGAAAAAACTTGGCGGATTTGACGTGCTTGCAGTGCGCGACTATAAAGAAGATACCAGAAAAGATACTATGACCGGAGAAGTGACAAAGACAGGTCTGCCGGAATCCAACGTACTTTACTATGAACTTTCTGACAATGCATGGTGCTGTATGCGTCCGTCCGGAACAGAGCCGAAGATCAAATATTACTTTGGTGTAAAAGGCAGTTCATTAGAGGATGCAGAAAAGAAACTTGCCGTGTTAAAAGAAGACTTGCTGAAATAACAGGAGGAAATACAGCATGGCAATCACATACTTTGAAAAAGAACGCATTTTCAAGCTGGATACACCAAACTCCAGTTATGTGATCGGTATCGTGGATAAAGAAAACTTTGTCGGTCATGTTTATTATGGTAAGAAATTAAGAGATGCAAACATTGCGTACCTGCTCCGTACAGGAGAAGGACCGTTTGTGCCTTCAGAAAATAACAGGGAGCGTGTTTCTTTTTACGATACATTTCCGATGGAGTATGCCGGAAACGGACTGGGAGATTACAGAAGAAGCAGTATCTCGGTAAGAACGGCAGGCGGACACACCTTAGTGTCACTGTTTTATGTTTCACATAAAATCTATGCAGGAAAACCGGGACTTGCCGGTCTCCCTGCAACATTTGGGGACGAGAATGCCTGCGAGACATTAGAGCTTCTCTGTGAGGATCCGGTACTTGGATTGAAAGTAACATTGCTCTATACGGCATTTTCGGATGTGGATGTCATCACAAGAAGCGTGCGGATCGAAAATGACGGCGAGATGTTGTATCTGACGAAAGCACTGTCTTTCTCCATGGATATGGATAACCGTGATTTTACACTTCTTACGATGCATGGTTCCTGGGCGAGAGAGCGTATGTTAGAACACCGCAAAGTGAAAAAAGGATTTATGGGTGTGGAATCTGTAAGAGGCGAGTCTTCCCATCAGGAACACCCATTCATGGCACTTGCGGCAGGAAACGCTGACCAGTCACAGGGCGAAGTGTATGGCATGCATTTTGTATACTCCGGCAATTTTATCGGACAGGTGGAACTGGGACAGTTTGATACCGTCCGTGTCGGCATGGGAATCCATCCGGAGAACTTCTGCTGGAAGTTAGAAAAAGGTGAGAGTTTCCAGACACCGGAAGTTGTGCTGGTTTACAGTGACACCGGATATGACGGCATGACACACCAGTTCCATGAACTTTACCGGAACCACCTGATTCGCAGCGAATATAAGGATAAGAAACGTCCGATTCTGATCAACAACTGGGAAGCAACTTATTTTGATTTCAATACAGAAAAATTACTTTCCATTGCAAAAAAAGCATCGGAACTTGGCATTGAAATGCTGGTTATGGATGATGGCTGGTTTGGACACCGCAATGATGATTCATCAAGTCTGGGTGACTGGTATGTCAACGAAGAAAAATTAAACGGCGGTTTAAAACATCTGGTAGATGAGGTAAATAAGCTTGGATTAAAATTCGGTATCTGGTTTGAGCCGGAGATGATCTCACCGGATTCAAAACTTTACGAGGCACATCCGGACTGGGCAATTCAGATTCCGGGAAGAGAGGGATCTCTCTGCAGAAATCAGTATGTACTTGATCTTACCAGAAAAGAAGTGCGCGATTATGCATATGAGAGCGTGGCGTCGATCTTACGCAGTGCAAATATTGAGTATGTCAAATGGGATATGAACCGTCAGCTTTCTGACATCGGAAGCTATGGACTTCCTGCAGACCGACAGGGTGAACTTTATCACCGTTATGTGCTGGCAGTGTATGAGATGCAGGAGCGTCTGGTAACAGAGTTCCCACATCTTTTACTGGAAAACTGTTCCGGCGGTGGGGCACGTTTTGATCCGGGTATGCTTTATTACAGTCCACAGATCTGGTGCTCGGATGATACGGATGCGGTGGAGCGGTTAAAGATTCAGGAAAGTACGGCGATGATCTATCCGTTATCGACGATGGGAGCGCACGTTTCAGACTGTCCGAATCATACGGTGGGACGTGTTACACCGTTTGAGACAAGAGGTCATGTAGCGCTTGCAGGAACTTTCGGTTATGAGCTGGATATCACAAAGATTCCGGAAGAAGACAGACAGATGATCCCGAAACAGGTTGCCATGTATCATAAATATAATGATCTGGTAAGAAGCGGCGATTATTACAGGATCGCCTCCTATCAGGAAAATCATTATTTTGACTGTTACGAGGTGGTTTCAAAAGATAAATCAGAAGCACTGGTTACATTTGTGCAGGTGATCAACCGTCCGAATTATAAGAGCAGAAGAATCACATTAAAAGGACTCGATCCGCAGAAGAATTACTGTCTGGAAGGCGAAGATACTGTATATGCGGGAGATACATTAATGTATGCAGGTATTCTGATCCAGAATCCATGGGGTGATTTCCAGTCAAAACTGTTACATTTTGTGGAAAAGAAATAAGATTAAATCGAAAAAGTAAAAAGTAGTAAGAAGGGGACGGTTATGGCAAAAGCAGTAAAGCTGGCAGACATTGCAGAGCAGCTTGGTGTCAGTACGGTCACGGTCTCAAAAGCACTTTCCGGACAAAAAGGTGTCAGCGAGGCTATGCGGGAAAAAATCAAACAATTGGCAGATGAACTTGGATACAAGCAGCCATCTGCCGTAAAAAAAGAAAAGTCAGTAAAAAGTTATAATATCGGAGTTTTAGTATCAGAAAAATATCTGGGAGAGTATGCATCCTTTTACTGGAGAATGTATCAGAGCGTTGCAACGAGAGCGGTGCAGAAAGAGTGCTTTACGATGCTTGAAGTGGTATCGTTAGAAGATGAAGCAGAGGCTAATCTGCCGAAGATCGTGCTGGAGCGGAAGGTGGATGGTCTGATTCTGATCGGACGGCTGAGAACAGAATATTTAGGTGCATTAAGACAGAATACACAGATTCCGATCGTGTATCTTGATTTTTATGATGAACACCAGATGAGTGATGCGGTGATCTCTAACAGTTACTATGGTACTTACATGCTGACGAATTATCTGATCGAGCATGGTCATGAAAAAATTGCGTATGTTGGAACACTGCTGTTTACGGCAAGTATCACAGACCGTTATTTTGGCTACCGGAAATCCATGTTAGAACATGGCATTGATGTACCAAAAGAGTGGATCATACCGGATCGTGATATGGAATGTGGTGTGGTAGAGGTTGATATTCATCCGGATCAGATGAAAGATATGCCGACGGCATTTGTGTGCAACTCCGATCTCACGGCAAGCATGGTCATCAATCAGTTAGAAGAGCAGGGGTATCGCGTTCCGGAAGATTTTTCAGTGGTTGGATTTGATAACTATCTTTTTCCGGGACTGTGTGATGTCGAGATCACAACTTATGAGGTGGATATCCGTGAAATGGCAAATAAAGCAATACATGTGCTGTTAAAGAAAGTCAGCGGGGAACGTTATAAACAGGGAATTACCATTGTTGAGGGAAGGCTGGTGGAAAAAGCCAGCGTGCAGCAGGTTGTAAAATAAGAGAAAGCGGTAAGTTGTGAAAGGCTTGCCGCTTTCTCTTTTTTTCGTTTCATGGATTTCACACCAAATTTTGGCTTGTGGTTGACATGAGTTTCCTCGTGTAGGGTGGTTCCGGGGGTTTTCGATTGGCAAATTGCATCAAGCCGGGACTGTTTTGTTTCCGTTGTCCGAAAATAAGTCAATCTAAGGCTGCCTGGTATAGGTTGTGGCGGAGTGACGTGTACGTCTTAAATGTGCCATCCGGGCACATTAAGACTTGTGCTGCCGTCCGTGGCAGCACAACACTGTGTTACGGACAGGCAGACTAAGATTGACTAATTTTCTCCCAAAGTCACAAAACAAATCCCGGCTTGATGCGATTTGCCAGCCACTAAGTTGTGAACCACCCTTCGCCGGGGAACTCATTTTACAACCTTGGGGGTGCGTAAATTTTTAGTGTTTTGTGTCTGAATC
>ENA-UESH01002087-UESH01002087.1-human-gut-metagenome-genome-assembly--contig:-NODE-2087-length-12225-cov-132.833964_pt1 | contig 12225 bp, 32 predicted proteins | sample MGYA00243001_ERZ508002 | MGnify/ENA primary metagenome ERZ508002 (study PRJEB26167, sample SAMN06115447) | human gut metagenome | host: Homo sapiens | place: China:Anhui | collected 2015-08-07... | reverse complement strand
CAAGAACCAGTTGGACTTTTCCTATAATGCATCATTCGCATCACAGAATGTTGCGAAAGTGATGATGAAGGAAAATGGAGTGCCGTATTCCATGGCTTCTTTCAAGGAAATCATGGCAAGCACATACATCGCTAAAATAATTTTCGACAAGTGTCAGAGTAAACCGAACCGAAAGTTAATTAGTCATACTATCAAAGAACTCTTTGGCTGGCAGCGTAAAGCCGCTTTCCCGTTATCTCAAATTTTAACGAACCATTGTTCATACACTATTCCTTTTTATCTAACAAGATTTATAATTTTATGTCTTGCTCTTGCTTTGTCATAACTTTGCAGCCAAGATGCTTATTAAAATACTTTAAGTCCTTTCCGTTAATTTTTCTATCTGCAACAAATCGGTTATGCTGCAAAATACGAGACGATGCTATAGTTCGGGAACATGCGATCTGCCTGGCAGATAGGCTTTGATGGTATTCTTCCAATGTTTTGTCTATCTCATAACCAACAAAGTTTCTACCACTGTCTAATGCGGCTTGCATTGTCGTTCCAAGACCAAGGAATGGGTCGAGCACCGTGTCTCCCTTGCACGAATACATGTTGATAAGACGGTAAGGTATTTCGTAAGGGAAGGCTGCGCTTCTTGTTCGAGATTTTCCGTCAGCCATCTTCTGCTTTACACCCTTCACATTCCAGGTGTCAGAGAACCACGTATTTCTCTCTTCCCAGAAGAATGCGCTTTGTCTTCGAATTTTCTTCTCCTCCTCGGTCTTAAACTTTCGCCTTTTGCCCTTTCTGAATATTAGTATGTATTCGTGTTCGAGGGTGATATAAGCACCACATGGAATCATACCACTTCCCATAAACTTATTTGGGGCATTTGTTTGCTTCCTCCAAATGACGCATGGAAGTTCCGTAAAACCAAGACCTCTGCAATATAGCGATATTTTCGCATGGTTATTGAACAGCTGGAAGTTTCCATTGATAGTTCTTGTAGCATCTCCTATATTGATACAAAGGAAACCTCCTTCTGAAAGAACCCTGTAACACTCCCTCCATATATTGTTGAGTATTCCGTGCATTAAATCGAAAGATACGGATGGATTATCTGCAAGGTTGCACGCAATGGCTTTATTTTGCATTGCAAATATATCGTCCCACATTTCAACCATCGGATATGGAGGCGATGTTACTACAATATTGATGCTTTCATCTGCCAACTCTCCCATATTGCATGCCGACTTATAATAGATATTTCTTTTCATACACTACACGAATTTAATGACAAAAAACTCTGTATCAAGCCACTTATCAGGGCACATACCCTTCTTAGGCCTACCGATGCTGATGCTTTCAATCTCCTTTTCTACCTTTGGACTATCGTCGTAATAGCCGTTCTTGAAGAGAACGTGAGTGAATGGTACGAACTTCATTGTACCATTATTCAGTTTCTCCTTGATGGTATCGATGTCTATAAGCATCTCAAATGTCTTACCAATATGAAGCTTAACGTACTTATCGAAATCTTTGCATTCCTCATCCTGGATAAGGAGAAGGCGACTCATCCAAAAGTCTTTAATTATCCGATACTCCTCGGTTTTTTCGCCAGTCACAATCATGTCGAACCATTGCTTGCTGACTGTGAGGGTCAATATTTTCTTCTCCATCTTTACACCTCCTCCCAGTCTGTTGCAAGTATATCCTCAGAGAGCATTCTTTCTTCCTTGAATATATGATGCCCATAATGATAGAATATTCCTTCCTCGTCAATACCAAACGGATAAAGCCCATTTTCACGCTTTACGAGCTTTCCCTTTCTCATACGCTTTAAAGCCTCTGAGAAGTCAAATATTTCCTTCTTCATTTCTTCTATCTTTTTAATCTTCATACACCAACTAACTTTCCAATCAAATGATGGTCGTGCTTATCGAAAGCAATTCCATACTTGAACATTTCTTCAAAAAGCATAAGACGCTCCTCGTTGGTAGCCAACCGAGTAGATTTCTTTTTATCCTCGGTCATTGTGAAATGAGAGCCTACCATTAAATTCTTAGCTTCCTTGTGAAGATAAAGATAGCAGAAGAGATTGTGACACTCTGGTCTCCAACGCTTACATAACACAATCCAATCATTATCTATCACAACTATATTGCCTTCAGCGACAATATCTTCAAACATATTATTTTTCATACGCTACTTCTTTTCAATAACATAAGTTGTATCATTATTCTCAACTACATAGATACACAATGTGTCTAAATGGCAAGGGCAATCTGGGTCGTGAACAATACTATTGAGCCATTGAGACCTATTCCAGGCTAAATAATGATGTCCTTTATACCACCATTCACCAGTTGGAGCTATCTTTGCTTCTCTAAGTTCCTTTCTCTGTTCCTCACTACAAGATACAAGCGAAAGAATAGATAGTACTATAAGAATAATCTTCTTCATACGCTACTTCTTTTTATTACAAGGGCAGCTCTCTGCGTGAATAACACAAACTCCGTGTTCCGTGTCCACAAGCAGATAGTCGTGCCCCTTCTTTGTGACTATTTTTATATTAAACTCTTCTTTTTTGTGTGGAGTTCCTAAGTTGAAAGAAATCCTAAAACCAATTGCCCCTATTATGAAAATCAAAACGAGCCAAACGGCTGATTTGATTAAGTCTAATATCTTATTCTTCATATACTAATTAATTTTTTCTTCAATTATTCTGAGATAGTAAATTGCATTATTGATATCTGTGCGTTCCTTGCAATAATTTTTGTAAGTCTCAGAGATTTGTTCCAAATCCTTGATAACTTGTTGTAGCTTAATTTTGTCCTCCCAATCAAGAACTACTACTTTTCTTGTTTCTTCTTTCATACACTAAAAGATTAATTGTTTATTACTATTACGAACATGAAGATACTTTCTTCTCCAAGCAAGGTTTCTTTCCACTTTGATATGTCCGTCTTGGAATTGATGTACTCTATCCCAATAAGCAAACATAGAGAATATACTTTTCATAAGCTATTTTTCCTTATCGAACTTATTGCCAATTCTTTCTATCTTACAAGCTTTTAGAACACTGTAAAGACCATAAGAATGTTTGTTCTCGCAGACCACCATAAAAGCATAGCGACCTTCCGACCAAATCACTTCGGCAGCATAGTTAGAACCTACAATATGTATTAGGTCGTGTTCAAACAATTCTTTGCCTTTACTATCTGTCAATCCTATAAACTGACAGACGGTTTCAGGGTCAACATCTGTTATTCCATCTTTTATATTGTCTCCTCCTATACATACTCTGTTCCCAAGATGTACTAAATCGCCCTCGAACCATTCTCCTGAGTTTAGTTGCTTTGCTTTAAATTTAATTTCTCTCATAACTATTCTTCTTTAAGTTCTACATCATCACCAAGGACCTCATTGATTTTCTTTTCGATGAACTCATCAGAAGTATTCTCCTCTATTATAGTATCAATGTTTGGTAACTCTGCATCAACTTTGTCTTCTTGTATTTTTGAGGTAAGTATACCAATTACTAATTTCGCCCAAGGACTATTAGCTATATCTGTTAATGAATCCTTTTGAAGCTCATAAGCTTTCTTCAACTCTCCATTATCACGGAAATATCTGAGTACTTCTGTCAATGCCTTAACAAAGTTCTTGTCAGACATCGGATTATTCTTTGCTTCTTCTAATTTAAGCATTAGGAAGAGTAAAGATGAATGTAAATCTGTTTTGTTCATAATTATGCTTCTTTAAGTTCTACTGGCTCATCATCCCAGCTTAATTCTCTTCCGATGAGCTTCTTGATGCTCCCTTTAGGAAGGTAACAGCAACCGATATTTGCGCATCTATGCCCATATAAATATACGACAGAACAAATCCATAATGTATTACTTTCATTTCTGCAAGGTTTTTCTGCAAAAATATGTTCACAGCCACCTTTATCTACTGCTAACCAAGACATAACTATTCCTCCAATTTTACTCCAAAAGGAGTGCCGTCAACAAAGGTGTAATTATTATATATCTTATAAAAGGGAAAAGGTTCTTCATCTACATCAGTAAGAATCCAATCTCCTTTTATAACCCCACAATGAATAAATACTTCTGGGTCTTTATCATTTCTTTTGTTTTTCACCCACCCAACCGGCTGATGTTTTTGCATCTCAGTCCAGCACTCTTTTTCGTCCTTAAATGGACGGTACTTTGGTTCTTGCTCTGGCTTGATGCGATACTCAAGATTATTCGTACACCAAATTTCTTTCGTTTCGGTCCATTTGTTCGGAATGTCTACAACACCTTTTAGACGGCCTAGTTTGGCCCTACACTCAATGACCTTCCCTTCTGCTATTGCCTGAATAATAGGCAAAAGCTGTTTTGCTTCTTCTTTTGTCATATCAATCCTCCAACTTTTTAATTAATAAATTACTTTTCTTATTAAATGGTTTATAACCACTACGGAGATACCAATATAGAACAAACCTATCAGATTCATCTTTATTAAATTCCAATCCGATTGTCTTCACTCCATTCAACTTAGCTTGTTGTTCTGCGAGTTGTAATAGGCTTTTTGCAACACCATTTCTTCTATGATTATTATCTACAAAGAGTGCATATATTAGAGCATCAGCTTTGCCGAAAATATCACTAACATATAACGGAATGGATATTTGAACCGAACCAAGATTTTCTTCATCAGTTATTAAAATCCTGATTTCGTCCTTCCATGTCTGCTTTTGTATCATACTAATCCTCCAACTCTTTAAGTGCCTCCACTAACAATATCTTAGCCTTTGTCGTACATGGATATGGCGCTTCATCAATAGCAGTTTGGGCTGCTTTAATATATTTGATAGCTTTTTCTTTACTCATTGTTTATCCTCCTTTGCCTTTAAGTATCTTCGCTTGAAACTTTTGAACTGTCTGTTTATAGCATAAGCCTCTTCATCAAAGCCTTCATCTAAAGTACCAGACATAGCCATAAGGGATTCTGTTGCTTGAAAGAAAGCTTCAAAGTCCTTTTCTGTTACATTCATTTTTGCCATATTCTTTTCTTTTTACCCTCTCCTCTAAAAAGGGAGATGGTGGTTAGTTAATCTTTTTCGGCTTAATACCCCATGCAATGCATCCAAATCTAATGTCTGTATCAATGTTTGAACCATCAAAAACTCTCTCTTCTCCACCAATAGACGTTAGTGTAATACCTACAGGCAATGAAGGGTAGAGATATAGCGGAATCAAACGAAGTCCAAGAGTGTTTCTCTCGTTAGCAACCTCCTTATCAAATTCTTCCTTTGTAAGATGTCCTTTATCTAATTCAGACTGGAAATAAGAAATTTCTTCTTCAATATCTTCTTCAGATTGCCAACGTCCAAAGTGCAATGCACTACACTGATTTTCCGTAAGAGTACTCCAATCAATGTCTTTCTTAAACTGTTCTTGAACTTTTTGCCAAGCATCATCGATACTTTTCTTTTTGTATTCTTCGTCCCACTTCTTATATACTTGGGTACATGCAATTTGGTTTGCAAGCCATTTCAAAATATTACTAACTTTGTCTTCTAATGAAATTTGTTCCATATTACTTATATTTATATCCTATAAAGGATGGTTAATTACTCTATTTCCTTAAATTCGCTAAGGAGTTCATTATCTGAAAGATTATTAACGGCATCTTTGCCATCATTAAATGTATCATTTATTGCATATTTATACCAATCCCAGTTGTCAACTCCATAATCCTTTAATAGTCCAAGTTCTGCCTCGGCTTTTAATAAAGCCAGCAAACGATATTTAGGAACTTCAAAACTCATATATTACTATCTATTTATATCCTTTGCAGGATAGTTACTAAAGCTCATCAAGTTCTTTCCGAAATTTCTGTTCTGTTTCTGATACAAGTTGCGAGAATTTAGCGTTGAACTCTTTGTCGCATTTGAGCAAACCATCAAGACACTCTCCAAGTGTTATCTTACCAGCAGTTTCTGGCATTGTTAGCCTTTCCGCTTTTGGAATTAAACTTTTAGCTAAAAGATTAGCACGTTCTAATTGTTCTATATTCATATTACTATCTTATTTATCCTTTACAGGATGGTTAGTTAATCTTCCACTTTTTCAAGGGAAAAATAATCAATTCCCCAAGCTTCGTTTGCGTATTGATAAGGTTCTCCATTTTTCTTTATTTTTCGGATAAGAAAATAAACCTTAATTTCATTCTTGCCAAGAGATATGGCTTCTTTTAGACGTTCTATGATAAAGATATTGCCATCTTTATCTTTCACCTTGTCGCCTTCCTGAAAAGGTAACAAACTTAGAAAGTCGTTCATTATATCATTCTTCTTTTTGCGAAGCTCTGATATTTGTGAATCCAATATCTTTAAGCAACCTTCTGCGTACTGTAATTCGTTGTATAATTCTATTTCTATCATATTTTTAAATTTATGCCCGAAGGCGGTTAAACACGTTTGCTAAAATAATGTTCTTTTGTACTTTTTAGATATTCACCACACGTCTCTTTAGTAAGATATTCTGTATCAGAGTAAGCATTAAACTTACCTTCTTCCACTTTTCTAAAAATGAATCTAATATTACCCATATCATCAGAATATCCTGTGAATTGCAAATGATTTTGCTGTAATGATAACCATTCCAAGTATATTTCGTAGTCTCTTTTAGAGAATTTGAACCAACGTACATTGTTCTTGCACCATCCAAAGTAACTTGGGTCAATTCTAAGAACCCTTGTAACTGACATACCTTTATATTTACCAAACGTAATTATATTCATACCTACACCTCCATTTCGTGATTAATACCAAGACCGAAGAAAAGGTGCTGGAGTTCATGGACATAATGAACTTCAAATTTTAATAGCTCTCCACGCATATCTATAACCCAACCATCCTCCTTATTTTGATAATAAAGCTGAAAACAGGTATAGTTGTCTTCGTCATCTTTGTCACCTCCCATAAATGCTTCTGATAAAGAAAAAACACTTCCGTCTTTTTCTTCTTTATCCCAGCCATTTCTCTCTAATATGGCAGGAGTGATATCCACTGGCTTTATCTTATCAACACCAACAAAGCAGTACACCAATCCTTCTTTAGGACAAGACAAGTCAAAGTGATTTCCGTCTCTTGGCTCTTTGACAACCATTACTTTGTTGTCATACTCAATAATATCACCAACTATATATTTCTGTGTCATATCATTATATTTTTAAGTTACTATCTATATGCAAGGCATATAATAAATGTTGGAGTTCGTGAACATAGGTAAACTCAAAACGAAAATTGTGATTACATTCATTTATATAGTTCCAATCTCTAAGATTTTCACATTGACTGATTTGTAAGTCACCATAAGTCATTCTATCAAGCTCATCCCATTTGTCATCTAATTCCTTGGAAAACTGATAGCCACGCTCTTCGCTGCCAGCGTAAAACCAGCTTATGGATTTATTCCATCCATTCTTCTCCAAAATTGCGGGCACAAGATTAATAGGAACAATATCCTTAACCCAAGCACAGCAGTCACCTAAGAGATAGCCTTTCTCTCCTAATTCCGCACCTTCGAGGTTCTCCAAGAGGACAGTACCTTTCAAAACTGTTCCATTATCCAACTTCAAAGTCTTTGATGGGTCTGATGATGTTACTCGATAAACAACATCTTTTGCAGTACCTAAAGGTACACCGTTTGTCATTACCAAATCTCCTGGAATATATTCTAACTTATCCATACGCTTTAATCTTTGCTATTAATGAAATCCTCATACTCTCCAATCGTGATTTCCACAAAGTCTGGATTTTGCTTTTCAGCTCTGATGCTACCATCAAAGTAAACGAAAATGCGGTCTTTATGACGTAAAAGTTGTGTGATGGAAAATCGTCTGGTGTTCGGAACTTCTATATTCAGTTCCTTCAATACCTTGAAATGATGGGTAAAGGACTTATATGATGTAAGTACTGCGGCTATTGCCTTACCTTGCTTACATCGCTTATTAGGCGCAATAGCAACATAATAGCCATCTTCCAGCTTTTCACCATCTACCTTCTTCCATACCTTCTTATCAAGTTTTTCGTATCGCTCGGAAGAAACCCATATAGCAGTAATCTCATACATCCTATTTATGGTGTGGTTAGGCTGATAACCTTGATATTTTTCAACCTCAAAGCCTACAGCTTCTTCTACTCGTTTTATGTAGGCTTGATACTCTTCAAATTCAGCATCGAGAATACTCTTAATGTATTCATAAGCCTTTGTCCCTTGTTTTGCTTCGTACAACATACACTTTACTTTTTACGATGATTAAATCTCTTCACCACCAAGGATAATGGTTTTATCACTATATCCTATATCGGTAATATCAATGTTTCTAAACTCCTTTACACTAAACCCAAAACTTCCTCCATTATCTATAATATTAAATATTACATCAAAATCTGGATTCTTTAAAAGCTGCTCTGCTAATTCTTTTGCTTTCATACTCTTTACTTTTCAAGTTTCTCAATCAATGCCTTTATCTCGTTATAGGCAAGAATATCTGTACTTCTACAGAGGTTGCCGATAGCTTTCAAATCCATGATTATCTCATGATTTGTAGGTACATCATGTATCTTTCTTACCCATTCGATGAACTCTGGAATTACTACATTATAGCTTACCAAGTATTTACTCTTTCTGTTTTTGTAAGACAATAGGTAGTAGTTCTTTCTTGTCAATAGCCACCACAAAGCGACTAATCTATTTTTGATGTTTAATAATTCTTGTTTCATACGACTTACTCCTTTACTTCTTTAAAGATTACATTCTTGCCGTCTAAGCGGGTATAGCAGTAGTCTGGGCAAGCATACCCTTCCTTTGCGAAGAAGCAGCCTTGACAAGAAAAACATGTTGCTTCAACCACCTCCAAAATTATTCTTTCTCCAACTTTAAGCTCTTTCATTTTCTTCCTCTCTTTCTATTTAAAAGTTTCTGCCCATACTCCTTTGGAGAAGTCGTATTAATGACAACCTTTGGCATTGATTCTCTTGGTAACCTTTGATAAAGGTAATAACCATCTTTATCACGATACATCATTGCTTAAATCCTTTCTTTTTAGGAACATACTTTTCTGAATTATCGTTAAACTCATAGCAGTCTGGGCAGTAGTGCTTATCACCTATTTCCACCCATTCGCTCTCCATTGCTTGCTCTTTTGCAGTTCCTTCGTCCAACCAAGCCACAATTCCATTAAACTCATCAATGAATGGCTTTCCGCATCTGTCACATACGACAGAATACATAGTAACTGGCTTAATCATGGTTGCCTCCTTTCTTTGGAAATAAATCATCAATATAGAGCCAGCTCGTTGTTGTAAACATAGTACAAATACGTTCCCATGAGTATTCATCATTTACCCAGTATAGTGCGTAATTATCTCCGTTACGCATTTCCATAAGAATAAATTTGCCTTTGTTAGGCTCTTCATCAGCAGGATGCCACAAATCTTTCAAGAACTTATTGATAGCCCACTTAGCACCTGCCTCAAATCCGAACTCAACAAGGAATCCTTGTGTAATATCATCATCGAAATCTTTTCTCAATGACTTTGCAGCTTCTTCTATTTTCTTATCATCTATCATATTTTTAAGTTTTATAGTGACCCACACGACCAGTATTGTGCTGGGGCTAAGAAGGTATATGGGCATAAAGCCTTAACTTACTTTCGCTCATTCTGTGTCGTGGAGGTTATATTCTACTTAGAGTCTTTTGTTGTACCTAATAAATGTTCATTACCTTCATAAGGAATACAGAAATTCCAAACAAGACCTGTAGTTACATATCTTCCATCTTCTCTAATATGGCTAAATAAATTTGCTCTCCACATATCATTATAAGAATCTCTAACCAATACTTTATCAAATGGTTTGAATTGATATTCAGTTTTAATATCTTCAACAACTTTCTTTTCAGCGTTCCAATATTTACCTTTTATGGTTAAGGCATCAAAAAGTTTTATTTTTTCTTCATCTGTAGCAGGACGAATACTACAGTCTTTTATATGTGTATCAAGTACATCGAAATCTACATAATTATTATTTATATTGTAAAAAACATAAGAGTTTGCACAATTTTCATCTATATTTAAATCACCCTTTAATATGAAAATACACTTAGAATAACACATAGAAGGAATGGCATCTGTTGCCACAATATCTCCATCTTTAAACTCTAGTTGAGTTTTCTCAACTTCTAAAGTTTTAAGATTAAGCTTGCCACCAAATTTTTCTTCAATAGCATTAATGTAAGTTTCAGTAGAGTATTCAAGAGAATACGTTTCGGTAGTACACACAAGCATTCTATAATAAAGAGCCTTATTTTTATTCTCATTATTTAGATAATGTTTACCATAAAAAGCAGTATAATTATCATCATACCATCTGCTAAAGATAACATGACTTTTACCATCATCACTAACAAGAATGTCACCAGTTTTCCAAGCAAATTTAGACCAATCACGCATTTTCTTTGAGGGGACTAAGATAGGTTCCCCATATTTATTATATTTTCCATCATTATAAAAAACATAAGGTATAGATGTTTTACCTTCAGTGTAAATAGAATATTTAGGTGTAATACATTTAAAACTAAGTTCCCCAAAAGCATCAGCATAGAGCTTAGTACCCTTTGGCTTATCCTTTAGAATTTCCGCTATATTAATTTCTGTTTCCATAATTAATTTTTTATTAAAGTATATTTAATATGAAGTCCAAAATTCCATCCAAATTGAATCTCGGTCTCTTCTTAATGCTTCTTGCCAACCCTCATCATACTTACATTTATTAACAGAATTTTCATCCACAGTTCTTAAAATTCTTATATAATCCTCATCTTGTTCATCTTTACCTTTATACTGTATTACTTTAAAGTCATATGGTAAAACAATTCGTTCAGAACGATTATATGCTGTAATGTCATCACTTCCCATGGTCATCTTACCATCAGAGCGCCAGAGTTTACCATTGTAAATAAATAATCCATATATAGGTATATTGCCTACTTTTATTTTATTCATAATTATTTCTTTACATTTTTAGTTTTTATAAATCGTATCCAAGATTTCGCGGAAGTTATGGTTGTCAATGACAGCCTGAGCATCTTTTTCGCGTTTGAAATATACCGTATTGGCAGCAAAACAAGTACGATAATCTGTTATATAGCATTGGGCACGATTACTATATAGAATACAATATTTAGATTCTACACTATTCCAATTAGGTTTCCAATCTCCATTGTAAAACTTAGCTATACACATAAGTCGATTAATAGCGCAGAGTCTATTTACATTTTCGTCAGCAACGTCTATACCCGTCATGTTTTCGTTGAGTTTTAAAGAAGCCTCTATGTCTTCATACCTAATCTCTTTCTTCTTGAACTTGATAACTCCAGATTTAAAGTCACTACTCTCTGCATCTATCTCCATCCCTTCTGGGATATTGATAGTGAGTTGGTTATCTTTGATTTTCATATCTTTAACTTCTTCAAATTTAACATTAGCGCCATCATTCCTCAAAAAGTCCATACAATTACCTGTAATAGACCTTAAAGAAGAACAATTAATATGTATAAATGCGCAATTTCTACAATCGTCAAATTCTGCTACCTTATAAGTCTTACCTTTGTACTCAAAGGTTTCTCCAATCTTTCTCTCCATAAGCTCGATAATTTATAGATGATAACGACTACTCTGTACCAACAATCTTTTATATTTAGCAGAATCTGTACTTTATGTAAGCTGATTCTGCACCGAATATTCGCTCCGTCTCATTCATTCCGGAATCCCTTATCTCGTCAATTACGACACTTCTGCAGGGCGCACATTCCTTCTTGATTAACTTACTTATATTTTCAAATCTATAAGATAGGTCGTTCTGGTCGTAATCGTAAACATTGACCTTTTCACAATAATATTCATTGTTCTTTACACCTACGACTATCTCTATAATCTTTGTTGCCATTTCGTATGTGTAAATAAAGCTATAAGCATTCTCCTCAATGGCCATTTCGAATGCGCCTTTAGCTATATCATTGATTAATTCCCTTCTATTTACTTTATAATCTGCCATAATCTTGAATTTAAAAGTGAATGTTATATTTATTATTTGCACTACAAAGATACAAACAATTTATCAAATACACAAGTTTTTGGGTAGTTTTTTATCAAAAATACACAAAATATTTTCAAATAAGCAA